>Ga0163161_10002769_pt1 | contig 12449 bp, 11 predicted proteins | sample S45metaG_FD_129847 | JGI IMG/M metagenome (GOLD analysis project Ga0163161, IMG submission 129847) | Switchgrass rhizosphere microbial communities from Kellogg Biological Station, Michigan, USA - S4-5 metaG | ecosystem: Host-associated > Plants > Roots > Rhizosphere > Soil | place: USA... | reverse complement strand
GTAGATGCAGATACCAATCAGGATGGCAAGGTAGATGCGAATGATATCAGGTCACTATATATTAGCGATGCCAGCGGACAGGGTTTTAAGAAACTGTCTGACGATGTTCAGGAACTTATCGACTGGAATATTATAGATGCACAGGGCAGGATATACTTTCGTACTATAGAGGATATAAACAAGAATGGTGCTTTTGATAAAAACGACAAGGTGCATTATCATTATGTAAGCCTGCTTCAGCCGGATATGCCGGTTACCAATTATGAGCCGGTAAACTAGCTTAAGGCTGCGTCCAGGTTTTTATCTGTCATCTATTACTACTAAACAAAAATATCGCTCTCCAGGTCAGATTTTTCAATTTCAAAATCAAAGCCTAGCTGCTGCATAAGCTGTATCACAAGATTTTTGTACCAGTTCTCTGATTTTGGGTGAATGTAAATCTTGTCAATCATTTTTTTGATGTCTACGTTTGTCTTAACACCTTCATTTATGTAGGTATTCTGATCTGAAAGGTCAGATATTATTCTCACCTCACGTTCGTACTGAAAGCTTTTTCGCTTGAAAAGGAAGGGAAAAAAAGGATTATCCAGCGGAACATATTCTTTTTTATAATCGATATATTTTACAGCGCCTATGTACTGGTTATAACGGTTCTCCGGTCCCAGCGCTTCCTGAAGCCTGCCAATAGTAGACTGTATTGCCAGCCCTTCATTATTTTTTGTGAATATCTGCCACATAGCAAAAGATTCATATTCGTTGATGTGCCAGCTGTTTATAACGACATTTTTACGATGGTGCTTGTGGTAGTTAAGAAACTCCTGATTGTTTTCGGATAATTTTTTTAGTTCCTCATACGTGGGCTCGCTGAATGTACCTTCATACTGGTCTTCAAATTTATCTGACCTTGACATAAAAAGCTGGCGGCACAACAGCATATCCAGAAATTTAGACAAATCCATGTATTTCCATACTATGGTGTCGTTATCAGGAAGGTTTATCTCAGAGTTAGGTATATACATTACTTTTAAATCAGGAATTTAGATAAATGTCTTTTAAGGCAGAAAAATGATCAATTGTATAGTCTGCTTCGTCTTTGCTAAAGGTACTTGTTTTATCATATAGAACAGTGGGAATGTTCAGCTCCTTTGCAGCAGCAATTTCAGATTCCGGATCATCGCCTATAACCAGGACTTCTTCAGGTTTGTAATCGTAGCGTTTAAGTATATCTGCAAAAACTTCTTTTTTTGAATTCTCTACAGGATTTACAACGTGCACCTCCTTAAAGTCTGCCGTAATGCCTAATTGCCTTATTTTACTTAGCTGCATGGTCTTAAAGCCGGTCGTGACAAGGAAACGCTCTCCGGGAATGTTTCTGGTCTCAGGATAGTCTTCAAAAGGTAGTATCTCGCCTGTATACTCGATGGTATCCTGTAGTTCTATTGCTTTTTGTGTAAGTTCATCGCTAAAGTTATGGCGCTGTGCTACTATTCTGAATGGTGTGCGCATAATGGCATAGCGTATATCTTCCATCCGGTCATTATGCTGACCGCTTTGCGCGATAAGGTCAAACAACGGGCCAAATAGCTTGTCTCCTATAGAGCTGACAGGGAATATGGTATTGTCAAGGTCGTAGATAATAGCTTTTACGGGCATATATAAATTCGGATTTAAAGTTTAAAGTTACGGCATAAAAAAATAGCTGCAAAAAATGCAGCTATCCTTAACCAAATATTATTATATACGATTGTCATGTAGTGTTAGTTCTTTATGAACTTTAAATAGTGGTTGTTTGCTTTCACAAAGTATATACCTTTCTCTAAACTTTCTATGTTTATCTGTGCATTATTGGTTTCGGTAATTTTGCTCTCCGCTACCAATTTTCCAAGAATGTTATAAATTGCATATTCTGAAACCATAACATTATCTGATTTTAGATTTACTACATTCGACGCAGGATTAGGATATAGTCTTGTAGTTGACGTTACAAATTGTGGCACGCCTGCAACAGAAGTTGGTGCTAACCTGTAAACAGTGCCGTTAGATGGGAAAGCATCTGCCCCAAGTTGATCAGGTAAATTTGCTTCTACAAATTCTCCATAAGTTGGGTCTGAATTTTCACCATAAATTACATAAATTTTGGTGTCACTTTCTTCAATTCCTGCAAAAAGGCGGTCATTAGGATCAGCTACGTAAGCTATATCAATAATGTTGTTTGCACCATATCTTATTTCTATAGTGTTATCAGCTTCATATAACCAAACTTGGATGTTTATATAAAAAAAATCTTCATTGAATCCCAGATTTACCGCGTCTTCAATCCCGGCATTTTTTATTTCAAGTTTAAGTATACGATTCCCTGTTTCGCCTTCTATCTTATAGCTCAGCGGTGAAGTCGAAACATTAGTACTGTACGTTCTATCCTGAATTAAAGCCACCGAGGGATAGAAATAAAAGATGCCGTTGCCTGCTTCAAAACTTCCATTTGGGGTTGCAAATGCAAAGTAATCATCCTCGAAAAGAAATCTGTTGACAGTTTGCCCACCTATTGAAAAACTAAAAGGAATATTGATAGTTGAAAAAGTATCATAATCCCAAACCTGGCCGTTATTAATAGATATGCTGTTTTCGAGATTGGCATATTCGGCTTGTGATTTGGTAAAATTGTAAAAATTTTGGGCGTTAGCGCCTAAGGCTGCAAGGCAGAATAATGTAAGGAAAGTAATTTTTTTCATAAAAGGCTGTTATTGTTGATATTGTGCCGAATATAATAAACTTATTTTTAGCAACCGTACAATGAGGCTAAATTAGGTTACATTTTATAATAAAAAAAGAGCACCGTAACAGTGCTCTTGCTTATTTGTAGTATTTTTATCCTTATTCAAACGACTGCATCATTACCAGTTTTTTGTAGGTGCCTTCACGAGCTATAAGCTCATCATGCGTGCCTTGTTCCACAATGCGGCCTTTTTGCATTACCACGATCTTATCAGCTTTCTGGATAGTAGACAGCCTGTGGGCAATAACAACCGATGTCCTGTTCTGCATCATGTTTTCCAGTGCTTCCTGTACCAGTCTTTCGCTTTCGGTGTCCAGGGCAGAAGTTGCTTCATCCAGTATCATGATAGGCGGATTCTTAAGTACGGCACGTGCAATGCTAAGGCGTTGTTTTTGTCCGCCTGACAGCTTATTACCGCTGTCGCCGATGTTTGTATTGATGCCATCAGGCAGTCCTTCTACAAACTCATAGGCATTGGCAATTTTAAGTGCGGCATAAATTTCCTCGTCTGTGGCATCAGGTTTTCCAAGAGAAACATTGCTTCTTACCGTGTCGTTAAACAGGATGCTGTCTTGTGTTACAAGCCCGGTCATGCCCCTTACTGATTCGAGCTTCATGTCGCGCAGGTCAGTACCGTCTATTTTAATGCTGCCTTCCTGTACATCATAGAAACGGGTGAGCAGGTTGGCAATTGTGCTTTTTCCGCTTCCTGACTGGCCTACAAGTGCAACAGTCTGTCCTTTAGGAACAATAAGCGAAAAATCTTTTAATACATTTTCCTGCTCATAACGGAAGTTGATGTTTTCTATAGAAATGTTGCTTTCAAAAGTCGATTTTTCTATTGCATTTGGTTTATTGGCAATAAGATTATGCTGCTCAAGCACATCCATAAGTCTGTCTGCTGCTGCATTACCTTTTTTGATGTCGTAAGAAGCCTTAGATATAGCCTTTGCCGGCGTAAGGATGTTATAAGCAAGTCCCATGTAGCCTATAAATGCCGACCCTTTAAGTGATTGCTCAACAAGTACCATGTGGCCTCCGTACCACAAAAGAATTGCGATTACTAATATTCCCATAAACTCGCTTAACGGTGAAGCAAGGTTTTGGCGGTTAAGAATTCTGTTAGACAGGTTATAATGCCTTTCGGTAGAACCGTAGAATTTCTTAGAAAAATAATTCTCAGCAGTAAAGCTTTTGATCACCTTCAGGCCGCCAAGAGTTTCTTCTATGATAGATAAAAATGTTCCTTGTTCCTGTTGGGCTCTTCCTGACTGTTTCTTAAGCGATTTACCAATTTTAGATATTATAAATCCGGAAAGCGGAATAAAAACAAAAACAAACAGGGTAAGTTTAGGGCTGATGGTTACCATTATTGCAATAGAGAATATAATGGTAAGCGGCTCTTTAATGATAAGTTCTAATATTGACAGGTAAGAAGACTGAACTTCGTTTACGTCAGATGACATACGTGCGATAACATCGCCTTTTCGCTTTTCAGAATAAAATGATAACGGCAATTCTATTATCTTTTTATACATAGCATCCCTTAAGTCTTTTAAAACTCCGTTTCTAAGGAATGTCGCAAAGAACAATGCCAGGTAGTTAAAGAAATTCTTTAAAAGGAATATGCTTATAATTACAACTACCATTGATGCAAGGGTGTATTCAACACCTTTGGTTTCATTAGTAATCGTTACATAATAGTTAAGATATTCTCCAAGGTAATCTTTAAGATGACCTATATCTGTGTATACAGGTTCTGCCTGTACTTTTTTTGTGTCATCAAAAATGACCGAGATCATTGGAATTAATGCAATGAAGGATAATGTACTAAAAAGCGCATACAGAATATTAAAAAAAATATTCAGGTATGCGTACTTTTTGTAAGGCTTCGCGAAGCGAAGAATTTTTTTAAAATTACTCATTAAATAAGGTTCATCTCCTCGATGATGTTTTTAATCTTATCGTCAAGCGATTGTTCAACGGCTTTAAAGTTCTTAACGTCGCCAAGTTTTTCGTTTACGCTAAAGTAGAATTTGATTTTAGGTTCTGTACCGCTTGGGCGCGCACAAATTTTAGTGCCGTCTTCAAGGTAATATATTAATACGTCAGATTTTGGCAGTGTTAGCTCCTCGGTTTCGTCTGTAAACAAGTTGCGTGCCGTAGACGCCTTGTAATCTTCTACCATTACAATACGCTGGCCGTTTATTTCTTTAAGCGGATTTTCGCGCAGGCCAATCATTATCTGGTTGATCTCTGCAGCGCCGTCCATGCCTTTTTTAGTCAGTGAAATAAGGTATTCTTTATAGAATCCGTATTCTGCATACAGCTTAAGAAGTTCCTGGTATAGTGAGCTTGCTTTGGCTTTTGCCTGGGCTGCAATTTCGCAAAGCAAAAGGGTAGAGGTAACAGCATCTTTATCGCGTACTGCATCGCCTACCATATAGCCAAAACTTTCTTCTCCTCCACCAATGAATGTTTCATCCGGGAAGTCTTTTATCATTTTGGCAATCCATTTAAAGCCGGTAAGTCCTACTTTAAAGCCTACATTATAATCTGTAGCCAGTTCGGCAAGCATAGGTGTAGATACTATTGTCGAAGCAATAAATTCATTTCCTTTAAGCAGGTTTTTCTTTTTCCACTGCTCTAAAAGAAAATGCGTCATAAGTACCATTGTCTGGTTGCCGTTAAGCAGTGTCATGATACCGTTTCCGTTACGCACGGCAACGCCAAGGCGGTCGCTATCAGGGTCTGTACCTACAACGATGTCAGCATTTATTTCATCGGCCAGTGCTATAGCCATGGCTAAAGCTTCCGGTTCTTCCGGGTTTGGCGATTTTACGGTCGGGAAATCCCCATCAGGTTTAGACTGGTCTGCCACCAGGTGTACATTGTTATATCCTGCATTCTCAAGAAGGTCAGGTATAAGCGTTATTGACGTGCCGTGCAGTGGCGTGAAAACAATCTTAAGCGCATCCTTTTCTTCCTGCTGCGTGTTAAATGTGGCCGCCTGAAGTGAAGTCTGTATAAAAGCCTTGTCTACTGCGTCATCAATATATTCGATAAGGCCTTCGTTAGCCTCAAATTTTATCTGGTCATAGTTTAATGCTTCGATAACCTCGATAAGTTCGCCGTCCTGTGGCGGTACAAGCTGTCCGCCATCCTGCCAGTATACTTTGTAACCATTGTATTCCGGTGGGTTATGCGAAGCGGTAAGCACAATACCTGCATGGCAGTTAAGGTGCCTTACCGCAAACGAAAGCTCAGGAGTAGGGCGCAGTTCAGAAAATAAGAATACTTTGATGCCGTTTGCTGAAAATACATCGGCAACAACTTTAGCAAGGGTGTCGCTGTTATGGCGGCAGTCGTAGGCAATGGCGACTTTGATCTCTTCGCCGGGGAATGAGGTTTTAAGGTAATCAGAAAGGCCTTGTGTAGCTTTTCCAAGTGTGTAGCGGTTGATACGGTTTGTACCCGGACCCATAACGCCGCGCATACCGCCCGTTCCAAATTCAAGGTTCTTATAAAAAGATTCTTCAAGCTCTTTAGGAGAAGAAGTCATCATTTCGTTTATAGCGTTGTGTGTATCTGTATCAAAAACAGGAGTTAACCAAACGTTTACTTTATCAAGAATAGATTTTTCGATGTTCATTTTTGTTTAAATTTTAGAGAACCTAAGTTACCTGATGTAACAGGAATTAACTTATAAAATTTCGCTAATTTTATAGCGCTCCTCATTATTTTTTGTGCGAAGGATAATTTCGCCTAAAAATCCTGCTAAAAACAACTGTGTACCAATAATCATTGTGGCAAGCGCAATGTAAAACCACGGATTATCGGTAATCAGTATCGACTTTTGGTGCTGCGCCAGCCTGTACAGCTTAACTGCTCCTATATATATAGAAGAAGCAAAACCGATGAAGAACATCAACGCCCCCAGTGCGCCGAAAAGGTGCATAGGCCTTTTACCAAAACGTGACAGGAACCAGATGGTGATAAGGTCGAGGAAGCCGTTTACAAAACGTTCCATGCCAAATTTGGTCGACCCATATTTACGCGCCTGGTGGATAACCACTTTTTCGCCAATTTTAGCAAAGCCCGAGTTTTTAGCGAGTACAGGGATATAGCGGTGCATTTCGCCGGATACCTCTATGTTTTTTACTACAAGATTTTTGTAGGCTTTCAGTCCGCAGTTAAAATCATTCAGCTTAACGCCCGATGTTTTTCTGGCAGCCCAGTTGAACAATTTAGACGGAAGGTTTTTTGCCACGACAGAGTCATAACGCTTTTTCTTCCAGCCTGAAACCAAGTCATAGTTGTCGGCTGTTATCATGTTGTATAATCCCGGTATCTCGTCAGGGCTGTCCTGAAGGTCGGCATCCATAGTAATGATAACATCTCCCTGAGCTTTGGCAAAGCCGGCATGCAGTGCCTGCGATTTTCCGTAGTTCCTCTGGAAACGTATGCCTTTTATATCAGGATTTCGTGCAGATAGCTGCTGAATGGTGTTCCATGAACCGTCAGTACTTCCGTCATCAATAAAGATAACCTCATAGCTGAAATTGTTCTCTGCCATGACCCTTACGATCCATTGGTGTAATTCGTTCAAAGATTCCTCCTCGTTAAGAAGAGGGATTACGATAGATATATTCATTTAATATTATTCAGCTCCTATATTGTCTACACTTGGTGGTGTAAAGTCGCCATAAGGATTTTCTTTTTTAACGATGGCGCCTACGATTAATGATATGATAAGTCCCATAAACGAATACATGATTATTGTAAGAGGTGCTGCGGCATAAGGCTGCATCGTAGCTTCGATTATAGACATTGACATTTTTAACTGTTCTGAAGTCATTTGCGGACTGTTGTGAATTGTAACCCTTTTAACCTGCTCTAACATTTCAGGTATAAATTCAGGGAAGATAAGCGTAAATATAAAATAGAAAACAGAATAGATTAACGCTGCCAGTGCACATACGCCAACACCAATCTTTAAGCACTGGCCAAAAGTTATATACCCACCGTTTGCCTTTTTGTAATTTGTGCAGGCAAGTGCTATAAATAAACTTGTAAATACAAAAAAGTTAAGTATATTATTCATAGTGCCTACCCAGCCATTTTCTATAGGATCAGGCTTAAGTATATACATTATTGAAAGTTCAGCGATCATTATAACACCGAATATCAACCCAAATTGGGTGATTGATTTTGCAGGCTTCGGCTTCTCAATAGTTACTGTTTTTTCCATGTCTTGTTTTTGATTTTTGATTGGTTGCTTAAAATAATCCACAAATATACTAATTCCGTTATTATAGGTCTACAAAAATGTAGTTGTGTTACACTTAAAAAAAATAAAGTAAGTGTTTGTTATTAAAAAAATAAATGTACTTTTGCACTCTCAATTAAAAGTTTAAAAAACAAAAAGCTAAACACTGTTTACACCTTTCGTAAAGGAAGCTTCAAAATGAGGTATAGCCAAAACAATAAAAATTTATCAAGATGAAAAAAGGTATTCACCCGGAAAATTACAGATTAGTTGCTTTTAAAGACATGTCTAACGAAGACGTTTTTATCACTAAATCTACTGCTGACACTAAAGAAACAATTACACACGAAGGCGTTGAATACCCTGTAGTGAAAATGGAGATCTCAAGAACTTCTCACCCTTTCTACACTGGTAAATCTAAACTTATCGATACTGCAGGACGTATTGACAAGTTCAAAACTAAATATGCTAAATTCAGCAAGCCAGAGACTAAAACTGAAGAATAGTTTTACTCTTTACATTATACTAAAAGCCTTCCCGAAACGGAAGGCTTTTTTTGTGGATAGTTTCCAGCCACAAATTGCACTAATTTTCACAAACGATTTTATTAGACCCATAAACAATTGTTTTGAGAGTACAGAATTAGTGCAATTCGTGACTGTATATTTTATTAATATTCGTGGCTAAATTCATTTTTAAACTTTGTAACTTTGAAACGTTAACTTACAACCGATACAATGAACTATATCCTTTTTGACGGAACGGTGCGCAATGCCCTGCTTCCCTTTACATATACAAGACCTGTTGCCGATATTCGTGTAGGTATACTTACCATCCGCGAAAAATGGGAGAAATACCTTGGTTATACCACCACGACACTTACTGAAGAATACCTTTCAGAAAAGTTCCCAATGATAGAGATGGAGCAGAATGTCATGATAAATGCATCATTCCTGCCTAACGAGGTACTTGCCGAAATGGTTATGGCGCTTGAGGTGAACCAGGCTATATTTCAGGGAGAGGATGTCATTGCTTTCTATACTGAGGATTCTCAGGAGGAAGTTGACTTTGATACCTATGAGATCATAGATTTTACGGAGGAATGCCTGAAGATAGAGCATCCGTGGGATATATTTAAAAAGAACGATGCAGCAATACGTGAAGATTTTGAACTTTTGACCGAAGGGCGCACTTCGCAGCCAATTCCGTCAAGCGTGAATGTTATCGCAGCTGAAAACATATTTATAGAGGAGGGTGCAAAACTTGAGTTTGTTACCCTTAATGCATCAACCGGACCTATATATATTGGCAGGAATTCAGAGATAATGGAGAATTCTGTAATCCGCGGCCCATTTGCACTTTGCGAAGAGGCACAGGTTAAGCTTGCAACCAAAGTATATGGCGCTACAACCGTTGGCCCTCACAGCAGGATTGGCGGGGAGGTTAGCAACTCTGTACTGTTTGGTTATTCTAATAAAGGGCATGACGGATTTTTAGGAAATTCAGTCCTTGGCGAATGGTGCAATCTTGGTGCCGATACCAACAACTCTAACCTTAAGAATAACTACGAAGAAGTTAAGCTTTGGAGCTATGAAAAAGAGGGCTTCGTGAAAACCGGACTTCAGTTTTGCGGCCTTATGATGGGCGACCACAGTAAGTCGGGCATCAATACCATGTTCAATACCGGTACAGTGGTAGGTGTAAGCGCTAATATTTTTGGCAGCGGCTTCCCGCGCAATTTTGTACCGAGTTTTTCATGGGGCGGTGCATCGGGCTTTACGACTTATGTAACTAAAAAAGCTTTTGATACCGCTAAGATTGTTATGTCGCGACGCGATGTTGAGTTTACCGATGAAGATGCCGCTATCATGGAGCATATTTTTGAAGAAAGCAAAAAATGGAGAAAAGAAGATTAATGTAATGCTTCATTAATTTTTAATGTAACAATTTCAATTGGCGAAGAATAAATCTAAAAAAAAATATATTTCAGGAAGCCTGCTTTTTTTGCTGGCTTTCTGCTTTTATATGGTATTCGGTCCGGGCAGGCACAGGCATCAGCCTAAGCGCCAGGATACAGAAATAAAAAATAATGAGGCTAAATCAAGTAAAGATAACACGCCTTTGCGGGAGCTTACTACCTTTACGGGAAAAGTTACCGCAATTAAAGACGGTGATACCTTTGAAGTACTTTTTGACGGACAGCCCGAAAAAGTGCGCCTTGCAGACATTGACTGCCCCGAAAAATCACAGGCTTTTGGTAAAAATGCCAAACAATATGCGTCAGACCTGTGTTTTGGCAAAGAAGTTACTGTCATCTCAACCGGAAAAAGAGATCGTTACAAACGTGTAGTGGGTACCATTATTACGGCCGACAGCATAAATGTAAACCGCGAAATGATAAAAGCAGGTTATGCCTGGCACTACAAGCAGTACTCTAAAAGTAAAGAATTGTCTCAGGTTGAGGATGAAGCCCGCGAAGCCCATGCAGGCCTCTGGGGCGATGCCCATGCGCAGGCGCCCTGGGAATGGCGAAAAGAAAAACGTACAAAGAAACAGCAGGTTTCTAATCAATAAACACAAAAGGCGCTCATTAAGCGCCTTTTGTGTTTATGTATGTGTAACAGATTAATCATCAATTCCAGTAAATTTACCTGCGCTGTCAAACTTCAGTTCAAGGTCATTTAAAAATTCAACTTTGTAGCCCCATTTTTCCTTCTCAAATTTCTCTACTTCCTGTCCTTTATAGTTGGCAGTAATATAAGCAGCTATAGGTTTAGGAAGTATGCTTAGAGGAATCGCTTTTTTGTTTCCGTCGGCTTCATCCAGGTTACCCTTGCCGTCAAATTCAATTTCTGTACCGCCTGTCAGCATTACTTTATAATCTGTATTAATGTAGCCTTTGTCTTCAATTATGTACGAGGAAGCCTGGTTAGGAAAATGCTTGGCGAGAAAGGTTTGTGCCTGTGCGGGAAGTTCTTTAAGGGTTATGTTTCTTTTTTGAGCTGATGCCGTAAAGCTTAATGCTACGGTAAAAGCCAGTGCTGCTAAAAAATTAAATTTCGTTTTCATGATATATATTGTTTTAAATTTCTACTACAAACTTATATCCTGAATCTGGAAACAATTAGGAAAAATAAAAACTTTTTAGGCTGTTTCAGGAAAGGTTACTGTAAAAGTGTGTAATCCGTTAAAGCTGTAATCTACAGTAAGCCTGTAATTTGTAATGATGGAATTTACGATAGAGAGCCCCAGTCCGGTAGACTGTTCATTAGTTGTATCTCTGTAAAAACGTTTAAAAACGGCTTCTTTATCCAATGACTGGCTGCCGCCGCTATTGCTGATGGTAAGGCTGCGGGTATCAAGTATAATGTTTACTGTGCCGCCGTTATGGTTGTGAACAATAGCATTTTTAAGCAGGTTACTGATGAGGGTGAGCGCAAGTCCTTTGTTCATACTGAATGTTAGCTGTTCCTGTGTATTAATATTCAGCTTAATGTCCTTGTATTCAGCAAGGTCCTGGTAGTCTTCAACGAGCTGTTCTGCAAGCGCATTAAAATTTACTTTTTCTTCATCGGCATACTGCCTGTTCTCTATTTTAGAAAGCATTAGGAGCGACTTATTAAGGCGTACCAGCCTGTTCAGGGTATCACTTATCCTGCCGAGTTCCATCATTTGGTCTTCGGGCAGGGTATTGTTTTCGGCAAACAGCTCCAGTTTATTAAGGCTTATGGCAAGAGGTGTCTGCAGCTCGTGCGATGCATTTTCAATAAAGTGTTTCTGGCTGGCATAAATGGCCTCGTTGCGTTTTAAAAGGTCCTCCAGCTCAGTGCCTAAGGCCTTGAATTCTGAAATAGGAGAGTGAGGTGCTGTAAAAGAATTGCCTGTGCCAAGCCTGAAGTTTTTAAGCCCGTTTAGCATCTCATAAAATGATTTCCATGCTTTACGCAATATGATCTGGTTTATAATGGCAATGCTTATTACCAGCATGATGTACAAAGCAACGAGAGCAGTAAGAAGGTCCTCGAGCAATTCATCTTCCTCGACCATGGATGCTCTTATCGTTAGCTTATACGGATTTCCATTTTTGTCATTAAAAACAGTTTCCAGCAGGCGTACCGGTTCGTTATCATCATCATATTCCATAAACTCAAACGTGCTGATGAATTTATCGGAGAAATCATAAAGTGTTCCTTTCGGTAAGGGTGTCATCTTGTATTGATTGATACCAAATTCCTTGGTTTCCAATACTTTTTCATTGGCATATGCCTCACGGATTATGAGTATCTTGGAGTTTTTGAGTCCGTCATCTATATTGTCGTACACTTCGTCCAGTATAACGGCATAGAACAGCCCTGCCCAAATGGCGATAACACCTAAAAGAGCAATAATCAGATAGCGAAGTGT
>Ga0163161_10002768_pt1 | contig 12458 bp, 13 predicted proteins | sample S45metaG_FD_129847 | JGI IMG/M metagenome (GOLD analysis project Ga0163161, IMG submission 129847) | Switchgrass rhizosphere microbial communities from Kellogg Biological Station, Michigan, USA - S4-5 metaG | ecosystem: Host-associated > Plants > Roots > Rhizosphere > Soil | place: USA... | reverse complement strand
TATACATTAAAGATTTTATAAATTTAGTGTTCCGAGACAGGAGAGAAAACATAAAAGCCCGACAAATTTTTTTGCCGGGCTTTATGTTTCAATATATTTATGAATATTGCCAAAATTGCTAGATAAGATTAAAAGTGCTTTAATTTTTATCTAGCTCGGTTGTTGCTGGCTTTAACTTTTTATAAGTTTTTGTTGTGATTAAAACGACACCGTTTGATGCAGCTAAACCATAGTTCTTAATGGCATTATTATCTTTTAAGATAGTAACTGACTGAATCGTTTTCGGATCAAGAAATTCTATAGACCCACTTTCAATTTTTGTTCCGTCTACAATGTAAAGTGGCTGATTAATTTTGTCTGGTGACTTCAAACCTATGATTTTAACTACACTGTTATTGTCACTATTAAAAGTTGTAGAGGTGTTATCTTTTTTGTATTCAGAATTTGAGGCTAAATCAGATATCTTATTTGTGCCGGTTGTTATACCTAAGGCTTTAAGTTTAGCTTGTAACTCAATATTGCCTGAAGAATTTTTACCTTCCTTTGTTGTAATTAAAACAGCACCACCATTTGCTTCGATACCGAATAACTTAATGGCATCATCACCTTTTATTACACTAATTACACTAATTTCATTTGGATTGATATTTTTAGCCAAATCTGCATTAAAATGCTTAACTCCATCAATAGTATAAATTAATGGCTTGGAAGAATTGAAGCCTCTTATTTCGATACCTTTACTTTTTACAGTTGAAGAATCACTCTTTGCCTGACCGAATACGTTTGTAGTTGCAACTGCCGCAGTAAGCGCCATTAAAAAGAATATTTTTTTCATACTGATTAGTTTAGTTGTTCAATGAGGTTCAAATTTTAGTTTGGAGAGATTTTATTGTCAGCTGATTTAAGCAAATTGTTTTTATCAACTTTTGAAGTAATTAGTATAACACCATTCGCTCCTTTTGTTCCATAAAGCATTGTAGCAGCTTCATCTCTTAATACTGATATAGATTCTATACTTTCTGTTCGGATGAATTTAAGCGCATCTTTGCCCTGTGTAACGCCATCTAAAACAACTAAAGGACTATTAGCACCACCACTCAAATTCTGAATACCTCTAAAAGATAATTTTGTGCCTTCTTGTGTAACAGGCTTTAATTTTGGTGAACTATCAAGTGTAAAGTTTATGTATAAATTATATTTAACTCTTACCGGCTTACCGTTTTGAATGCCCGGAATCCAATTTGGTGATTCATCTAGAACCCTTAATGCTTCTTGATTTGTACTTTCGCTTAATCCTTTAACAATTTTTAAGTCAGTAAGCTTTCCATTTTTCTCCACCGTAAAAGATAAATGCACTTTACCTTGTACATTGTTTGCCTGAGCATCTTCAGGGTATTTTATACTTTTACTCAAATAATCATAAAAGTTTTTCATGCCTCCATGATATTCAGGTTGTTTCTCTATTGATACAAAATCATAAACCTTTTCTCTTTTTTCAACTACTTCCTTTTTTTCGCCAACATAGCCGATAATTTGAAGTGGAGATATTTCTTTATAACCGTCTATACTCTGTGATTGTTCTTCTGCGTTGGTTTGAGATTGTCCAAGATTGAAAGATACTTTGAAAGCATAATTTCCATCTTTTACACCTTTAAAGTTTTTGTAAGCCAGAATGTTTTTCATCACTTCCTCATCACAACCTTCGCCTAAATCTTGCTTTGAACCTAAATCTGTTATTTTGCCATTTTTAACAGTAAACATAATGTGTGTAGTGCCTTCTAAGGCTTTTTCCTGAGCATTTTTAGGGTACTTAATATTCTTACCCAGGAATGTATAAAACTCTTCCCAGTTATTAGTCACCGGAGCATGCTTGGCTACAGTTTTAGCTTTTTCTGGCTTAACAACATTTAGCGGTTTAATAACCATTTCTTCAACTAAATCTATTGGCTTATCCAATGGGATTGACTCAGCAATAGAAATAAGGTTTTCGTTTTTACGAATTGTAGCTGAAGAAAACAAAATAGAAATTGCAAACAGTGGAATAAAAATTCCGTACTTAATTACAGCCGTTTTCTTTGAGCGTTCTTTATGAAGCATATAAATACGTTTCTTAACTAAAGATTTCTCGAAAAAGTTGCTCGTTAGGTTACTTTGATTTATACCAAACGATTTACTTAGAATAAGCATTGCATATTCGGCCTTATCGCCCTGGTAATTTGCTGCGTGCTCATCGGCTAAAAATTCGTGTATGTTTTTAATGCTTTTTTTGTAAAAATAAATTACCGGATTTAACCAGGTAAGTATTCCTACTACTTCGAAAAATAAAATATCCAGACTGTGCCATTGCTTAATATGGGCTTCCTCATGGCTATCTATAACATCACTATTTGGTAATGATATATCGATGATTTTTTTGCTAAAAAACGAAAATGCAGAACCCTCTTTTACATTTTTTAAAAGTCTTTTAACAAATAGCAGGTTAATTATCAATCGAAATAGAAAGAATAAAATACCTGCACAATAAATACTAACAATTAAGTTTGCCCAATTAAAACCCTCTTGCGCTTCAGCAACAATTGTCGCCTTTTCCAAAACTGCATCCCATTTAACGGTTGTGTAAACTTGTTGAGCAGCTTTTTGCACTGTTAACCATTCTAAACGTATAAATGGAATGAGTAACGATAATAAGCCTGCAGCAACCAAATAGATTCGGTTAAGCGTGAAATAGGTTTCCTTGTCTAAAAGTAATTTGTAAAATCCGTAAAAAACGATTAGATACAAGTTTACCTGCAAAAGGTAATGGGCGAAACTCATTTTGGTTTGTGTTTAATCTTATTAATCATTTTAAGAATTTCATCCACATCACTTAAATCTAACTTCTCTTCTTTAACAAAGAATGAAAACATACTTTCTACAGAGTTTTCAAAATAATTGCCCAACAGTTTTTCTGTTGCATGGCGCTTATATTCTTCTTTGCTAATTAGGGGATGATATTGGTGTGCTTTACCAAAGGCCTCGTGCCCAATAAAACCCTTTGTCTCTAAAATTCTAATTATGGTAGAAACTGTATTGTAAGCTGGCTTGGGTGTGGGCAATTCATCAATTACCTCTTTAACAAATGCTTTTTCCAATTGCCACAACACTTGCATTATCTGTTCCTCGGCCTTGGTTAAATCTTTAATATCCATTTTATTTTTTGATTATAGGAGCGAGCAAAACTTTACTCGTTATACTAAAGATAAAACTAATTGATTAGTTACGCAAGTTTTAACTGAATATTGACTATATTTTTATCATATCGTTTTTGATACCGTAAACAACAAGCCCTGTTCTTGTTTTAATATTTAACTTGGCGAAGAGTGATTCACGGTAATTATCTACAGTTCTTGGGCTAATATTCATTAAATCGGCTATCTCTTTATAGGTAAGTTCTGTACTGCAGTATTGTAAAAATGTAAGCTCTTTTTCGGTGATGATTGGCTTTGGATCTTCCTTTTTTAGCGAGAATAATAATCTCCCGGATACCATTTCATTTATGAAAAATCCTTTTTCAATTATCGCTTTTATCGCAATTACTAAATCAGATGGGGTAGAACCTTTTAAAATGTAACCTCCTGCTCCGGCTTTTAGCATTTCAATAATTGCCTTTTCTTCTTCATGCATGCTTAAGGCTAGTACTTTTACATCAGGATATTCGTTTTTTATAACGCGTGTAGCTGCGTATCCATCCATAACAGGCATGTTAATATCCATTAATACAAGCTGAACATCTGGGTGCTGTTTTATCTGTGTTTGCATATCTACTCCATTGGTAGCCTGAAATACAATGTTTATCTCATCAAATTCAGATAAAAGATTTGCGAGACCTTGACGAAAAAGTGTATGGTCATCAACAATTGCTATTTGGAAAGTAGTTGTAGTCATAATGCTAAGGATATGGAATTTCTATGAAAATTGATGTGCCTTTTTCTGAAGCTGAAATTACATCTATTTTACCATTAATCATTTCAACTCGTTTTTGTATTGAATTTAAACCTAAACCACTTTTGCGTTTTTTGGCTTCTTCGTAATCGAATCCAATGCCATTTTCTTTTATCGTTAATAAAAGAAAATCATTTTTTAAGCCAGTATCAATTTGGATTGTACTTGCTTGTGCGTGTTTAATAATATTGTTTATTATCTCTTGTAGTAATCTTAAAATGATTAAATCTTTATCTGGCGAAGTTGTGTTCACCTGAAGCAAATCGTTGGTAACCTGTACTGTGTAGCCTTCAATTTTGCGAAGCCAGCTTATCTCTTGCTCTATCGCGTTCCCAATGCCAGATTCTACAATTTGCTCTCCATGTAAAATCTTGGCTAATTCTCTTATTTCTTTTATTGATTTGCTAACAAGCGATAAAGAATTGGATATTTTTTCACTTGCTTTTTCATTCTCGGTTATTTGGATGGAATTAAGTGTTAAGGTTGTTAAGCTTAATAATTGCCCAATGTTATCATGCAATTCAGTTGCAATGGTTTGCATCGTTTGATCCTGAACTTCAATATGTGTTTTCAAAATTTCAGCCTCAAATTTTTGACGCATGTTTTCTTTCTCCACAAAGTGATTCTTCTTGTGGCGATTGTAAGATCGAATGTACATGAGTAAAGATATTGGCATCAAAAGAAAAACTAATGATGCCAATAAAATTAAAGATAAGATTTGCGTTGACGAGCTCTGCATATAAACGAATAAGACCAAAAACCGTATAAAAATAAGTTTAATGTTGTGTAAATGAGCAATCTTGGATTCAAATTTCCGCGAATTCTAGTTTGTATTATTTCATCGAAGAAATTGGCTAAAGTACTTCCAAAATAAAAAATTAAAGTGCCGCCAACCCACCAAAATGCTGGGTGAAATTTTAGGTCGATGAAATTCTCATCTTTCAATAAAAAATAGAAATATAACAAGCCATAAATTACAAAGGCAACAGACATGACACTAACTGTTACTGAGTTATATTTGGCAAGCGGGTTATGGGTTAATGTAAATGCAATGTATACGGTCAAAATTACTCCAGTTGCAGGTATGAGGAATTTCTTGATATCAACAAAATCTTTTAAGAAAATGTAAAAAGCATATGTGATGTAGGCTAATTCAACAAGCGCATAAATATTATATACAATTAAATTATTGTGGTAAATCCGTCCAATGTGTTTTGCAAATATCTCCGTGGATGGAACTATCAACATATAAACTATTGTAATTTTCCAGAATGAATTTTTATCTTTTATTAAAAATATAAGGGCAAATAATGCACATATAGATTCTATGATAGAACCGAAGGAAAATAGGCTGAACATCTGGTGTTTATTATTGATTATGGGTTCATTAACGGACTGCCATTATCACACTCAGTAGGACATAAATCTAATCTGTTTTCCGGGTCTGTTGGATTTGGATCGCCATCATCACAAAGTGGGTCAAGCTCAATATCCTTGTCAATGAAATAATCAGTTTTAGGTTTACCATCAACTACCTTTGTAACAACAAGAAGTATGGTATTCATGTCGCAATATTTATCAGATATTTTATCTCCATATTCTAATTTATTTATAGAATCGATAATTTCCTGAGTATATCTACCAAAATAAATTCGAACGCCGTCGCCATCAAACTTTGCTATTTTTTCAGTTAATTTTTGAATCTGCGCAGCTGGTAGCCAAGCTGCTTTTGTATAATTTTCTGTATCTGCTTTTTGACTTTCTCTAAATGCAGCGGTCATTTTTTTTGCAATATCTAACGGAACGCTATTGTTTCTACCGTCTTTTTCAAATGGGATTTTGGTCATAATTTGTTTGGATGTTTATTTATAAAATTCGTTATTTCTACGCAATACATTTACCGTAAATTCAACCTTGACTAATACCGTAAAAATACCCCCTTAAAAAGGGTGTTTAATGCTTAATTATTTTTAGGATGACAGCTAATTTTGGGTATAGCAAAAGCAAAAATAGAATTACTTAGCGATTGAGTAAATATAAAGCAAAACTTAAATATTAATTAGATCGCTTAAAGATATTAACTGCTCTAAATAACGTTGGCACCTGGAATAAAAAACTTGGTCAATCTCTCAAATTTTTAGTTATAGTTAGGATTATGAAAAACAATCCCGAAAAAAAGGCCCCCGTAAAGGTAGGCCTTTTTTTGTTGCTACTTGATTTTATTTTAATTTCTAGCTGGAGCAGTTGTGCCTGTAGAAGTTGCAGCCGGAGCAGCTGGTAACTCTTTTCTTGGAATTTGTGCATCGCGTTGAGAAGTATTGTAAACAAAAGATGCAATGATTGTTGCAGATTGTTTTAAATCATCTTCAACCAATCTATCGTAAGTATCCATATTGCTATGGTGTGTTCGTGTATTGTAATCTGCCGGGTCTTGAATAAATTGGAATCCCGGGATACCAACAGCATCGAAAGCCTGGTGATCGGTACCACCAGTATTACTTACGGTTACAGTTGTAGCACCCAAATCATTAAACGGAGCTAACCAGTTTTTAAAGATTGGTCCGGCTGCTTCATTTCCTTGTAAATAAATACCGCGAATTTTACCTGTACCATTATCCAAGTTATAGTAGGCAGATATTTTTTTCTGATCTGGAGTTAAAACCATTGTCTTAGGATCTCCGAAATGTTTTGCTACATAACCTCTTGAACCAAATAAGCCTTGTTCTTCAGAGCTCCAAAGTGCAATACGGATGGTGCGTTTTGGTTTAAAATCAATTGCTTTTAAAATACGTACAGCTTCCATCATAACGGCAGAACCTGCAGCATTATCAGTTGCACCAGTGGCAGCATGCCACGAATCGAAGTGACCACCAATCATTACCAATTCTTCTTTTAACTTTTTATCTGTACCAGGAATTTCTGCAATTACATTATAACCTTGTGGGTCTTGAGTATAAAAAGAAGTCTTGATATCAGCTTCAATCTCAACTGGTTTGCCTGCACGAAGAAGGCGTAATATGTGTAAATAATCTTCGGCTGCAACTTCTAATTCTGGAGAAACCGGTTTCGCATCTAAAGCGTAAGATGCGCCATTACTTGTAAAAAAAGTTCCTTGTCCGCCACGAGCATAAGTTAAAATTAATCCTACTTTTTCTTCAACAAGCATGCTGCTGATGGCGGCTCTAACTTCTCTCATCTTCATCATTTGAGCCATCATGTTATTTGCTGCACCCGGGCGTTGACCACGATTACCTGCCGGATTTGGCTTTGCATCGGCCATTTTTGCTAGTGTGCTATCTGCATAACGTACAAAATCAGGGCGGGTACCGCTTTGTAGTGGATTTCCAGAATCCATAATTACAATTTTACCGGCTAGTTTGCCTTTGTATTTAGCTAAATCTGAAACGCTATCTGCTTTGATTAATATCACTTCTGATTTTATAGGGCCATTTGTGCCTGGTGTCCATGCTTTTGGAGAGGCGATTATCGCATGATAAAATGGTAAAGTGGTGGCTGCATAATATTTATCAATTTGCCATCCTTTACCAAAGGTTCCCCATGATTCTAATTTAGCGTTTTTTAAGCCCCAATCGGTAAGTTGCTTTATTGCCCATTCTTGTGCTTTTTTTAAGCCTGGAGAATTTGATAAGCGTGGTCCACTTACATCGGTAAGGTTAAAGGCAATGTCCATAACCTTAGAATTATCGAGTCCTTCTTTTCTTATTTTTTGCACAATAGCTGGGTCGGGTGTGTCTTGTGCAAAAACAGATATGCATAAGCCTAATGCTAATGCTGTAGCAGTAAATCTTTTAATCATTTTTAATTAAGTTAGGTTGGTTATTAAGCTTAAAAATACGCTTAAATGAAGTTAAGAGCTTATTTACAATGAGATTTTTACATCGTAACTAAGTTGCATTTAGGTGTTTAAGTTTTTTGCGCTTGCCAGTGAAACTGAGTTTTTTTGCTAAGCCTAAGTAAAATGAACCTTATTGAAACGGAAAGCCCGCAATCCCGATGTAAGCACTGATATTATTTTGTTATCGAATGCTTAAATTGTTCACAGGTTTTTTCGGGAGCGGACTTGAAGTGTAAAGAAGGACTAACTTAAATTGAAATGCAGGTATTGCTTTTCAAAACAATTATTTTATACTTTTTTTAGATACTACGAAGTAACCGATAATAAAAAATACTGTCGCAAATATCAAGCTGGTGTAGATTTCTCTGGTAAAAACTTCGAAGGCTAAAGGATCGGCACCTTTTTTTACTTTGGTAATTTGCAAAGCTAAAGCCGGTAAGCTGTAAGGAATTAAATAGGCGTATTGCCAGTTTAGACTTGCGGTTACAATACCCATAATTGTACCAACAAAACCTACGCCCATTGGCTTTAAAAAATCGGACCAGATAAGGCTTAAAATGAATTGAACCGATAATATACCTAATGATGATAGGAAAAGTTTAGCGTATGAGTTTAAAAGAAATGTTGTTGGGTTGTACTGATTGAAGGAGTATTTTGGGATAAGTGCTTGTAATGCGTAGCCAAAACCTATTGTTAACACCGCAAAAAGTAGCATACAAATAAATATGAGCAAAATGGCATATAAATATTTGGCTGCGTAAATAGAAAATTTATTTAATGGCTGTGCAAAAAGTGTTTTCCAAGTATCGTTTTTATGTTCTATATTATTTACCGAAAACGCCATAAAAATTACGTAGAAAGGCATAATCAGGATGCCCATAACATTCAATGTGGCGCTACTATATCTTGCCCAAAGCATAACGCCAGAAAATTTGAAAGCTAAAATTTTATTGGCACTTGTGTAAAAACCGAATGATACCAGCGTACATATAATTACAGGCAGAAGAATGGCTGCCCAAAAAGCCAGCGTTTTTCTTGATTTATAAAATTCGGAAATAAGGGAAATGTATAGAGAACGCATGCTAGTTGTTTTTTGTAATGTCGAGAAATAGGTTTTCTAAATCTTTTCTTTGTTTATAAAGTGCCGAAACCATAAATCCGTTTTGAACTAATAGCGTATTTATAGTTGCACTTTCTTCTTCGTTTTTAAAAGGAAGAATTAGTTTTTTATCGTTATTTTCTGAAACCTCGTAACCTGAATTTATTAAAAGAGCAGAAGCGTTTTGTGTATCGTTAACCTCAACTTCTAACATTGGTTTGCTGAGTTGATGAAGCTCATTAATTGTGCCTTGAAACAATAATTGGCCTTTATTTATTATGCCAACATGGGTTGCTGTACGCTCTATTTCGGCAAGTAAATGGCTAGAAACGAGAATGGTTTTGTGATGTTTTGTTGCCAACTCAATCATTAAGTTTCTAACTTCTATAATCCCGTTTGGATCTAAACCGTTTGTAGGTTCATCGAGTAATAAAAGTTCGGGATCGGAAACCAAAGCTAAAGCTATTCCAAGCCTTTGTTTCATTCCTAATGAATATTTAGATGCTTTTTTATTTGCAGCTTCGGTTAAGCCAACAAGAGCCAGCATTTCGGCAGATTTACTTTTGTTTATGCCAAGTAAAATGCAACGATTAATTAAGTTTTCTTTACCAGTTAAGTGCCCGTAAATGGCAGGTTGCTCTACCAATGCGCCAACTCTTTTTAGCGTTGCAATTCGATTGCGATTAATTTCTTTACCAAAAATAAAAACCTGATCGGCTGGTGACTGAAGCAGGTTTAATAAAATTTTTATTGTAGTGGTTTTACCAGCACCGTTTGGTCCGAGGAAGCCATAAATGCTGCCTTTTGGTACTTGTAACGATAAATCTTTTACAATGGTTTGGTTGCCAAAATTAAAATTCAGGCCAACAGTTTCTATTGCGAAAGCGCTCATTTCTATTTAAAAATAGCTGTAGCTTGTTTTACAATCGAGCCAGAAGTTTTAGCTGGTTTTACAACTATTTCTTCGGTACTGTTTTGATTTGTATTTATGGTAAGTGTAAATACCATCATCATAAAAACTGGTAATAGTAAAAGTAAAAATGGCGATGTGTTTGCTAACTTTTTCATAATAGGTTTATTTATAGTTATAATCGTTTCGTTTTGATAGTTCAAAGAAACATAAGAAAAACAGGGTGCTAAAATCTATTATACCAAGTGTTAAAGATTATAGATGAACGGGTGATTTTGGCGTTTGTCGATAAATTTTGCCCGATAAGCCGTTGGTAGAAAAAAAATGCCAGTTGGTAGATTGTGTAGTTAATTACAAGTTTCTTTATTTATTTTGGTTGAATGATTTATTGTAAGCTAAAAAGGTTTGCATTTCTGTAATTATAGTATGAAAAAAAGTAAAGCGCCATTAATATTAAATTCCATTTTTTGGGGGATAATCTTGATTTTTGTAATCTCTACAGTGTTAATGCAACCAGAGAAAATTACAATGAAAGATTATTTTCTTTCTATTGGCGTTTTTGGTCTGCTTAACGTATCTATATTTTATATAAATTATATTTTTCTAATACCTGAATTTGTTAAGAAGCGGAAACAATATTGGGTTTATATTCTTTTGTTTGTAGTAACAATTATAGCCGTTGTATTAGTAAAAACCGTAATCGCGGTGCTAAACCCAGTAGAGATTTTGCACTACACAATGGATGGGCAGCCAAAAGAACGTCCTGTTAATGAGTTTGTTATAGCGAGTTGTTTTATTGCAGGGTTTTTTCTTGTGAGCAGTGGGATTGTTCGTTTTATGATAGATTGGTTCGATAGTGAACGTATCCAGCGCAACCTTGAAAGCGAACGCCGTGAAATGGAACTTCAGTTTTTGAAATCGCAGTTAAATCCGCATTTTCTGTTTAATTCATTAAATAACATTTATTCTTTGGCTTATCAAAAATCGGATAAAACAGCTGATGCGATAATGAAATTATCGGAGATTATGCGCTACATGATTTATGAGAGCAATACCCCAACCGTAGCTTTAAGTAAAGAAGTTGATTACTTAAAAAACTACATCGAATTACAAAAGATAAGGTTTAAAGACGGAGCTTTTATTGAAATGTCTTTGAATGGCGAAATCGATGACCAGAAAATTGTTCCGTTGATGTTGATTTCTTTTGTAGAAAATGCTTTTAAACACGGTGTAGTTACTGATGCCAATGAGCCTGTGAAAATTGACATTATCGCTAACCAAAAGATTTTGCATTTCAGTGTAATTAACAAGAAGAATAACCAAAATAAAGATGCGCAAGGTGGCGTTGGCTTACCAAATGTTGAACGTAGATTACAGCTTATTTATCCAGATAGATATAAATTAAATGTTGTAAATTCGCCTACACACTATACCTGCGAACTAATGATTGATATCTAAAACCAATAGAATTTCTAATTATTTATCAAAAAAATTACAACCAAATAAATTATTACCTAAGATGAACTTGAACTGTATTATTGTAGATGATGAACCATTAGCACTCGATATTTTAGAGGATTATATTTCTAAAGTACCTTTTTTAACGCTTGCTAAGAGGTGCGAAAATCCGATTGAGGCTTTACAAATTGTTCAGGCTGGAGGTATTGATTTGGTTTTTCTGGATATTCAGATGCCAGAACTTACCGGAATACAGTTTTTGAAAATTGCAGGTAATAAGTGTCATTTCATTTTGACTACAGCATATCCGCAGTATGCGTTAGAAAGTTATGATTTAAACGTGTCTGATTATCTTTTGAAACCTATTGCATTTGATCGTTTTTATAAGGCAGTAGAAAAAGTTAACAATCAGGTTAAACCTGCCGAAGTTACACCGCCACAAATTCAACCGTTAATAACTCCAGCTCCTTTTTCAGGTTCGCCAAATCCTGTACAGGATTTCATCTTTGTAAAAACAGAACACAAAATTCAGAAGATATACCTTCACGATGTTTTGTACATTGAAGGTTTGAAAGATTACATTTCTATTTTCACTAAAGAGGAGCGCATTATTACGCTTCAAAGTATGAAAAAAATGGAGGAGGCTTTACCAGATAGTCAGTTTATTCGTGTGCATAAATCTTACATTGTGGCTATTGATAAAATCGAGAGTATCGAAAGAAGCAGAATTACCATTAACAAGAAAATTATCCCGGTAGGGGATACCTATAGAGATGAATTTTTTAAAGTAATTGGGAATAAAAATATTTAGGGATGGAAGATGGAAGATGTGATATGGGAAATGGATGATGGGAAATAGATAATAGGGAACGGAAAATGGATGATGGGAAATGGAATCGTCGGGCAAATCAACTAATCAACCAAAAAACCAAACACCTAACTAACCAAAAAACCAAAAAACTAACAAACTAAACCTGTCCTAATACTTTTCTGATTTCGGTTTCCACTTCCAGTGTAATTTCATTTGCTGTTTTTTCTCCAGGTTCAATTGGTTTTAAAACAGTCCACCTTAAATTATTTCCGGTAGTTAACGGAAACATACCAAAGCGTACTATTTTCCAGGAGTTTTCAATCGCTACCGGTACAACCAAAGC
>Ga0163161_10002766_pt1 | contig 12468 bp, 12 predicted proteins | sample S45metaG_FD_129847 | JGI IMG/M metagenome (GOLD analysis project Ga0163161, IMG submission 129847) | Switchgrass rhizosphere microbial communities from Kellogg Biological Station, Michigan, USA - S4-5 metaG | ecosystem: Host-associated > Plants > Roots > Rhizosphere > Soil | place: USA... | reverse complement strand
TTATTAACCACCTAACCCTTTCATTATTATGCCAAGTGGTAAAAAAAGAAAAAGACATAAGGTAGCTACTCACAAACGTAAAAAGAGAGCGAGAGCTAATCGTCACAAGAAGAAAAAGTAGTTCTAAACTACTTTTTCTTGTTTTAGAAGAATTTTAAGTTCATTGAAAATGTTTTAAGACCTGAGAGGAAAGACAACAGACCATAAGACACCAGTCTGCACTCTGTCATCTGACATCTGACTGTCTCAAAACACCGGGTAAAAAATACCTGAAATTAATGTTTAATCCATCTGTACTGTGGTTGAGAGTTGATAGTTGCGGGACTTTCCAGCAGCTAACAATCAAAAACCAACTGGTATGGATAAAAATGTACAGTGTGAATAAAGAGCTAATTATTAGATCTGGTTCTGAAGCCGTAGATTTTGCCTTATTAAAAGATGGAAAACTAATTGAATTGCACAGCGAGCGCGAAGATAAGAACCAATTTTCTGTTGGTGATATCTTCATAGCGAAGATCCGCAAACCCGTGGCAGGCTTAAACGCCGCCTTTGTAAATGTAGGCTTTGAAAAAGATGCCTTTTTACACTACCACGATTTGGGACCTAACCTGGCCTCGATGATGAAATTCATAAAACTTGTAAGCGCAGGTAAAGTAAAAGATTACTCACTAAAAAACTTTCCTTTTGAGAAAGAGATAGACAAAGATGGCGCCATAGGCGATGTACTTAGTGCAAACCAATCTATCCTTGTTCAGGTGGTTAAGGAACCCATATCTACAAAAGGGCCGCGTATAAGCTCAGAGCTTTCACTGGCCGGAAGATATGTTGTATTGGTTCCCTTTTCAGACAGGATCTCTATTTCACAGAAAATAGACTCTAAAGAAGAAAAAGACCGCCTAAAAAGACTCGTGCAGTCTATACGCCCAAAAGGATTTGGAGTAATAGTGAGAACGGTAGCGGAAGGCAAAAAAGTAGCCGAACTGGACAAAGACCTGCAGAACCTGCTGGACAAATGGACAGGGATGTGCAAACGCCTGCCGAGCGCCCATCATCCTAGCAAAGTACTGGGTGAAGTCAACAAAGCTTCGTCTATACTTCGCGATGTATTCAATGATACCTTTACCGGTATTTATGTAGATGATGAGGACTTATTCTACCAAACAAAGGACTATCTGCAGGAGATAGCTCCTCAAAAAGCAAATATCGTAAAGCATTACCAAAGTAAAGAGCTGCCATTGTTTGAAAAATACAACATTGAAAGGCAGATAAAAACCTCTTTTGGTAAAACAGTATCGATGAGTAAAGGTGCGTACCTTATTATAGAACACACCGAAGCCCTGCACGTTATAGACGTGAACAGCGGCAACCGCTCAAACAAGGCTTTAAGCCAGGAAGATACCGCCCTTGAAGTAAACCTTATAGCTGCTGCAGAGATTGCACGACAGCTGAGATTAAGGGATATGGGAGGGATTATCGTAATAGATTTCATAGATATGGGAAATCCTGACAACAGGAAAAAACTATATGATTTCTTAAGAGAGGAAATGAGTGACGATAAAGCTAAACACAAGATCCTGCCACCAAGTAAATTTGGACTTATCCAGATTACAAGGCAAAGGGTAAGGCCTGAAGTCAATATTAAAACCAAGGAAGTTGACCCTAACAGGGTTAACGAGGAAATTGAAGCCCCTATCCTTGTTATTGACCGAATAACAGCCGACCTGGAAAGAATTATGAAGACCCACAAAAAGATAGCGCTTAACGCACACCCTTTTGTGGCAGCATACCTAACAAAAGGTTTCCCGTCCATACGTTCAAAATGGTTTTTTGAACATAAAAAATGGGTAACGATCATACCACGTGACGCTTACACGTATTTAGAATACCACTTTTTTGATAGCAAAGGAAACGCTATCGCAGAATAACAAGAACCGCCCCGGGATACCGAGGGCGGTTTTTTTGTTTATAAAGTATACCCAAGCTGTTTAAAGCAGAGTCCTAATATAAAAATGAGGTCAAAAATCTACACTTAAACAAATTCTAAACAACTAAAGAGCTAAACTTATCCCTCTATTTTATGCTTTATTTAACCTGCCATTAAGTTATCTATGGGAGTAGGCAAAAGCGTTAAAAGGTAAATTTGTGTTTACCCTAAATACTTTTATATGCTAAAAAAACTCCCCTTCTTATTAGTCGCACTACTCGTTAGCCTTACCGGCTGCGACATGTTTGACTCTCACCCCTATGACGGACAAATTACCGGCGATACCAACATCAACGCTAAAAATATTTCCCGCATTGAACAGGCTACTGCCGGAAAAACTACCATTAAGTTTGCCTGGATGGGCGACTCCCAGCGTTATTACGACGAAACCGAGGAGTTCGTAAAAAAGATAAACGAACGCACCGATCTTGACTTTGTGATTCACGGCGGCGACCTTACCGACTTTGGCGCTACGGAAGAATTCATGTGGATGCGCGACATCATGAACGGTCTCAAGCTGCCGTATGTAGCGCTTATAGGCAATCACGACTGCCTTGCGAACGGAGAGGAAATTTTTCGTACCATTTATGGCGAAGAGAATTTCTCGTTCATGGCAGGAAACATAAAATTTGTATGCCTTAATACCAATGCCCTGGAGTTTGATTACTCCCACCCAATCCCCGATTTTAATTATTTAGAACAGGAGCTAAACAGCCAGCCGCAACAGCAGGAAAAAACCATTTTTGCAATGCACGTACGCCCTTATTCGGAGCAGTTTAACAATAACGTGGCATGGGTTTTTCAGGATGTTATAAAACGATTCCCGGGGCTGCAGTTCTGCGTTAATGCACACGACCACAGGCTGCAGGTAGACGACCTGTTTAACGACGGAGTCATTTATTACGGCTCTGAGAACATGGAAAAAAGATCATATTTAGTTTTTACAGTAACCCCAGATAACAATTATACCTATGAAGTGGTTAGATATTAAAAAGGCAGGCACACTGGCTGCCGCACTGCTGTTAAGCACCGCTTCATTTGCACAGGACAAGGTTACCGACTCTATAGCTGCGTTAGACAGCGACAAGGTTGCCGTTACCGATTCCGTAACCGTGGCAGTAAAAGACTACAGGTCAGGATGGGGTAAGCTGATACCCAAATACATCAAATTACAATATGCCGGCTCTATGGGATTTATGTCTTTAGGGGGAGGATATGACTATGGCGTAAACCGACAATGGGAAACAGATATCTTCTTTGGCTTCCTGCCCCATTACAGCACAGCCAAAAACAAGATCACGCTTACATTAAAACAAAATTATATTCCGTGGAAAACGGATATAAACGACCGTTTTATGATAGAACTGTTAACCACAGGCCTTTACATAAACACTATCTTTGACGATGAATTCTGGATAAGCGAACCCGATAAATACCCTAACGGATATTATTCTTTTTCAACAAGGATACGCTTCAATGCATTTGTGGGGCAGCGCCTTACTTATAAATTAAAGCCTGAATCGCATAAATTCCTTAAGTCGGTTACTGCGTTTTATGAGGTGAGCACAAACGACGTATATGTGTTGAGCGCTTTTAACAACAGCTATCTCAAACCAAAAGATTACCTGGTATTATCGCTGGGAGTAAAACTGCAAATGTTCTAAAAAGGAGAGGGCAGCCAAATGGCTGCCCTCTCCTTTACCTCATAATGCAATAAGGTTATTTTTTTACACTGTCGTGGTATTGTGTAGGTTTACCGTCATTCCACAAGGTAAGGATATCTGTACCCACAGATGCGCCGCTTCCTGCCGCAATGGCAAGCTGACTGCGGTGGCCTGCAAGAGTTCCTATAGCATAAACGCCTTCGGTTACAAGATGGTCGTCGTTTATAAGCTGGATACGGTTTTTTTCTGGTATTGCTTTTTTATTCGGTATTACATACTCTTTCAGCCCCTCTATATCAAAGGAATTGGCTGAGCCAATTCCCAAAATAACAGCTTTAGTTTGATAAGAACCTTTGTTGGTCGTTACAGTAAAGTTTCCTGCTTCGCCTTCTATGTTCATTACTTTTTCGTTAGGAATCTGTTCCATTTCAGGATACAGAGTTGCTAGCTGCTCAAGGGTAGTTTCCATAAGCGTAGCACCTAAAGTGCCTGCAGGAATACCATAAGCATTATTAAAAACAGCATTTTCTAATGAAGTTGCTTTTTGATGGGTAAGGATACCTGCTTTTCTACCTTCGGCATACGGCCTTTTTAGTGCAGAACCTATAATTAGTGCACAGGAAACGCCGGAAACGCCTCCTCCAATGATCAGAACGTCAAACATATTTATCTTTTGGTTTTTTCTTCGATGTTTTTAGAAATCTTAAATATCAGCAGTATACATACAGCGCACAGTGAGGCTATGATACCTATTAGGGCTATAAGGCTGTCTCCGCCCAAAAGATTGTCAAAATCAAGAAGCGTGATGTTGAAAACTATCAACGCGAACGCAATAGCTATTAGTGAGTAGATAAAAATTTTCATTTTTTTTGGTAATCTAAATGATGTGTGTATATAGTTGGTTTTCAGAACGTGAAATTAATAAATTTATGATTATGCAAACAATTGTTTAACGTTGGCTGCAAATAATTTAACAGCAATTGCGAGAAGGATAACGCCAAATACCTTACGTATTACGCCCAGTCCGTTAACCCCTAAAGCCCTTTCTAAACGCGAAGAAGATTTTAATACTGCATAAACAACAATCATATTGATAATAATCGCCACAATGATGTTTATCTTCTCATACTCTGCCCTTAACGATAATAGCGTGGTCATAGTACCCGCACCTGCAATAAGCGGAAAAGCAATAGGCACGATAGAAGCCGTACTTGGATTGTCTTCTTTGTAAAGGCGTATTCCCAGAATCATTTCCAGCGCAAGGAAAAACAATACAAACGAACCGGCTACAGCAAACGAGCTTGCATCTATACCGATAAGCTTAAGGATTTCCTCTCCTACAAAAAGAAAAATAATCATGATAAACATTGCCACGACTGAAGCCTTTTCAGATTGTATGTGCCCCAGCTTGTTGCGAAGGTCTACAATAATAGGTACACTGCCCACTATATCTATTACTGCAAAAAGCACCATACTCACGGTAAATATTTCTCTCCAGTCGAAACCCATCTGCTGATTTTTTTATTAACCGCAAAGGTATTAATAAATAGCATACGGTATTACCACAAAAACAGGGTAAACAGGTATAAATCTGCTGTTTTTATCCTGCTGTTTTTGAATTCTCATCAGTGCCTCAGCCCTAAAACGTTATCGTTAAAATTTAAACCGCGCGGCCCCTAAATTTCGGTTTATGGGTTAAACTTATGTATCTTTGCTGCATGTTTCAATTAGGAAAAACAATTGTGTCTGAAGACATACTGGAAAAAGAGTTTGTTTGCAACCTTTCGGCATGCAAAGGAGCTTGTTGTGTAGATGGAGATGCGGGTGCGCCGTTAAATGAAGAGGAAACCAGGATTTTACAGGATATCTATCCATTAGTGAAGCCTTTTTTACGAAAAGAAGGCATTGCTGCGATAGAAGCCCAGGGAACATGGGTTAATGGAACGGATGGCGAACTTGAAACGCCACTAATTGACAATAAGGACTGCGCTTACGTAATTTTTGATGGCAAAACGGCACTTTGCGGTATTGAGCAGGCCTACAATCAAGGCATTGTAAGCTGGAAAAAACCGGTATCATGCCACCTTTACCCTATACGCGTTAAAGACTTTACAGAGTTTGCTGCGGTAAACTACGATAAATGGGACATATGCGACGACGCTTGTTCCCTTGGTAAAGAACTCGAAGTACCCGTATACAAATTTGTAAAAGAAGCACTTGTAAGAAGATTTGGTGCCGACTGGTACTCAGAGCTTGAGAAGGTGGCTGAAGAGCTAAAGGAAAATCCGGTTCAAAAGCGCCGTTAAAACCCCTGAAACATACGTTTTCGTAGTGTTTTTTTCTTATTTTTTTCGTAAATTTATAATTCGCAAAACTTTGTAAATCAGTATTTTGCAGGTTATTGTCGTGTTTGTAAGAAAAAGCAGTTTGTTAAAAACTATCTGTAATTGTGAATAAGTTTGGCTTTCATTTTTTGATTCAAATGCCAATCTTTGTAATCCCCCTTATAACCAATAAGTCAATTTTTTAATTCTATAAAAGTCAAGTCACTATGTCTGCAATCGAACCGATATTACAGGAAAATAAGAACCGCTTTGTAATTTTTCCGATCAAACACCATGATATATGGGACTGGTACAAAAAAATGGAAGCGAGTTTCTGGACAGCAGAAGAGATAGATCTTCACCAGGACCTTAACGATTGGAATACCAAACTTAGTGAAGACGAGAAATATTTCATCAAGCATATCCTTGCTTTCTTTGCAGCATCTGACGGTATCGTAAACGAAAACCTTGCAGAAAACTTCGTTAACGAGGTACAGTATGCCGAGGCAAAATTCTTTTATGGCTTCCAGATCATGATGGAAAACATACACAGCGAGACCTATTCACTTCTTATAGATACTTATGTGAAGGACGAAGCGGAGAAAAACCAGCTTTTCCATGCACTTGAAGTATTCCCTGCCATCAAGAAAAAAGCAGACTGGGCGCTTAAATGGATAGAATCTGATTCTTTTGCCGAAAGGCTTATTGCTTTTGCAGCAGTAGAGGGTATTTTCTTTTCAGGTGCGTTCTGTTCTATCTATTGGCTTAAAAAGCGCGGGCTTATGCCGGGGCTTACCTTCTCTAACGAACTGATATCGCGTGATGAAGGTGTTCACTGTGATTTTGCGGTACACCTGCACAACCATCACCTCATAAATAAAGTGCCTAAAGACAGGATCAAAGAAATCCTTATTGATGCGCTTAATATTGAAAGAGAATTCATTACAGAGTCGCTTCCTGTAAGCCTTATCGGTATGAACGCTGTTTTAATGACGCAATACCTGGAGTTTGTTACCGACAGGCTTCTTGTAGAACTGGGCTGCGAAAGGCAGTACAACGTGGGTAACCCATTTGATTTTATGGACATGATCTCGCTTCAGGGTAAAACGAACTTCTTTGAGAAAAGGGTTTCAGAATACCAAAAAGCGGGCGTTATTAAAAACGAAGGCGATTCTCAGGCTATTACTTTCGACGCTGATTTTTAATCAGAGCAGACAATCCCAACCAAATCCAGGTGTGCCAACCACACCGCTTACTAACTTTTTAAAATTATTGCCATATGTATGTAGCTAAAAGAGACGGAAAAAGAGAGCCGGTAATGTTTGATAAAATTACCGACAGAGTTAGAAAATTGTGCTATGAACTGAACGAACTGGTAGATCCTGTAAAGGTGGCAATGCGCGTTATTGAAGGTCTATATGACGGTGTAACCACATCTGAACTTGATAACCTTGCGGCAGAAACTGCTGCTTCCATGACAATTACCCACCCTGACTATGCACAGCTGGCTGCCCGTATTGCGGTATCTAACCTGCACAAAAATACTAAAAAATCGTTCTCTGAAACGATGCACGATATGTACCACTATGTTAACCCAAGGACAGGGCAGGAATCTCCGCTATTGTCTGACGAGGTTTACGAGGCTATTATGGCTAATGCCGAGGTACTGGACTCTACAATTATTTACAACAGGGATTTTAACTACGACTACTTCGGGTTTAAAACGCTTGAGCGTTCGTATCTTCTGAAAATAAACGGACAGATAGTGGAAAGGCCGCAGCACATGCTTATGCGTGTATCCGTAGGCATCCACCTTAACGATATTGCTTCGGCCATAGAAACCTATGAGCTGATGTCTAAAAAATTCTTTACACACGCTACGCCTACCCTGTTTAACGCAGGTACGCCTAAGCCGCAAATGTCGTCATGTTTCCTTCTTTCTATGAAGGATGACAGTATTGATGGTATTTATGACACGCTTAGAAGCACTGCAAAGATATCGCAGTCGGCAGGTGGTATAGGGTTATCTATACACAATGTAAGGGCTACAGGTTCTTACATCCGCGGCACTAATGGTACATCAAATGGTATCGTACCTATGCTTCGCGTATTTAACGATACGGCACGTTATGTAGACCAGGGCGGAGGTAAACGTAAGGGAAGCTTTGCGGTATACATTGAGCCATGGCATGCTGATATCTTTGATTTCCTTGACCTGAGAAAAAACCATGGTAAAGAGGAAATGAGGACACGCGACCTTTTCCTTGCCATGTGGATCCCGGATCTTTTCATGAAACGCGTACAGGAAGACAGCACGTGGACACTTATGTGCCCTAACGAATGTCCTAACCTGTATGATGTACACAGCGAGGAGTTTGATGAACTTTACCTAAGCTATGAGGCAGCAAACAAAGGAAGAAAAACCGTTAAGGCTCGTGAGCTTTGGGAAAAAATTCTTGAATCTCAAATTGAGACAGGCCTTCCGTACATGCTTTACAAAGATGCGGCAAACAGAAAATCAAATCAGAAAAACCTGGGTACGATACGTTCTTCAAACCTTTGTACAGAGATCATGGAGTATACATCTGCAGATGAGATCGCTGTATGTAACCTTGCTTCCATATCATTGCCAATGTTTGTGGAGAACGGAAAGTTTAACCATGATTTCTTATTCCAGGTTACAAAGCGTATAACGCGTAACCTTAATAAAGTTATAGACAGGAACTATTACCCTGTTATTGAGGCAGAGAACTCTAATATGCGCCACCGCCCTGTAGGGCTTGGTGTTCAGGGTCTTGCAGATGCTTTTATCCTTATGCGCCTGCCATTTACAAGCGATGGTGCTAAGGCACTTAACCAGGAGATATTTGAAACCATCTATTTTGCAGCAGTTACGGCTTCTATGGAGCTTGCAAAAGAAGAAGGACCCTATTCTACATTTCAGGGATCGCCTATATCTCAGGGAGAATTCCAGTACAACCTTTGGGGACTTAACGATGGCGACTTAAGCGGCCGTTGGGACTGGGCTTCACTTCGTAAAGAGGTTGTAGAGCACGGTGTAAGAAACTCACTGCTTATGGCACCTATGCCTACTGCGTCTACATCTCAGATATTAGGTAATAATGAAGCGTTTGAACCATACACATCTAACATCTATACAAGAAGGGTACTTTCTGGCGAATTTATCGTTGTGAACAAACACCTTCTTAGCGACCTTGTAGACCTTGGCCTTTGGAATGAAAGCCTTAAACAAGAGGTTATGAGAGCTAACGGATCGATACAAAATATTGACATTATCCCTCAGGACATAAAAGACCTATACAAAACGGTTTGGGAAATGAGTATGAAAGATATCATAGACATGTCCCGCCAGAGAGGTTACTTTATTGACCAGTCACAGTCGCTTAACCTGTTTATGGAAGGCGCTACATTCTCTAAGCTTACATCTATGCACTTCTATGCATGGCAGAGCGGCCTTAAAACAGGTATGTACTACTTAAGGACTAAGAGTGCGGTTGATGCTATTAAGTTTACACTTAACAACGACAAAAAAGTTGGAGAAGTTCCGGAAGTTGCTGCTGCACCTAAACCTGTTGCCGCTGCAACGATAGCAGAAGAAGTTCAGCCAATTGCGGTAAGTGAGTTCCAGGCTATGCTTGAGCGTTCAAGGACTGCTGATCCTGAAGACTGCGAAATGTGCGGATCTTAATCAGATAATAAATAAATTTCGAAAAAAATAAGGGGCAATTTGCTCCTTATTTTTATTTAAAACATTTTATTGAAAATGGATAAAAATATTGCGGCTGTTTATGCATCGCTTTCAGAACGCAGCACAAGATTTGCAAATTTTGTTATTGACGGTATAATCGTTACCCTGCTACAGTTTGGGACAGCTGCTTTAGGGAACTGGATGTATGACACCTATGGCAACGAAGGCTTTTTAGTTGGTCCGCTCGATACGCAAAACCTTAAATTCACCCTACTTTGCCTGGGCATACAAATTGTGTATTACGGCTTGTTTGAGAGCATTTTTATGCGTACTCCTGCAAAATTTATCACTAACACAATGGTAATAAACAGGGATGGCAGCACACCGGACAATGGCCGTATCTTTCTGCGTACGTTATGCAGGCAGATACCTCTTGAAATATTTTCGTTCTTATGGCCGCCGGGTACAGGATGGCACGACAGCATATCTAAAACACTTGTGGTAGATGTAAACAAACTTAAAATCGCTCAGCGCAATGCTGATATGGAAAATATAAACACTAACGACGAAAACATATAATTATGTCTAAAGATAAAAAAGGAGTACACTCAGGACTTATTGAGAAGGATGAGAACGGTAACTATTTTTGCGGCGAATACCTGCTGGATTATCAGCATGTAGAAAAAAACTTTAAGGTTGGCGATAAGATCACGATCAAATCGGTTATAGATAATCCAAGCGACAAAAGCCTCGAGCAATACCCTCAGAAATCACGTGATTTTTTCTTATTCAATTTAAAGAAATAACAAACCGAAGGCTTTGAGCGCATTATTTTTTACCGACAGAAGCGAGGTTGATATTAAAGACGTTGTTTTTAATGATGGCGTTGCCGTGCAGATAGAGCAGTTCTTAAAAGAATACCGCTTTAAGGATGTTCTGGAGCAGTACGAATTGCCTGTCAATAACAAAATGCTGCTGTACGGCAAGACCGGCTGCGGCAAGACTATGACTGCAAGGGCTATTGCTAAGGAGCTTGACCGAAAAATAATCGTTGTTAACCTGGCATCCATAGTTTCTTCTAAACTGGGCGAGACTGCTAAGAATGTTGCTGCGCTATTTAAGGAGGTAAGTTATCACGACGCTGTGCTGTTCTTTGATGAATTTGATACACTTGGGCAGGTGCGTGACTATGACAGCCGTGACAGCAGCGAAATGAAGCGGGTGGTTAACGCAATACTGCAATTAGTAGACAATTTCCCGTCTAATTCCGTGCTAATTGCAGCAACCAATCAGATAAAAATGATAGATGAGGCTTTGGTAAGGCGTTTTCAGCTGCGTTTGGAATTTACATCACCGGCAGGCGAAACGCTCGACAGCTACTACGACAAACTGCTCACAAAATATCCGGCTGAATTCAGGAATATCAACCGTAAATACGATATATCGTTTGCTGAGGCAAAAAATGAAGTATTTACGCAGGTAAAGAATAATATTATTCAGGCAGAACTTGCTAAAGAAGGTATCAATTAATTTTTGGCTACAGCCAATAGATAAATCATAATCAATATGATGCAATGGGAACAGCTCCTTTCTTTAAAGAGACAGGGCGATAAAGGCAAAAGGCTACGCAAGGAACAGGATGAAACCCGCTTAGGGTTTGAGGTAGATTATGACCGTATTATTTTCTCTTCGGCTTTCAGGAGCCTGCAGGACAAAACTCAGGTGATACCTTTGTCTAAGACCGATTTTGTACACACCCGACTTACGCACAGCCTTGAAGTATCTGTTGTAGGGCGTTCCCTTGGCAGGCTTGTAGGTAAAAAGATCATTGAGAAACACCCTTATCTTCAGGATATCCACGGCTACCAAATGAACGATTTTGGTGCTATTGTGGCTGCTGCTGCACTTTCGCACGATATCGGCAACCCGCCGTTTGGACATTCGGGCGAAAAAGCAATAGGGGAATATTTCAAGACAGGCCGCGGCCAAATGTACAAAGAGCACCTGACCGATAAGGAATGGACTGACCTGACCGACTTTGAAGGCAACGCCAATGGCTTTAACCTGCTTACGGCTTCAAGGCCGGGTATAGAGGGCGGACTCAGAATCTCGTATGCCGCGTTCTGCTCGAAAAAGAAATACCCTAAAGAGTCGCTGCCTAAGAAGCCAACCAGCAATATTGCTGATAAGAAATACGGCTTTTTTCAGTGCGATGCCCCATTTTTTCAGGAAATAGCCGAAGAGCTAGGGCTTATACCCAATAAAACGGGCGATGATATTGGCTATGAACGCCATCCGCTTGCATATCTTGTAGAAGCAGCCGATGACATATGCTATACCATTATTGATTTTGAAGATGGTATAAACCTCGGGTTAATCTCTGAAGATTTTGCCTTAGAGTACCTGATAAAACTCGTTAAGGATAATGTGCATGTAGAGAAATACAAATCGCTTGTCACTAAAGAAGACCGTATAAGCTACCTGCGTGCATTAGCCATAAGCAGCCTTATAAACGACGCTGTAAACGTATTCCTTGAAAACGAAGAAGCCATACTTAAAGGAGAATATCCGCATACATTGACCGATCAGGGTAAATATACCGCCCAGATGAACGACATCATAAAACTGAGCGTCAACAACATCTATCAAAGTCGCGAAGTAGTTGAAAAGGAGGTGATAGGCTACCGTATCATCAACACGCTGCTGGACACGTTCTGTACCGCTTACAACAACAAGTTTGAAGACAATGCCAGCAATTATGACAAGCTTATCCTGAAGCTTCTCCCT
>Ga0163161_10002759_pt1 | contig 12490 bp, 11 predicted proteins | sample S45metaG_FD_129847 | JGI IMG/M metagenome (GOLD analysis project Ga0163161, IMG submission 129847) | Switchgrass rhizosphere microbial communities from Kellogg Biological Station, Michigan, USA - S4-5 metaG | ecosystem: Host-associated > Plants > Roots > Rhizosphere > Soil | place: USA... | reverse complement strand
TTTCGATTTTTTTATTAATCGTTCAGCAAGCAACCGTTCTTTCCAACTTTTCCATGTAATGTCTTTGACAAGATGAATACCACTTTCACAGGGTATAAAACTGATTGCTTTCATCCACTCATCATATCTCTGCAATAGAATTTTTGAAACTCTCTCCCTTAATTCCAAAACAGGAATTGAATTTTCATTCGAAACATCATCTTCCCAAACTACATGCAGAATTACGTTGTTGTAGTTGTCGTCCCGGTGATGATTGTGTTTTTCCCAATCCGAAGTTTTAAAATGCAGTTCGATGTTTCCCGCCCAGGTCGTACTGCCAATCCTGATCTTTGCTTCCAAAAAATCAGGACCCTGGTTCGTGTTATAGTGACCGGGAAAAATGACCTGTAAACTTTCTCCCTGGAGGGTTGCGAGTTCGCCTTTATTAAAATACTGGAATTGCCAAATGAACTGCAGCAGTCTTTCGGTCATGACAGGAAGGTTAAATGGTTAATCGTTATTTCAATTTACAGAATTGACGAGAACCATCCAACAATTAAACAATCAACCGCCCATCTTTTCCAATTCTTTTACCACCCGGCTAACAGGCAGGCCCATCACATTATAGAAATCGCCTTTTACTGATCTGATGCCCACCACTCCTATCCATTCCTGTATAGCATAAGCGCCGGCTTTATCATAGGGTTTGTATTTATCCACATAAAACTCTATCTGCTTACGGCTTAACGCATGAAAATAAACGTCAGTGCTATCAGAAAAAGAAATCTCCTTTGTATCACGCATTATCACGACTCCGGTTATTACTCTGTGCTGATGACCCGAAAGATCAGATAAAATATTTATGGCATCTTTCCTGTTTTTTGGCTTGCCTATGATCCTTTCATTTAAAACAACGATCGTGTCGGCAGCGAGAATAACTGAGTCGTTGTTCACTATTGACCGAACAGCCATCGCTTTCTGCCTCGCAATATGGATAGCCACTTCTTCAACCTTCAATCCAACCGGAAAGGTTTCCTCCGTCTCTTTCACCATTATTTCAAAAGGAACTTCTGCCCATTCAAGCAATTGTTTTCTCCGTGGTGACCCTGACGCGAGAATTATCTTCTTCATAGATAGAAATAAAAAAAGCCCATTGATAAAATGCCTGTAAGCATCACAGTTTTAGTGATATTGCTTAAATAATGAAACTGTGCGGGGGTCATTGCCCTGAACAATTTTAAAAACGTATACGCCAACGGCAGAATAATTAAAATGGTACAATAGAGTATCGGCCACCACCAATGAAACCGGATGATATATACCTGTATGACTACCAGTAGCGCTAATAAAACGATCATCCATACCGCAACATAAACTTTTGTAGCAGGAATGCCCCAGGCTATCGGCATCGTTCTACTTCCATACCGGGCATCGCCTTCCATGTCTTCCATATCCTTAATAGCTTCCCTGATCAGTGTAAGTATAAATGCAAACCCGGCATATAAAAACCCCAGCCTCATGATCTTGTTTTCAGCCACAAGCCAACTGCCGTCAGCCGGTCCACCCTGGGATAGCCGGAATTCAGACAAACATAAAATCAGTATGACCCAGGAAGTAAGCACCGAGATCAAAATATTTCCTGAAAGCAATTTTTGTTTCAGCGAGATCGAATATCCAAATAATAAAAAAGCACACGCAAAATTGGCGAGCACGATATACCAAAGTCCCGTTTTCCAGGATATATATAAACTGAGCAAAACACCGATCCCGCTTAATACAAAATGCCAGAGAATAGCCCATCTTCTTGAAACAATCAGGTCAACAACATTTTTTTTTGGTTTATTCACCTGGTCAATATTCACGTCAAAATAATCATTGATAATATAACCGGCAGCCGCGATCAATATTGAAGCGAGGGATAATAAAATAAATTGTACCTGGTCAATTTGAGCCACAGCATTGGCAGACCTTAACAGCGGAACCAAAATACAGTCATAAAACAGGAATTGGGTAAGGACAATAAAAAAAAGATTCGGCAGACGAACTAATTTCAGAAATGCTGCTAACAATCGCATAGCTATTCTTATTCTTTATTCTATTTCGAAACGACGTCATCATGAAAGATCCATTTATCCTGTACTCTCAGCACTTTTTCAATCACATCTCTTACACATCCAAAACCTCCATTAACAGGAGAAATATATTTCGACAATTCAAGTATTTCAGGAACTGCATCGGCAGGGCAACATGGCAACCCGGCCATTTTCATCAGGGCCAGGTCAGGAAGATCGTCTGCCATGTATAATATCTCATCCCATTGCAAATTATTTTTTGCTCTATACTCTTCAACAAATTTTTTTTTATCCAATACTGACATATACACATCCCCGATCCCTAATTTTTGCAAACGCTGCGTGACCGGTTCTGAGAAACTTCCGGAAATAGCCATAACACTAAACCCGTTCCTGATCGCCATTTGCAAACCAAGTCCATCTTTAATATTCATTCTTCTTGCTTGTAATCCACCTTCTACCAAAAGCACGGTACTGTCGGTGAGTACTCCATCAATATCAAAAATAAATGTGGTTATTTTTTTAAACTCAGCAAGAACATTCATGAAATTTTAGATTTGATTGCAGATTGATTCATCAACAAATCTAAATTCTAAAATCCCAAATCCGAAATTATTGTAAAAACTCATTTTCACTTGCCCTCTCCCTGGATACTTTCTGTCATCACCTCATATATTTTTTTCAGGTGTGGGTATTTTTCCAATACAATAAGATGTTGTTCAATTGTCGGTTGATCGTGACGAATGGCCGGCCCCGTTTGCGCATCGGAAGGAGAAATAGTTTTTAATCGCTGGGCAGTTTCTTCGATCAGGGGGAGTAATTGTTTAAAATCGAGGCCTTCACTTTTACAATAATCTTCGGCTAGTTTATACAAATGATTGGTGAAGTTACTTACGATCACCGCGGCGACATGTAATTTTAATCGCTCTTTGTCACCAGCGACGATGACTTTTTCCCTGGAGATAGATCGGGCAAGCTGTTCCAGTTTTTTCCCGGCCCCTTCGTCACTTGCGTCGATGAATACAGGAATATCCGGCAGTTCATCCACATCCTTTCGCAAACTCTGTAAAGGATAAAAAACACCGTAGTGATGCGACATGGTTTTTAATACATCTTTTGCTACAGAAGCCGCCGTATGTGCCACCAATTTTCCGGGAACATGTACATGCTTTGCTACCTCGGCAATGGCATCATCAGCCACAGCAACCAAATAAAAATCCGCATTCTTTCTGATCACTGACCAATAATTGGTAGATTCTGTGTCAAACTGGTAAGCGAGCTTGCTGGCCGCAGACGCATCCCTGCCAAAAACCTGGACAATATGATGGCCAGCCTCTTTGAATTTTTTGCCGAGCACTGTCGCCGTATTTCCTGTGCCAATGATGACAATATTCATAATTACCGTTCGATATTTAAATAGCTTTGCAACTTACAAAAATTAAAAGCGGGTTCAATGACATTCAAACAACGTCTGGCCCTGATATATTTACGAACAAAATTCAGCCTCCTTTCATTCTTTTCAAAAAGAAAAGCGGCGGCAAGTGCACTCGATCTTTTCCGCACGCCGCAAACACGCGATACAAGATTGCCATCACAGATCTTTGATAAAGCTGAAAAATTGCAGTTTGACATAGAGGGAATTACCGTGCATGGTTATTCGTGGAACCACAATGTTCTAAAGAAAGTTCTCATTATTCATGGCTTTGAATCCTCCATCGTCAATTTTGATCATTTTGTTTTTCCTCTTATGGATAAAGGATATGGAGTGCTGGCTTTCGATGGGCCGGGCCATGGCAGAAGCGGTGGCACGGCAATAACGGCACCGCTTTTTGCCAAAATGATCACAATGATCTGCGAAAAATATGGACCGGTTCAATCATTCATGGCACATTCTTTTGGCGGGCTTACGTTATCGATGGCACTCGAAAACATGGAGCACAACGAGAGTTTTAAGGTTGTGTTTATTGCTCCTCTTACGGAACTCAAAACTGCGGCTGAAAACTTTTTTCATTTGTTAAACCTGGATGAAAAAGTTCAAAAAGAATTTGATGAACTCATCCTTGACCTTGGAGGTCATTCCCTTGAATGGTATTCTGTCAGTCGAGCCATTAAGAATATCAACTCCCGGGTTCTCTGGCTGCATGATGAAGACGATGACCTGACGCCGGTACGCGACGCATTAAAAGTGAAAAAAGAAAATCTGGTCAATGTGAAATTTTTGATCACAAAGGGTTTGGGTCATAGCCAAATTTACAACGATAAAAAAGTAGTGCAGGAGATCATAGATTTCCTTTGAGAGAGATCAGACCCTGCGTCACATATTCATTTTGCCATCAGCATTTCCCTTTTTACCTGTTTGATCAAGAGCTGCCTTTAATCCCTTTGCCAATTGCTCTGCATTGCCAACGCCCCAATAGTGTAGAAAGAAAATCCTCGGCTGTTCATGAACCATGTGGTTATGAACGGCGACAACCTCAATTCCGTTTTCTACCAATACTTTTATCACAGGAGCTACTTCATCCTCAAGCATTGTAAAATCCCCGGCTACTGCAGCATGATCAGGACTTCCCTGGAAAGCGGCCCATGTATTAAATCCAAGAAATGTGGATACCACTACGCCGTGTTCTTTTAATGAAACATCGGGTCTGCCAATCGTATACTTATACACGCCTTTGCCCATTTCTCCTTTATAACCTAAAATATCATCGAGTTTTTTTGTGTCAATGCTGTATGGCACATCTGCTACAGAACCGGATGCAGGATCATGGCCTCTTGATTCAGCAACTTTATCGAGCACTGCTTTTGCCTTTCTGGCCATCTCGTCTGTCTTACCACTTCCGCCAATATGCATATATAATATGTTGGGATGATTCCTGACAAAATGATTATGTATCGCAGTGATCGTTAACCCTTGCTTTATTACTTCCTGCTGAACAGGTTTCAGGTCGGTTTCAGTAAGGATAATATCGCCCATTACCATAGTCCCTTCGCTTGTTGGCGTAAACGCGATCCAGGTACCAAGACCCATGGGCGGGATGATCTTAAATCCATCCACTTCGACATTCAGATCATTTTGGGGGATCGTTATCTTATATTCACCATGGTTTGATCTTCCCTTTATTCCCATCGCTTTTTCAATAGCAGTTGTATCCAGTTGCGCACTAACCGCACAATGCACAAAGACAAAAATTATTGTGAATGCGGAGGCCTTTTTCAAAGAATCAATCGTTTTCATTGTTTATAAAGTTTTTTTAATTCAAAAAGTAAATCGCCACACTAATTTGCCGATCCCTGAAGAAACGGTAGGCTTTAAGAAATCGATTTGTTTGACCTGCTCGTAACCGCGATTATAAACAAAATAGAAATCCGTACCAATTTTAGGGATCCAATGCAGGCGAAAATTAAAAAGCGTAAAATCTTCGAGTGAATTCCATTGGGCGAATAGCGAAATATCCAGCCTGGTTGTAAATGCATAGTTTAAGTACTGAGCTAATTCATTAGAATTGACGTTTGCTGCAGGCAATGTAACATAATTGTATGTGTATTCCGTTTTGACATTGAAATGCCTTGAAAAATTAATGCCAGCCGACGTTGAAAAGGTTCTGATTTTGCCAGTGTAAAAAATACCCCAGTTATAAAATATTGCCGCCCATATTTTTCTTGCCTGGTAAGTGCTGAACTGCAGCTCGGTATTGTGCATATGATATTTACCGGGAGGGATAATTGCGCTATCCGTTAAATCAAATTCATGATCAAGTCGATCGTAAGATTGTTGGAGGTTGAACTGAAAGCTCTCCCCACTCTTCAAAATAAAACCAAAGGGCCTGGTTTCGTTATTCCACGACTCTAACTGCTTTGTGCTTTGTGTTACGTAATAAGATAACTCCCACAATAAAAAATCCATTTGCTGTACACCCAGTTTTTTGAACCATCTTGGCATGATATTCAAATGCCAGTTAAAGGCTTTGTAATTACCGCGAGTCAAAAAACCGAGCTCGGGGTTGAAATTCTGTTGTGAGCTACTGAGGGCAATATAATGATCAATAAGATCATTAGGATAATCGCAATACACACGATAGGCAAGCGAATTGTCTTTTGTCTTATAATCATCAACGCTTCCCGCAATCAATCCTGCAATGACGAGATTTTTGTTTCTTAAAAAATTTGAGATCGTGTAATTGGCATCAATGCCAACAACCTGGTTGGCACTTTGGGAATTTATTTTGGAAGTGATGATAGTACCAATATATGATTGACTTCCCAGGTCATATTTATAACGCAATACGGCATTGTTTGTGGCCGGAACTGAATCAGCTTTTCCAGTTTCGAGGCAAAGAAATCCGATATTATTTTTGCCAACCTTTCCGAACAATCTTGCGCCTCCCAGAATATTTACGGGTTGCAGATCCTGGATACCTATCTGCCTCGAATAAAAGAGTTGATTATCGTTGCCGAGATATACCTGGAAACTGTTGGTGCTTTCCAGAAAAAATTCTCTTTTTTCCGGGTAGTATAAATTGAAGCGTGTGAGATTTGCTTGTATCCTGTCTACTTCCACCTGGGCAAAATCTGTATTAGTTGTTAAGTTTAGTTTGAGTGTTGGAGTAATGTTTATATTAAGGTCAGCCCCAAGCTTTCCCGGATAGTTTGTTTTTTCGCCCGGCTGAGATGGATTTCTGTTTTTTTCAAATCCACCTAACCCGTATGGTTTAAACTCAAAACGCCGTGCATAACCAATGTCCTTAATGCCAGTCAGTGTTCCCGCATTGCTTAAATTCTCGAAGCTGTAATCACGACTCCATCCCTGCCAGCGATCTTCCTCATTTTTATAACTGATCTTTCGGCCAAAATTTATCGCCCATGTCTTTACACTGTCTTTTCTGAATTGTAACGTGTTGAATGGAATCTGTATCTCAGCAAACCAGCCGCTGTCATTCCGAATTGTTTTTGCATCCCATACACCATTCCAGTCAATATTATCGTTCTCCCAGCTAACCTGCAGATCGGCCCTTGCAGCGTTCGGGTTAATAATAAAAAGATAACCGTTTCTGCCATCATTAAAAGGTGATATCAATACTCCGAAAACATCGTCGTTTTCGTAATCAAAATCCCGCTGCATAAATTTTGCAACTATTTTTTCGGGTTTCTGCTGATAACACCAAACGCCTACATACAAATTATCATTGTCGTAAAGAATAGCGGCCTCAGTTCTTTCTGAAGCCGGCTCGCCAAAATGCAACTCACGCTGTGTAAAATTGTTAATGTGCATGGCAGATTGCCAAACAGGTTCGTCGGGATTACCGTTAAAGTTTACCCGGGCAGATATAAAGCGAGCTTCGATACTATCTGGTGAGGAATGTTGGGAGAAGGAATCCTTGGCCGATAATACCAAAAACATTATTGTAAATATTTTGAAACCAGCATTCATTACAGCCAGTGTTTAATAGCCAACCCGACCAACGCTGCTGCAAGAATAACAAAAGGTTCCTGTACTTTTTTAAATCTTAATAAAACAAGAATCGTGACCAAAGCAATTATCATTGAAGGCGCATTTATAAACTGCTGTTTAACTAAACCGATCATAGCGCCAGCAATTGAGTCAATAGCCGCGACTGTGCCTCTCTTTTTATAAACCATTATCTGAAAGTACCTGGATTTACTAATCGATATGATATATCCAGAGTGCGGCAAGCGCTCCGTTGTGAGCAGGAACAGCCAAAAGAAATTTCCCTTCAGTGCTAAGCAACAGTGACGTTCTTGCTCCACGGCTAGTTCCAATATGATTGATCTGTACCAAATCTTTTCCATTTACCCTAAACACATCAATAAACCCCTTCCCGGTGGAAACAAAAATAAGATTGTCAGAAGTATTGAAAAAAACGTCATCAGCATCTCCTGAACAACTAACAGTTGAAATATCTTTTCCTGTTTCCGTATCGATCATTCTAAGCTTAGCGGGGCTACGGCAACCAATGTACAGTCGATGATCTCTTTCATCCAACGCCATGGGAAAATTGGATGAAGCATTCGTGTTTTTCCATTTTGAAATAATTTTACCTGATGAAAGGTTGGCGATTTCAATTTCATTTGCGTCCGGAACATTTATATAGATCCGGTCTTGTTTTTTTGAAAGTTGGAAGGATTCTGGATGACCATCTACCGGTATTTCACCAATCAGCTTCATTGAATTTGCATCGATAACAGCAATGGCTCCGCTACCATACCCAACATAAAGTAATTGAGATGTTGAATCAAACCGTATGTTATCTGCATCGCTTTTCAAATGAACAACTCCAAGCTGTTTATAGGTCGCAGCGTCGAAAAAAATACAATCCCCATTATCACCATTGGCAATGACAAGTTTCTTTGAAGAAGGAATATAAACCACCCCTTGTGGTTCGTGCAAACCTGGGATCGTTCTCACCACACGTTTTGCGCTCACATCCACTATTTCGACAGTGTTGTTGTCAAGTGCTGCTATAAACGCAAGTTGATTTGTCGTGTCATAGCTAATGTGATCTATTCTGCCCGTAACGTTCGGCAAACCAACTTTTGAAACAAGAGTGAGTTTCTCGTTTTCAATGATGCTGTTTAAATTCTGTGAATTGCAACGAACGCCCAGGATACAATAAACTAAAATAAGGAACGACAAATGTTTATTTTTCGATTTTTCCATCGTTATCTATAAGGCTGGGGCCAGCAGGCTATCCCTTCGATCTTCGGTCGCTGACGGGTGATCCACTTCATTGCAATTGCTTTTTAAAGTTACCGATAAATCTAAAGTTTGGCCTTCTGCGTAAGCATATACATCATGCGATTTCCCCGAAAGAAAATTATACCCGCGCAGGTCTTCACTTTCTGCGGCTTCATTTTAAGTTTCGCCGTTCTTCTTATTTTCACCCCTGAACCCGGAACTATGCCAGCAAACCACACTATATTATGTCTCGGGGATTCGTATACAATTGGAGAAAGTGTTCTGCCTGCTGAAAATTTTCCGAATCAAACCATCAGCTTGCTTAGAAAAGATGGTTATGCATTCGAAGATCCGGAGATCGTTGCCAAAACAGGTTGGACAACTGATGAGCTACAGGATGCGATCGATAAACATTCCTTCAAAGACTCTTATGATTTTGTCACGCTTTTAACAGGAGTAAATAATCAATACAGGGGAAGGACGGTTGAGGACTATAGACCAGGGTTTGAATCGTTACTAAAGCAAGCTATTCAATTTGCAAACGGTAAAGCGGATCATGTCATTGTTCTGTCAATTCCTGATTGGGGCGTTACTCCATTTGCAAGAGACCGGGACACAAAACAAATTGCGCTCGAAATCGATAACTACAATTCGGTAAATAAAGCCCTTGCTGAAAGCCACAAGGTCGGGTATATTGATATAACTCCTGCATCGAGAGAAGCGATCAGCGATCGTAGTTTAATTGCCGGTGACGGTCTTCATCCTTCCGCAAAAGAGTATGCAAAATGGAGTGAAAGCCTTTCATTGCTTATAAAATCCATCATAAAAGAATAGTATCCTGTGCAATTTTGCCTCTCATTTTCAGTTGCTTATTCTCCAAATTTGAGCCACAAAAAAATCTTACTTAGGCATCTTACTTCAAAATATTCCGATTCTTGCATTATACTTGCACCCGAATCGTGAGACGTGAATCGTGAATCGTGAGACTATTTCACATCTGACGTTTGACGTTTTGACGAATAGAATTACCGAACGATGAAAGGATTGCGACGCAACAGACGATGCTATGAAAAATTAAAGCTGGTACCATAATAACCCATTAAACATGCCTAAGAACCTTTTAATTGTGGAAAGCCCTGCGAAAGCAAAGACCATCGAAAAAATTTTGGGAAAAGATTTTGAGGTGAAGAGTTGCTACGGCCATATCCGTGACCTGGAAAAAGCAGGAATGGGCATTGATATCGAAAAAAATTACAAGCCTACCTATATTGTTCCGGTAGAAAAACAAAAAGTTGTCAACGATCTAAAAAGGCTTTCAAAAAAATCTGACGAGGTTTGGCTGGCAACGGATGAGGACCGCGAGGGTGAGGCTATCAGCTGGCACTTATGTGAAGTGCTTGGTCTTGATCCCAAGACAACAAAGAGAATTGTTTTCCATGAGATCACTAAACCTGCTATTCAAAGCGCTGTGCAGAATCCAAGAACAGTTGATATGAACCTGGTAAATGCACAGCAGGCCCGTCGCGTACTTGATAGGATCGTGGGTTTTGAATTGAGTCCCGTGTTGTGGCGAAAGATCAGCATGAGGAATAACCTGAGTGCAGGCCGGGTACAGAGCGTAGCAGTGCGCTTAATTGCTGAACGTGAAAGAGAGATCAATGCATTTGCTACTCAAAGTAATTTCAAGCTTGAAGCCTGGTTTACTGCAAAGGACAGCAACGATAAGAATATTTCTTTTAAAGCTGAGGGTGCCAAATATAATTCGGCCGAAGATGCAGAAAAGTTTTTGCAAAGTTGTATTGCTGCAAACTATAAAGTAAGTGATATACAGATAAAACCAGCGAAGCGTTCCCCCGCACCACCATTTACCACTTCTACCCTTCAACAGGAGGCAAGCCGTAAGCTGGGTTATGGAGTTAGCCGCACCATGCTATTGGCGCAGAGATTATATGAGAACGGGCATATTTCTTATATGCGTACGGACAGTGTGAATCTAAGTAATACTGCACTCGGTGACATTACAAGAACCGTGAAAGGAATGTACGGGGAGGAATATCACCAGTTCAGAAAATATAAAACGAAAAATGAGAGTGCCCAGGAAGCACACGAGGCCATTCGTCCAACATACATGAGCCATTCAACGGTTACAGATGCAGACGCAAAGAAATTATATGAACTGATCTGGAGAAGAACAATGGCCTGCCAGATGGCAGATGCAGAACTGGAACGAACGATCGCAAAAATCAATATCAGTACAAATAATGAAGAACTAACGGCACAAGGTGAAGTGTTGAAATTCGAAGGTTTTTTAAAAGTATATCGTGAAGACCGCGACGAGGATGATATAGCAGAAGAAGAGGCGGAAGGAATGTTGCCTCCGTTAGTAGTGGGCCAGCAATTGCCGTTAAAAGAAATGAAGGCAATTGAAAGGTTCAGCCGCCCTCAACCAAGATTCACGGAAGCTTCATTGGTTAAAAAGTTGGAGGAGTTAGGAATTGGCCGCCCTTCAACTTATGCACCTACCATTTCTACCATCTTAAAACGAGGCTATGTGGAAAAGAGAGATAAAGAAGGTTTGAAAAGAGATTACCGGGTTTTTATTCTTGAGAAAGATCATATCAAAAAAATTGTCGACCATGAAATGACAGGAGCGGAAAGATCAAAACTTTTCCCAACGGATCTTGGATTAGTAGTGACAGACTTCCTGAAACAATATTTTGATGATATCATGGATTATGGATTTACAGCAAGAATTGAAGAAGAATTTGATGAAGTGGCCGAAGGCAAGATGAAATGGAATAAGATGATCGACGATTTCTATAACCCGTTCAAAAAAGATGTGGAAAAAACAATTGAAACCGCCGAACGGGTGAAAGGTGAAAGAGAGTTGGGAACTGACCCTATAAGTGGTAAACCAATTGTTGCACGCATGGGAAGGTTTGGCCCCATGGTACAAATTGGCATTGCTGATGAAAATGAGAAACCACATTTTGCCGCACTAAAGAAGGGTCAGAGCATTGAAACAATTACATTGGAAGAAGCTCTTGACCTGTTCAAGTTACCGCTTACATTAGGAGAGTTTGAAGGACAGGAAGTATATGTGAACATGGGTCGGTTTGGCCCTTATGTAAAATGGGGTGAGGATTTTATTTCTATTCCCAAGGGGGAAGATCCACTGGAAATAGATATGGAAAGAGCGATCGAGTTGATCAATCAAAAAAAGGAAGCGGATGCGCCGATAGCGATGTATGATGGGAAACCTGTTACAAGAGGCAAAGGAAGATTTGGCCCTTATATTAAATGGAATGACATGTTCATCAATGTGCCAAGACGATATGATTTTGATGCATTGAGCCAGAAAGATATTAATGAACTGGTGGAAGCAAAGATCAAAAAGGAAGCAAACCGGTATTTACGAACCTGGCCCGAAGAAAAAATTTCTATTGAAAACGCAAGATGGGGGCCTGTCCTTAAATTCGGCAAGAAGATACTCAGGATACCAAAGAAGGCAGATGATGTTAAATATACTGCTGAAGAACTTTCATCCATCTCTCTTGACGATGTAAAGAAAATGATAGAGACTCAAATGCCGGATGCTTTTGTGAAAAAAGCTGCAAAAAAGACCGCAACGAAGAAAGCAGCGCCGAAGAAGGCCGGCAAAAAGAAGAAGAAATAGTTTTTCAATAAATAACTTGTAATGTGGTTATTTTAAAATACAGTTTGACTGAAGATGAATATAAGGCAT
>Ga0163161_10002755_pt1 | contig 12495 bp, 7 predicted proteins | sample S45metaG_FD_129847 | JGI IMG/M metagenome (GOLD analysis project Ga0163161, IMG submission 129847) | Switchgrass rhizosphere microbial communities from Kellogg Biological Station, Michigan, USA - S4-5 metaG | ecosystem: Host-associated > Plants > Roots > Rhizosphere > Soil | place: USA: Michigan... | reverse complement strand
TCGGCGTTCACAAATGTGTAAGGGTGTGCGGACGTAAACTTCTACAAAGTTAGGGCCAATCGTCCGGCTTACGCCGGCGCGCGCATCAGCGTATGGACTGACAAGAGCACAGATGGCTACGCCTCCGTGCCTGATTACCTCACCCGCAACGAACCCGGCGCGCCGGACGTTCAGATCACGGTCGTCTTTGGTGAAACCCAGTCCGGTGGAAAGCACCTGGCGCATCGCGCCGTCACCGTCCAGCATCGTGACGACGCGACCGCGCTTTTCGAGTTCGACCTGAAGGGCTTTGGCGATCGTGGTCTTCCCGGCGGCCGGTAGCCCCGTAAGCCAGATGCAAAAACCATTGGTCTGGTTCTGTCGCTCAACACCAACTGGACTGATTCCCATCATTTTGATTCCTCAAGAGCAGTTGATCCAAATCAAAGTCATTTACGATCCGAATCGATGTCGATACTCATCCGAGGACAGAAATGCCTTGACCATCTCGGCCTGAACGAAGTTACCGTTGAACTGGTTCAGCTTGTCCAGCCAGAAGTTGTAGCCATCGAAGTTTCCATCCGGATTGTCATTCGGACTGCGGTGCAGGTAACCGAAGTATTGCATTAACACAAACGCACGATTGAACTCCTGTTGCACCAGCGCTGGGTTTTCTGCCACTCGACGCACGGAGCGCACGCGGGCGGAAACGTCACTAGTCGACGCTGCGCCGCTGAATTCGGCAATTGCGTCGCTGCGCTCGTTGAACGTCGGTTGCACGCCGGCGTTTGCGAAAAGCCGGTCAACGAAATCAGGAGGCCTCAAGGATGTGGGATGGGCAGAGATGAATCGCGGGGTGCTTACGAAGTGATTGAAGAACCCCTGCTTGTTGTTTTCCAACTGCTGCTGCCATCCTGGCTGATTGACGATCAAGCCTTGTTGCAGCCGCCACCAATCGTTCCAAAAATCGCTGATTCTGATTGGCACTGGGGCGTTGGGCAGATTTCCGTACGCGCTCTTGTAAGCCCGGTAGAGGAGATAACCGGTGTGCTGAAACTCTATTGAGAGAAAGAACGCACCTGAGTCGTTGATCCTTTTGACTTCGACGCACGTTTGCTCGCCGCCACACGAGGTAATCTCGTTTATCCAGAAGCGCTGGCCATCCGGGTCGGGATTACGGCCAAGGAAGTCGAAGTAGTGTTGGCGGACAAAAAAACCAGGATCGTCGATCGCGTTAGTCACCGGTGGAGCAATCGTAACGTCCTGCATTTTCAGAGTGTAGGGCCCGGCGGCATCGCGAATTTGCGAGTCAACCAACAAGTAGATTGGCACATTCAAAGGGAGATAGGACATTAGCTGGCTATTGATCGTCGCGACGCCGTTTGAGGATTGCGTATACATCAGACCGTTCCAGGCAAAGCCTGACGTGTCCGTCGCGCACGCGTCCGGGAACCCGCCTTCCAAAACATAAATCAGAGGACTGAATGTACCGGAGGTTGTTGAAACCTCAATTTTTGGATTTGGACCGCGGTCACGAAGGATGAACGAGTAGACGTGATCAGGCCCTGGGGAATTGACCGTTTGGTAACCAAAGCTGTACATGTAAAAGGCGTTGACCGTATTGTTCGCGCCGGTCGTATCACCAACCTCAATATAAGGCGCCGCAGCCGGGTAACTTCCTCCCGCAATGGGACGACCCGGACAGTCATCGTTTCCGTCGACCGCCGGGTTGAAGTTATTTTGGTGACTCAGACGAAAATTGCTTTGCCGCTTGAGCAAATCCGAAGTCTTCCCAGAGTTGAGTCGTTGACGCAACTTCGCCTTTTCTTCCGGAACGGTTGCGCCAGGTCGTTTGATCTCTTCCGTACGCGCTTCGTGTATGTTTGGTAACAACAATGCGGGAAGCGTCGCAAAAATCGAAAGGTAACCCAGGCTGCGCCGGCAGCGTTTAAGCGTTGCCGTCAGGATCTCCTGGGCCGTCTGGTGAGATCCGTTTCCAAGAATGTCCAATTGTCGTGAATTTGCAGTTGCGCTCTTCATTTCCTTTTCCCCCTCGGTTTACAAACCTATCCGGCCGAAATCTACAGAAGGGTGATACCTTGCCAGCCGGCGAATCCGATCCTTCTGATTTTCGTTAAGACCTTTCTCACCGCGGCCGGCTACTCCTTTATTGAAGCGAATCTTTCGCCCTTCCGATTCGATCTGTTTGATCCTTTGCTCGACACCACGCCGGGGCGCGCCCAGACCGTGGAACTCGAGGACCTTCAGCACGGCCGCCACCTTGTCGGCGACGAGTTCTTCATAGGTCAACCATTGAAGGTCAATTCGCTTCTGCTTTTCCGCCAGGTCCCACGAAGCGACAAATTGGAAGTACCACGGGATCACATTCTCAATCAGCAGATCGATCTTTGTGTCTTCAGTCAGGGCCGGCCAATCGCCGCGGAAGTACGATGTTCGAAACGCGCCGCGGTCATAGAAATCGAGCAGGCTCATCACCGAATCGAATATCTTGCGCACCAGCACGACGGGGCGAATACCGAAGCCCTGCATCAGGTGAAGGTTCGCGTCAGAAGCGCGACAGTGCAGTTGCGTCACAGTATTGGCGTGGGCCATCTCTCGGAGTGTCGGCAGGTAAATCTCGTGCTCAGCTTGCCCGGCAGCGTACACGGCGAACAGATCGCGGTAACCCGTCACATCCACCAGCACGTTCTTGAGAAATGTCGAAGCGCTCTTCGGGACGCAGGCGATAAAGATGTGCTTACCAAGCTGCTCCGCCGTTATCTCGGATGTGAAATCAGAAAGCTGGGCCCGCCCACCGGTCGCTGCCAGCGAATTTGTCAGATTCACGTAGGAGCCAGGCGCCGCGTAGATCGAAATCGCTTTGCGACAGCACCAGACGCTTTCTTCATTAAGGCCGTTTTGGAGGCAGATGAGTCCCAGACTCTGGAAGGCCCCGGCGAATCGGCGGAGGAACGTCGAATCACCGGCCATCTGGCCGCGTACCTCCAGCGTTAACGACGCGCGCAGAAAATCCCTCGCCGTGGTTGGGTCGCCGTGCTCCAATAATTGTGCGATGACTAGCAGGTAACTCGAGAGCAGGTTGTGAACCAAATGATCATAGAAAGGATCGGTCAACGAGACTTTCTGCAGCGCGCTCTGAAAAAACGTAATGGCCATATCTGCGCGTTTACAACTTAGAGCTTGAACGCCGAGTTCAACCTCTTGCTGTAGAGTGCCGTAACGATTTCCGCTCGCCGGTGGCACGTCCATCGTTCCGCCGGATTGGGGAAGCGGATGCGATCTTGATTGTCTGTGGGCCAAGGCCTGCATGTTTGCTTCCTCAACTAGTCCAACGCCCTTGACGTTTTCATTTGATAGCGCTGCTGATAACGCAGATTGAGACGATTTGCATTCTGCGAAATATTCACTTCCACCTTGTGCCAGCCTGCCGTTTTTTCGGGCGGATAATAGCTCAGGCTGTACTGGTGGCTGAGGTCCTCACGGATCAAATCCAGCACGTTCGCTAACCGCAAAGTCTCCGGAAAATGAACCATGCCACCAGTGGCGCCGGCCAATTCTTTCAGTAGTTTCTTTCCGTTTATCTGGTAGGGAAACAGCCTCTCATCAAAGACGATTCCCACCGAGTAGATCGTCGCGCGATGGGCCAGCGTTTTTTGCTCGACCATCGCGAGCCCGGCTTGACTGCTGTTATCTTCTCCGTCGGAGAGCAAAACGAGCGCTTTGTGACGTTGCGGAACCTGCTCAAGCTGCTCCAAACCCAGCAGCAGCCCATCGTAGAGCGCCGTTTCACCATAGGGGCGCAGAGTATTAAAGCCTTCCCACAGCTGTTTAGCCTCCACCGATTTAGTTACCAGTTGGGCCTTTTCATTGAAGGTGATGAGCGTGTAGTCGCTGCCCGCATTTTCCTTTGCCAGGAATTTCTTCAAACCCTTTTTTAGCTCGGGCCAATGCGCTCGCATGGAAGACGAAACATCGATCACGAAGACGATACTCGCCGGCCCCTGACTGTCGAGTAACTCGGGCTGCACCGTCTTTCCCTGGTCGGTGATGCGAAAGTCTTCCACTTTAAGGCCCGGCAATTGATGATTTTTGTGGTCCCTGACGGAGACATTAATCGTCACCAATGACGTATCGATGCTGATCACATCGAGGTCCGGCGACGTCGCAGGTCGGTCGCTTTGCGCCTGCAAGGCATAACAATTCATGAGTAGCGTCGCAGCCACGAAAAGAATTCTTAATGTGGAATAACCCCTGGTGAGCCTGCCGCAGATGTTTCGGCGCGGCTGGACAGTCCCAATCGGTTTACCAAAGAGCCGTGCGAGATGAGTTCTTGAGATTGTGAGAGCCTGTCCCGGCATTGCTTCTCCTTCTTCGCTTTACTTCTAAACGCGAGAATGGGAGATAAACCTCTACCTTGAGGAGGATTTCATCTGAATCAGATTCCGTTGCAAAGATCGTAAGCCAGACTCTGGTTACAATCGCCGTGCCCTTCTTTGCCGGAAGGTATTGTTTGCTTAACTACGCTGATTTGCTGCTTTCGAGGGCAGGTAGGATCGTTTGAAGTCTAGTCTTAAGGCGAAAAGTCTATCTGAAGAGTTAGACGGTCTATCCGATTGTTTAGAGCTGGGATTCTCGGACCGCGAGCAATCGACGAGTCTCACCCCGTCGTTTGGTAGCATTGCGGACCTTTGCATTAGCTCGCCGCCGGACAAGTCCCTGGCTCACGGCCCGAAACGCTGGCGATACTCACTCGATGACAGAAACGCCTTCACCATTTCCGCGGCGATGAAGTTGCCGTTGAAGCTGTTCAGCTTGTTGAGCCAGAAGTTATAGCCCTGAAAATCGAGCGTCGCTTCCGGCGCGTCGTTCGGGTTCCGCCGCAGGTAACCGAAGTACTGCATCAACACAAAGGCTCGGTTGAATTCCTGTTTTGCCAAGGTCGAATTCTCGGCTACCCGCCGCAATGCGCGAGCCCGCGCAGCAACATCTCCAGTGTTCGAGACACCGCCGAATTCGGCAATTGCTGCCGACCGATCTGCGCTCGATGGCGTGACTCCTGTGTTGGTGAATAAGGCATCAACAAAGGCGTCCGGCGAAAGGGAAGTCGGATAAGCGGATACAAATCGTTGTCGTTGGACGAACGCGGCGGCGAAAGCCTGCTTATTATTTTCGAGCGTCTGCTCCCAGCCGGCTTGATTGACGATTACATTCTTTCCAATCTCCTGCGTGTCTGGCAGAAACTCGGCTAGCTTAATCGGCACGGGCGCATTCGGGAGATTCCCGTACGAAGCTTTGTACATGCGATAGACGAGGTAGCCGGTTTGCTGAAATTCGATAGAAAGAAAGAATGATGCAGAATCGTTAATCCGTTTGGCCTCGATGCACTGGGGATTTGAGCCGCACATGAAGATCTCGCCAGTCCAGAAATTAAGGCCGTCCGGATCAGCTTCGCGATTCAGAAAGTCGCGATAGTGTTGGCGCACGAAGAACTGCGTGTCGTCGATCAGACTGGGCTTTAGTTCGGTAAGCTGGATGTCGAACACACCGGAAGAAGTAGCCGCGTGCAGAAAGATCGCTCCCGGGTCAATTGCCAGCGCATTTACGCTGAGGTTAATCAAACCGTCGTTGAAGGCTTTCCAGCTCGCGCCCCCGTCCTCGCTCTTCAAGACGCCATGATTGTTATAGCTGCCCGCGTAGAGCACATTTGGATGGACGGGATCGATTACCAGCGAGGAGATCTCATCGACAGGCAAATCGCCATTGATGATATTCCAAGTGTCGCCTCCGTCCGCACTCTTATAAACCGCACAGAAGTTTGCTCTTGAATCGCAGCCGTTAACGTACAAGTTAGACGTGTTGACCGGATCGATCACCAGCCAGTAGACGTAATAGAAAAACAGTTTTTCGTCGTGGGCCAGGATTTTCCAGGTTGCGGCCCCGTCTACACTCTTAAAGAGATTGACGACGTTACCATCATCGAAAATCGCATACAGAGTGTTTGAGTTTCGCGGATCGATAACCAGCGAATAGGGATAAAAGGAGGGGACACTGGTGACGGTGCGCCACGTTTCACCTGCGTCGAGGCTCTTATAGATTCCATCGGTGGCAGCATAAATCACGTTTGAATTGCCAGGATCAACTACCGCAAAACCGGCATAAGAGTCGGCTCGGCCGGGATGAATGTCGCGCCAGCTCGCTCCGCCGTTGATGCTCTTGAAAAGATGATCGGTGTCTCCCACGCGGCCATAGATGATGTTTGATTGATGAGGGTCAAATGCCAACGGGTAAAACTTGGTCGAAATCCAGCTGGCGCCGTTATCGGAGCTTCGGGCGGCGAAGGCGTCAACTCCCGCATAGACGTCTGCATTGCCGGGATTGATCGACAATGAACCTACAGCCGCGCCGCGCAGGCCGTTGTTCGTGAGGCTCCAACTTGCGCCGTTGTTGATGCTCCTGAATACGCCACTGTAAGTGCCGGCGCAAAACGTGCTCGGACTACCCGGAACCATGGCTAAGGTATTGATGCCAAGATTAGTGAGGCCGGCGTTCAAGGCGCTCCAGCCTCCCCCGCTGGTCTTGAAGACCCCATTGTAAGTTGCGGCGTAAACGGTATTTGGCGTCAGCGGATCAATCACGATCGAGTTAACACTCGAGAAGGTCTGCTGGCCGTTGTATTCGTAGTAAGGCAGGCCGTCGCTAAACGCGTTCCAGGTGACGCCGCCGTCAATGCTCTTGTAGATGCCGAGGCTGGTAGTTCCCGCATAGAGAATATTCGTGTTTGTTGGATCAATCAACAACGCCAGAACAGTGCTTCGATAATCGACACCCACGTTAACTATTGTCCAAAAATATCCACCGTCGGTGCTCTTCCAGACCGTGCCGTTTCCGACAGAGCCGCCGGCGTAAACTGTGTTCGGATTAACGGGATCGATGGCTAACGCGAAGTGAATGGCGAAGGACCTAATGCTGTACTTGGTTATGACCCAGTTTTCGCCGCCATCGAGGGTTTCGTAAATGGCCTTGTAGGTGACGCTCGGATCAGTAACGTCGGGACCCGCGGCATAGACGATGTTTGCATTGGACGGGTCGATCGCCAGCGCCAGCAAATTGACCGGGCCGAACTGATTCTCTAACCCGTGGTTAATTGCTTTCCAGGTTGATCCGCCGTCAATGCTCTTGTAGATGCCATGCCCGGCAACATAGACGGTGGGCGGAGATGTGGGAGATATCGCTATTCTGCGCACGTCGGAAATTGCCAGACTGCTGACCCAGCTCTCACCTCGATTGGTGCTTTTGAAGACACCGTTAGCAGTAGCTGCATAGATCGTCGCGGGATTGCTTTGGTCCACCGCCAGGGAAACAACCGCTCCGCCATCTGGCCCGTTTGTGCTCCATCTGTGAAGACTGAGTGGCTGGTCCTTAGCAAAAGATATCGATCCACTCTTTGAGTGGTCAGACGATCCGGTTGCGCTCATGCAGCCTGGCGGCAGGAGAATCGCGCTCATCAAATTGACGATTACGAATGCCACAGCAACATAAAGCGAGCGGTTCCTGTTTTTTGTGGGAAGCATGGTCATTTCTCCTTTTCGAGGAAGGCGGAAGTGTCTATTAATCAACGAACTGAACCGAGTCCGCAGGGCGCACATCTCAATTATCCTTTCGCGCGGAATGGCTTTGGCCAAATGAATTGCGAGAATGCCTGGAAGCAACGGAAGGCGGCGTTTTGGCCGGCACTATTGAGTTCGCTGGGCATTCCGTTGTTTTGGAGCATGTTCCGATATTCCGGCGACAAGCGTCGCTGCAACGACTGCACAGCCTCGGCCAGAATCATCTGGCCCTCGGGCGAATCGGGTGCGACCGGTTCGTCCGCTTCGTTGTCATTGAGCGACACTTCGTCGTCAGTAGTCCCAGCCGTCCGCGCGAACAAATCTTCAGGACGCCAGGCTCCGGAAACGACCGTCACTCGCCGGCGGTAAGCATGAACTTCAATGCGTCGGTATTTTTTCAAATGGCCTCCTTCAACACGCCGCGCAGATTAAGGCCTCGCGCTGAGCTAAGTAACGAGTCCGGGCTGAAGAAGTGCCGATGAAACGCCGAAGGTTTGCCGAAGGCTATTGACTATGCTGTTTGAGAGGCGTAAATGAATGGGCCTGCGAGATCTCTTTTATGCAGAAGTTTTCTCACATCACACATTCATTCGATGGTTTTACGCTCGATCTGACCCGCGGCTGCTTGTTGCGCGGAACTCAAGAGGTCAAACTCGCCCCCAAACCTTTCGACGCGCTGAAATATTTGGTTGAGAATCCTGGTCGTCTAATCAGCAAAGCTGAGCTGATTGAGTCGATTTGGCCTGATACGGCGGTGACCGATGACTCGCTGGTGCAGTGTCTGAGGGAAGTGCGCCGGGTACTGGGAGACGAAGCCCAACAGATCATTAAGACAGTCCCGCGGCGGGGTTACATCTTTGATCGCGAAGTGAGGATTAACGCCCCCAGCGCGCCGGTGACGACTTACACAGAAGAAACCGGCGTGCAGTTGCTCATCGAAGAGGAGGAGACGAACGGACATGCGGTAGTTGCGGTCAGGCCTGGGCCGGTTTCTGCCAACGCGCTGCTTACGTCACAGCCGCAAACCGGCGGACGCCAGCGAATTTCGACGGCCATCAAACAACACAAGTGGGCTGCGTCGTTCGGTGTTTTGGCGCTGGCACTCGCAATTTCGGGAATCGTTTATGTCACCAGACCTGATCAAGCGATCGATTCAGTGGCGGTCATTCCCTTCAGTAATGTCAGCGGTGACCCGAAGCTCGAATACATCGCTGATGGGATGAGCGACGGCATCATCAACAACCTTTCCCAATTGCAAAGTCTAAAGAGAGTGATCGCGTTTAATTCCGTCTTGCGTTACAAAGGCAAGCCGCCAGATCCGCAATCGGTTGCACGCGAACTGAATGTGCGCGCGGTGCTGGTTGGCCGCGTGACGCAAAACGGGGACAATCTTTCAATCGCCGTGGAGCTGGTTGATACGCGTGACAACCGCCGTCTATGGGGTGAGCAGTTTGATCGTAAGATGTCTGACTTGTCCTCGTTTCCCAGAGAGCTCGCCAGAGAGGTTACCGATCATCTGAGACTCAAGCTGACCCCAACCGATCAACAACAGCTGGAGAAGCAATACACCCAAAACACCGAGGCTTATCAGCTGTATCTTAAAGGTCTCTTCTTTTGGAACAAGAGTACGCGGCAGGCCGACGAGAAAGCGATTGAATTCTTTCAGCAATCGATTGATAAGGACCAGAACTATGCATTGGCTTACCTCGGTTTGGCCAATTGCTATCTAACGATGGCGGATTTCGACATATTGTCGAGCGCAGATGGTTACGCGAAGGCAAGATTGGCAGCAAACAAAGCACTGGTCATAGACAACACCCTGGCTGAAGCCCATGGTTCATTGGCGAAAATCAAGTTCTCATATGATTGGGACTGGGCTGGCGCCGAGCAGGAGTACCGGCTCGCCTTCCAGCTGAATCCGAACAGCGCGCATGCGGGCTATGCGAGCTATTTGTCGGTAATGGGGCGGCACCAGGAGGCCATAGCCGAGGCCAAACTGGCGCAGGAAGTTGATCCACTTTCACTTAGGATAAACGCGGCCCTGGGAAGAACGCTCTTTGTCGCGCGCCGTTACGATGAAGCGATTGAGCAAGCGCGAAAGACCCTCGAACTCGAATCGAATTTTATCAAAGCGCACCGCCAACTGGGCCTGAGTTATGAGCAAAAGGGAATGTACCCTGAGGCGATTGCGGAGTTTCAAAAGATCGGTGAGATATCAGGGGGCGAGGGCGGCGTGATGGCGCTCGGCCATGCTTACGCTGTAGCCGGCCGACGGAATGACGCGATGAAAGTGCTCGACGATCTAAGCGAACGAGCCAAGCATCAGTATGTGGCGGCATTCTCGTTTGCCATGATTTACACCGGCCTCGGCGAAAAGGATAAGGCGTTCGAATGGCTCGAAAAATCCTTTGTTGAGCATGATTCCAATTTGATAGATCTTAAAATCGATCCACGTTTCGATACTCTTCGCTCCGACCCGAGGTTTACCGCCCTCTTGTCGCGAATGAAGTTGGATTCTTAGCTTCGCGCAATCGTCCTACGGCCACAAATCTTTCGCGATACCCCATCGAAGACTGCAACGCCATCACCAGCTGAGCACCAGGGAAGTTGCCATTGAAGCTGGCCAGTTTATTAAGATAGAATCACGACTCGGTAGCCTATGATTGTCCGCTAAAAAGTGAGTTGCTCGGGGCGTATAACCGCCCGCATCAGTTCGCGTCTTGTCTGAGATCTATTTCGGATGCGAGCTGGTTCGGCAGCGCATGCGCCCGCAGTGACTCATGCATTCCTGAAGCGCTTGACCTAAGCGTATCTCCGTAATTTTCAACCGAAAATAAACACGAGCCGGATCGAGGTCTCGATCTGGTGTCTCTTTCTTTGGGAGAAACCGGAATGAATAGCAATGACCTGACAACCTTTGGCTGGGACGAATTCTTTGCCGGCGCTTTTCAACCTTACGCAGCGAACGGCTACGGTTGCGGCCGCGTCGCGCTCGAACACAAACACTTCTATCGGGTTTACAGTGAATGGGGCGAGGTGCGCGGCGAGATTGCGGGAAAGCTCCGGCACGAAGCTTTGGACCGTGAAGATCTGCCCGCAGTGGGAGACTGGGTCGTGATTCGGCCGTGCCCGGAAGGCGGCAAAGTAACCATCCATGCCGTCTTGCCGCGGAAAAGCAGGTTCACCCGCAAGGTGGCAGGTTCTCGGACGGAAAAACAGATCGTCGCGGTCAACATCGATACTGTTTTCCTTGTCACGTCGCTGAATCAGAACTTCAATCCGCGACGGGTTGAACGTTACCTGATCGTCGCCTGGGAGAGTGGCGCCCATCCGATCATCATTTTGAGCAAGTCGGATCTGTGCGATGAGATTGAAGAGCGAACACAGGAAATTAGAGCAGTGGTGGGTGCCGTGCCGGTTCACACGGTAAGTGTCATGAGGCGAGAGAGTCTGGATGAGTTATCGCAATATCTCAAGAAGGGTCAGACTGTGGCCCTCCTGGGTTCATCCGGAGTCGGAAAATCAACTCTCATAAACCACTTCCTCGGCCGTGAATATCTCAAAGTGCAAGAAACGCGGGAGCACGATGGGCGCGGCCGTCACACGACGACCCACCGAGAGTTGATCGTGTTGCCGCAGGGAGGGCTGGTGCTCGACACGCCCGGCATGCGGGAGTTGCAGCTTTGGGATGGAGAGGGCGGCTTGCAGGTCGCATTTGCTGATATTGAAACGATGGCCAGCCAATGCTACTTCAGCGATTGCCGGCATCGGGACGAGCCGCGGTGTGCGATCCGTGAGGCGTTGGCGGAAGGTGCGATTGACCCGGCCAGGTATGAGAGCTATGAGAAGTTACAGAAAGAGCTGTCGTATCTCGCCCGCAAGCAGGATATCCGATCCACGATCGCTGAAAAGAAGAGATGGAAGAAACTCTCGCGCCTGGCGAGCCAACGCGCACAGATGAAGCGGAGATAAGCTGACTGGAGCGCAAGCGTCTCGCTTGCTATGAGTTTGAGGCGGGGCTATGCGTCGCTAATGTGACGAATGCAAGCGCGACGCTTGCGCTCCAGTCAGCGTCAGGCCTTACGGCCCGAACCGCCGTCGATATTCACTGGACAACAGGAACGCCTTCACCATCTCGGCCGCGGCGAAGTTTCCGTTGAAGCTGTTCAGCTTGTTGAGCCAGAAGTTATAGCCTTGAAAATCGAGCGTCGCTTCCGGCGCGTCGTTCGGGTTCCGTCTCAGGTAACCGAAGTACTGCATAAACACAAACGCACGATTGAACTCCTGCTGGGAGAGGATCGAGTTCTCAGCTATTCGGCGAAGGGCCCGAGCCCGGGCGGCAGTGTCGGCCGTAGTCGTGGCTGTTCCAAATTCCGCAATCGCTGCTGAGCGATCCGCGCTGGAAGGCGTGACGCTGGCATTGGTAAACAACTGATCGACGAATGTGCCGGGAGACATCGAAGTCGGGAAGGCACTGGTGAATTGCGAGCGTTGTACGAACGCGTTCGCATAGGCTTGCTTGTTATTTTCCAAAAGAGTCTGCCATCCAGTCTGATTTACGACCACACCCTGGCCTATCTGCTGCGCGTCGGGCAGGAAGTCGCTCAAGCGCACGGGCACGGGTGCGTTGGGCAAGTTGCCGAAGGCGGACTTGTAGAATCGATATACCAGATATCCGCTATCTCGAAATTCAATCGAGAGGAAGAACGCGCCCGAGGTGTTGACTCGTGCGGCTTCAATGCAGGAAGCGTTCGTACCGCATTGCGTGATTTGACCAGTCCAGAACGCGAGACCACTTGAGTCAGCCTCGCGATTCAGGAAGTCGCGATAGTTCTGAACGACAAAGGTGTTCGTGTCGTCGATCGCATTGGTCGTGAGTGAACTCGTA
>Ga0163161_10002753_pt1 | contig 12497 bp, 5 predicted proteins | sample S45metaG_FD_129847 | JGI IMG/M metagenome (GOLD analysis project Ga0163161, IMG submission 129847) | Switchgrass rhizosphere microbial communities from Kellogg Biological Station, Michigan, USA - S4-5 metaG | ecosystem: Host-associated > Plants > Roots > Rhizosphere > Soil | place: USA: Michigan... | reverse complement strand
TGCTCAGAATAAATATAACGAACTCTCACAGCTGGAAAGCAAAAAGGTGGGCGGAGTAAGTGCAAGCTCACCACTGCAGCAGATGGATTACAAATATAATATCCGGGGTTGGATGACGCAGATCAATGATCCTGCGAATTTGGTTAATGGGAAGCTGTTTGGATATGAGATTAAGTATAATACTCCTGAGAATATCAGTCTTTCAACAGGTAGGTTTAACGGTAATATCGCTGAGATCGACTGGAAAACAGCTACGAATCCCAACGATAATAAGCGGAGATACTCTTATCGTTATGACGGTCTCAACAGGCTTGAGCAAGGTATTTATACTGAACCCGGCTCTTCGCTGATCAACAACGACCATTACAATGAATATTTAACGTATGATCTTAACGGTAATATATCCACGTTAAAAAGATTTTCCAAACCTAATTCGGGAACGACCGCTGAAAAGATTGACGACCTGATTTATAATTATACTGGGAACAGACTTGATAACATTACGCTTCCTGCAGGTGAGTTGAATAACTATTCGGGTTACAATGCTGCAGGAGGTACTTTTACATATGATTCAAACGGTAATATGAAGTCTCATGGTGACAAAGGAATTGGTTCTATCAGCTATAATCATCTTAATATTCCGTCGGTTATCACAAGTGGAAGCAATAAGTTTAAAAGTCAAACTTCATATACCTACAGAGCAGACGGCACAAAACTGAGAAAAGTTAACGATGGTGCAGCTTTAATGTCGAGTCAGACGATTGATTATCTTGATGGTTTTCAGTATTTTTCTAGCAATGATTTTATTATATGTATAGATTGTCCTGCAAATCCGTCATTAACTGTACTGCAGTTTGTACCGACATCAGAGGGTTATTTTGATTTTGAAAAAAATAAGTATATTTACAATTACAGCGATCATCTGGGTAACACACGGTTGAGTTATTTTAATGGCAGCAGCGGGATAGAAGTTCTAGAAGAAAACAATTATTATCCTTTTGGACTGAAACATGAAGGATACAACCAGTTACAAGGGAATTATGCTTATCAGTATAAGTACAACGGAAAGGAACTTCAGACAGAGACCGGAATGTATGATTACGGAGCGAGATTCTATATGCCGGATATTGGAAGATGGGGTGTGGTTGATCCGTTGGCGGAAAAGATGAGACGCCATAGTCCTTATAACTATGTTTTTAATAATCCTATTTTTTATGTCGATCCTGATGGAATGAAGCCTTTAACAGAATGGACTATGCAGGATTTTATAAATGATAGTAAAAATGCTGACGATATAAGAACTACGATAAACTCTTCTAGGATGGAAGGAAATACCCAATATAAAAATATCAGTATGACAGTAACTATGAAAGTTTTAAATTTATCAGGTACAGATTTATCATCTACAATGTTTAATAAATCAAAAGGTAAAGTTTCAGTTAAAGAGTTTCAAGGTTTAGGTTATGAAAATTATGGATCTTCCTTTAATTCCAACGTTTATATAAACTCTTTTGATATCCAATATGAAGTAATTAGCAGCTTTGATAAAATAGGAGCAAATGATCATGTTTTAATGATTGTGGATGAAGTTGTTGATTCAAAGGCTGGAGGAGATACATTAGGATGGGGTACAAATGGTGGACGAATTGCGGCAGTCGAAGGAATAAATACACTTACAAAAGGTCTTTTTGATCAAGTTGTCAAACATGAATTGGGACATAATTTGGGATTAGATCATAGTGAACAAGGCTTAATGACAGCTTTTACTACTAAAAATACTTCTTTAAATAATTCACAAAAGCATTCCATATTTACAGCATCAGGATTACCTATAAATATGGAGAAAAGTAAGATTGGGAAATCGTTTTCAACGCAAAAAAGCTGGCAAAAGGGATGGGATAAAACATCATCAGCGACATTAGCAAAAGACTTCTATCAAGAAAAGGTTAAAAAATGAAAAAAATAATTTATATACTATTACTTTTGTTACTATCATGTAACAAAAGTAATAGCTTAGATAACGATTGTAAAGAATATCATTTTATTCATTTTAAAATGTGTATTCCTACTAATTGGAAAAAGATGGAAATAACGACATATGATTCATCAGGAATTCTTTTTGTTAATAAAAAGGATTCTATTTTTATTAACAATAGTAATATTGAGATATCGGATAACCCCATTTTAGTTAATACCATAAATGAGAAAAAAAAATTATTAGATTTTTCCCATAATGAGTTAGATGCTGACAATATTAAAATATATAAGGATAAAGATTTTGATGTTTCTAATGCTGTCTACAAAAAAAACTATTATTACTATGACAGGATAAATAATATAGAAGTCTTATTAGTATTTCCTAAAAATAAAAATGGAATAATTGGGGCATTTTTTAATAAACACTCTACAGAAAACAAACTTTCTATTTATTGTAATAATCCATCTGAAAATACTAAAGAAGAATTAAAAAAAGTTTTTAATAGTGTAAAGATTATTAATTGAATTATAAGTACAACGGCAAAGTACTTCAAGAGACCGGAATGTATGATTACGGAGCGAGATTCTATATGCCGGATATTGGAAGATGGGGTATGGTTGATCCGCTGGCGGAGAAAATGCGTCGTCATAGTCCATATTGTAAGTCTCCCTATTCGTTGGACAGAATTAAACCCTCACTTTTTGTAAAATTATAAAATATTTCATTTCGGTGTTATCGTTGTTGGAAAGATTTGTTGAAAAGGAGAAAACTCGGTTATGATATCCTGCGCTGGCGAGTTTTTCTTTTTCCACTAATACTGCATTGGAGAAATGTTTTTTAAGCTTTCGTGAGGTCTGTCGCTGTTGTAATGTTCCATCCATTCTGCAGTAATTTCTCGAACTTCAATGAGGTTATTGAAAATTCTTGCATCTAAAACTTCGGTACGATAGCTACGATTGAATCTCTCAATAAAAGCATTTTGTGTTGGTTTTCCAGGTTGGATATGTCGAATTTCAATTCGGTGTTTGTGACACCAATTGGTAAATACAGAACTTGTAAATTCAGGACCATTATCTGTTCTGATGGCTCTTGGTTTCCCCCTTTCACGATCCATTCCAATAAATCAGTCATGTGCATTGCTCCGATGGAAAGTCCTGTTTCTATCCAAATTGCTTCCCATTTGTAATCATCAATGATATTAAATGTTCGGAATCTTCTTGAATTGAATAGGGAATCACTCATAAAATCCATACTACAAACTTCGTTGTAGTTGCTCGGAATTTCTAGATTTTGTCTTTCTCTTGAAGCTAATCTTCTTCTGCGTTTTCTTAAAATGTTCAATCCAAGCTTCTTGTAAACACTATACACCTTTTTGTGATTCCAGAGAAAACCTTGATTCCTCAGACTGTGAAACATTTTCTTAAATCCATAGCTTGGATGCTTCTCAAACAGTGTATTTAGACAATCAATTAACTCTGAATCATCTTTTTTCTTCGGTTGGTAATAATAACTGCTTCTTTCCAAATTCAGAGATTTACACGCCTGCCGGATGTTTATCGCATATTCTGACACAAGGTAATTCACAACTTCTCGCTTCGTAGCAGGCTTTACCACTTTTTTGAAAGTATATCTTTCAATGCTTCATGTTCCAGGCTCAAATTGGTAAACATCTTCTTCAAACGATTGTTCTCAGATTCCAATTCTTTGATTTTCTGTAGTTCTTTTGTTGAAGATATCCCTACGAATTTCTTTTTCCAATCATGTAAGGTTTGGTAGTGGAAACCATATTTTCGAGACAATTCTTTTGCAGTCTCTCCCGACTCATACTCTTTTAAAATTGCCATAATTTGACTGTCTGTAAATTTGCTTGTTCTCATATCCTAAAATTAATTGTTTTTTATCGTTAATTTTAGGGTTGTAATATGTCCAGTTTTTGGGGAGAATTACATTTTTACAAAAGAAGTCTTAAAACTGCGCAATCTGCTATTCATCCCTTATAGACTTCTTATATATTTTTGATACCCCGATATTCTTCTGTTCACCGATAGATTGGTATTTTACCTGATTCGACTATCCTTCACCTTCCAACAATATAATTATGTACGCTGGATTATTATTTTAAATACGTCAAGTTTTGGCACATGGCAGTTTAGCTTTGCATTAAGAAAATACAACATATTTATCAATTTTGTTCAAACTATTGTGATATGTGTTAAAAAAAGTTAAATTCGCAACAAAATATTAATAACCAGATCATGAAAAAACTTTGCATGAGTGTATTTCTTTTATGCACAATATGTTTGTTACATTCTCAACAAGGAGGTCCTTTGACACCAATTTTTAACGGTCAAAATTCTGCCTCTCTACCGCTAACACCAGAAGCATATTCCCTTTTAAAATTCGATATTAATCCTGTTGATTTGAATACTGGTATACCTGATATATCTGAAAATTTATATTCTGTTGGTTTAGATAAAAACATTAGTATTAATCTAAATATCAAATATCATCCTTCAGGGATTAGAATTAAAGAAATGTCGGGTCTGGTAGGCCAAGGTTGGAACCTCACTAATTTTGGTGTTATAAGCAGGGAAGTCAATGGCTTGCCGGATGATAAACCGATGTACGGTATTTTAGATAATGGTTTTGAAAATGCTTTATCGCAATATGGTTTGTCTCATGACCAAACGATAAAATACATGTATAATTCTAAATTTGGGACTGAAGATATTGAATATGATTTATTCCATTTCAGCTTTTTGAATCATTCGGGCAGCTTTAAATTAAATAAGAATGGAACAGGAGTTTATATTGGCAGAGGGGGAAATTATAAAATCTTCTATGAAAGAAATCAAAATGATGCCAGTAGAATTTCAAAGATTACGATAATCGACGATTTGGGTTATAAATATTTATTTGATAAGAAAGTGATAGATGGACGTACAGTCACAAAGGTGCTTAATTATGAGAATATGCACTCATGTATGCCATACACTCCTATGGAAAGCACTCTTTTACCTCCTCCTTATGTAACTTGGTATTTAAGCGAGATTCAGACTCCTGAAAATGTAACATTATGCCAGTTTTCGTATGATGCTTCCACAGAAGTCCCGCCACCCACAAAGTCGGAAGAAGTAAATCTGCGATTGGATGATATGAATATCAGGGACCTGGGATCTGGTGGCCAAACTTTAGAAGATAACGCGAATACTGCAGAAAACTGTACTCCGCAATTTTGTAATCACAGAAGCCTGCTACCAATGTATTCTTCTACTACAATTCAGAATACCGCAGGCCTTGCATTGACGAAAATCAGTATGATCAATAAAGGGACTATAGATTTCAACGTAGTGAGCGGCAAGATTGAGTCAATTTCAATAAAAACATTTTCGGGAAGTATCATAAAAAAAATAGATTTCAATTATCTTACAACCTATAGCGGGCGTAGGTTCTTAAAAGATTTATATATCAAAAACAAAGATAATGTACAGGCTTATAAATACTCATTTGAATATGACTCACCGGAAATGTTGCCGTCGGTCTTAACTAATAACTATGATTACTGGGGGTATTTTAATAACAAAACCAATACTGAACTGATTATTGATGGTAAAAATATCAGTTCTGAGAATAAATGGACAGACAAAGATTTTGTGACTTCCGGAGTTCTTAAAAAAATGATTTTACCAACCGGAGGATACAAAGAGTTTCTGTTTGAATCGAATAGATATACAAAAGAGTTAAGCAATCCCAACCTTATTTACGATGTTGCTGAAAACAGGACACCAGCCAGCTCCCATTTTACTCAAACTATTTTTAATGGGATTTCCACGCCTGATGGGAGCTCATATATTTACATCAAAGATGCCCAGAGGATTATCCTTAATTTTTCAGCGTCGCAAAATCAAAGTACGTCAGATATTGCAGCTAAAAGCCTTACGGTAACACCCATTATCTTCACGCCATCAAATCCCAGTCATCCCAATTGGATTCTTCAAAGTGAAATAGACAATGCTCCTGAAGAAAATTCATCCAATACAATTCAGCCCAGATCGAAACAATATGTCACACTGGACAATGTTAATAGTAAACAGATCAGCTTTTATGGAAAAGGTTATTACAGAATATCGATTACCGGCCATGGGGATATTCAGTTCAATCCTGTTCAGTATCATGTGGATACATACTATTATACACTTCAGGATAATATACAGTACTTGTATGGCGGCGGATTAAGAATAAAAGAAATTAAGATCAGTGATGGTAATGATCTTTATTCTAAAAATTATGATTACACTGATCCCACTGACGTTAAAAAATCCAGTGGGGAGATTATTAATACTCCTGTTTTTACAAATGTTCATGCATATAATTGGTCGAAGGTTTATGGTAGTAATTTTATAGGATTTTCGATCAGCCCGCAAACTACGCAATATTTAAGTGTTAATGAACTTGGTTATTCTTCTGTAAATGCCATTAAGGGAAGCTATGTTAATTATAAATTTGTAAAAATATCAGATAATAAAGGTAAAATAGAAAACACATTTTCTGTGTATTCAGATTATCCCGATATTAACTACGACGACATTTTTTATCCCGCTTATAAATTCCATCATCAGGATTATAAAATAGGTTTGTTGATGAACAGTAAAATAATCAGTCTCAATAATGTTTTACTTAGAAATACAGATAACCAATACGAAATACGTGATTTTACGACAAGCTTAAATTACAAGATTTATAATAATAGTGGAGGTTGTTATCTGCAGAACGGACCATGGTCATCACGGGTTGGGTCTTATGATTCTTATATGAATAATTTAAATGCTCAACCATATCCTTCATCTGAATGCGGGACGAATCCTTTATCTTCATCACTTCTGCTTAACTCATTTGAAAAGTATGGGTTTAGTGGGATAAAAGAAAATAAGGAAACCGAATATTTTGGTATTCACTCTTTGGAAAAAACCATTAAAACAACTTATAATCCTCGGGATTATATCTCAAAAAGGGATGAAATTTTAGCAGATGACAGTGTAAACGAAGTGACTTATAGTTATGCACATGAAAAATCAAACATAAAACTGATTAATGCAAATATCATTGGCATCCCTCTGGAGAGCTCAGTATTAAAAAAAGCTAATTTATTGGATAACGGAAAGATTGTATCAAAATCTGAAAATAAATATGATGATCCGAGCCATCATTTTCCAAGTTCAGTACTATCGTTAGATCTACAAAGCCAAAATGCGTCTAACGTTGAAGGCACCTATGATCGATATGATCCAAAGGGAAATTTATTGCAGTACACTACGAAAGATGGCATACCTGTGTCTATAATATGGGGCTACAATGATATGCAGCCAATTGCAAAAATAGCAGGAGCAAAGTGGTCTGATATAGCCCCATCGTTAATCAATACTATTGTTAATGAGTCGAACACTGATGCACAATTTGAGACATCTGCTACTGACCAGTCTTTAATGAATGTTTTAGATGCTTTCCGAAAGGATGCAACTATATCATCTTATCAGATAACTACGTATACTTATGACCAAATGATTGGAGTAACCACCGTCACGCCACCATCAGGAATAAGAGAAATCTATATTTATGATTCTTTCAACAGGTTAAAAGAGATTAGAGAAAATAATTCTACAGGAAAGATTATAAAAGAATTTAAGTACAATTATAAACAATAAAATTATTGACCAAATCATGAACAAACTATACATGAGTGCATTACTGGTTTGCACAGCCGGTGTACTATACGCACAGGAAGTGGTGTGGCAGAAAGACATTAAATCTTCTACTCAGGATTTTCTTTCGCAAGTGAGCACTACAATCGACCAGCAATATTTGATTACAGGAAGCTCCATTCAATCGAAAAAAATCACTTCCGAAAACAAACAAAATAACGGTTACGATTTCCATTTGGTAAAACTCAATCAGCAGGGTGAAGAAGTCTGGGAAAAATATTTTTCGGGACAGAATCATGATTTCCTATCAGCGACAGTGGCAACGCAGGAAGGTGGTTTTTTGTTGGCGGGAACTTCTTATTCGGGAAAAGGTCTGGACAAAAAAGATGACGCTAAAGGCGGATCTGATATATGGCTGATCAGGATCAACGAATTTGGTGATGAACTGTGGCAGAAGACTTTGGGATCTGCGCAGGATGAGGAAGCCAGATCGGTGATTCAGACGACAGATTTTGGCTTTTTTGTTGCCGGAAATGTTCAGAATGCACCGAAAGGTTACGGATCGAAAGATGTATTGGTCTCAAGACTGGATAAAAACGGAAAAGAACTTTCACAGATTATTGTAGGCGGAAAAGGACTGGATGAAGTAGAGAAAATGATTCCAACGATAGACGGCGGAGCATTATTAGGCATCTACTCCAGAAGCAATACCGGCGGATCAAAGAAAACAGAAAATTTCGGAGAAGGGGATTACTGGATCGTAAAGCTAAGCAAAGACGGAAAAGTAGAATGGGAAAAGAATTTCGGAGGCAAAGGAGATGATCACCTAAGAACTTTAGCGATGACAACTACAGGCTACATCGTTGGCGGGGAATCGAGATCCGAAAGATCAGGCAATAAAACGGTCGGGATTGAAGAAGGAACGGATGTTTGGTTAATCTCTTTAAATGACAGAGGTGAAGAAATTTGGCAAAAATCATACAATTTTAAGAACCGGGATATCCTGATGGGAATGAATATGATAAAAACCGGAGACGATAAAAACTCAAAAGGTATTTTACTTGGAGGTTACACTCAGGCGGAAGTCAGAATTGAAGCAGATGATGAGACTTTCTGGATGTTATATCTTGATCAAAACGGCAATGAACAATGGAGAAAGCATGTGAAAGGAGAATCAAGAAAAAAAGAAGAACGATTGTCTGATATTAAACTCAACAGAGACGGTTCGATTATTTTGGCAGGAACAAGTGCTGAAGAACTCGGAAAAGAAAACTGGAAGATTGTAAAACTGGGAGACAAACAATTGGATCAGTTGATTGAAAAACAAGATATTAAGATCTATCCGAATCCTGTTTCTGATTACTGTTATGTAGAAATCGGTTTTGAATTCAAAGAAGCAGATATCACGCTTTACGATATGGGCGGAAGACAGCTCCAAACACTAAAAACAAAAAACAAAGTAACCAAGATCAATACCCAGAATTTGATTCAGGGGGCTTATCTGGTGACAGTGAAAAGCAACGAGAACAAAACTGCTAACACTAAAATTATTAAGAAATAAAACACACATGAGAAATTTTATACTCAAATTCAATTTCCTTTTGTTTACATGCAGTTTTCTGCTGTCAATCAAAGGTCAGGGAAAAAACTACATCGAAGAGTTAAACAGGAATATGCCTCAAAGCCCGGGAGTGAGCTCGCTGATGAAGTTTGAAGAAGTTCCTGTAAGTCTTTACACAGGAATACCCGATGTAAATATTCCGATAGGGGATTTTAATACCAACAGCTCAAAGCTCAATCTTAATGTATCATTAAATTATCATCCGTTGAGCGCAAAGGTGGATGATGTTGCCTCAGAATATGGCTTGGGTTGGAGTCTTTTTGCCGGAGGTATGATTTCACGGACAATTCGGGATTTACCGGACGAATCAACCCATAGCGACCAAAAATACGGGATGTATTACAATACGCTTCCTGATAAGGAAAATAATTTTAATATAGTAAAGGATTATTTATTGAATGGTACTGGCTCTGGACCTAATAACGAAAAGGCAAAAAGACAAATTTTTGAATCTGTACTTTTTAACAGATTTGATAATAGTTACGATATGTATCAGTATAATTTCATGGGGTATACCGGAAGATTTTTTATCAATAAAGATGAAACAACAGGTCAATTAAAATTAGTAAAACTAGACAAGAATAACCTGATCATCAATTTCTTCTTCAATACAGAAAAAAGTCCTGTGAAATTTGAGATTATTGATGATAAAGGACTGAAATTTGTCTTTAATGAGATCGAAAAATCTTCACGTTCATATCTTATTAATTCGATCAATTCAGGCAATGTTAATACAAATGAGAGTCTGGATTATCAGGATTTAAACACAGGGTTTTATCTCAGTGAAGTCTACGATGAAACCAAAAAATTGTTGAAATTTAATTATACCGGCGGTTTTGATACCGCTCAGTCAAGTTCGATTTTCAAAAGAAGGGGACAACAATATCCTTATGAAACAACTTTAGCATATTCTCCTTGCTATGATGATATCTTAGCAACTTTTCCTGCTAATGAAGAAACATCCATTTTTCTTAATACTACAGGCACTAGATTTTTGAATAACATAGAGGTAACAGATCGTGCAAAAATTTATTTTGAATATACCGATAACCGGCAAGACACCAATGTTGCTCTACCTAACAATCATAAAAAATTGTCAAAGATTACAACAAAAGGATACTACGGCGACAACTTAATCAAGCAGTTTAATTTTGTTTATACGTATAGTCAGAATATTGAAAAAAAAATGGTTTTGAGTACTGTGAATGTGCTTGATAAAAATCTACAGAACGATTATTCTTATGGCTTATTTTATGGAGGTAATGGTAAAAAATTTGTATTTAATTCTCCTGACGACGAAATGAGGGGAGACTTATGGGGTCAATACCGATGTGTACAGAATACAAAAATTTTAGATATTCTTGCTCCTAATACAATGTTTGAACCATCTCCTGGATGTGTAGAGACAGATGTACTTACAAAAATGATCTTACCCACCGGCGGTGAAATTCGTTACAACTATGAGCTAAATACATATAATTATAAACCTCGTTCGACAACAGTCAGCCAGGAGCCTTTGGCGAACCCTATAGAAGAGATTGCCGATTTCTCGTCAAATCTTAGAAATTGGGAAACTGTTTCATCTTCCATTATCATCAATAACTTCGGTCAAAGTGCAATGCATTTTTTCACGATTACCGAACCTCAGGAAATTACATTTAATTCGGGTGGCGGTGCATATACCAGTGAGCCTTGGGCACTCAATTTTTATAAGCTTAATGAATCTACAGGTCAGCTAGAAGGAACGACCATTCCGGCTTTGGGTCCTATTGTAGACGCAGACCCCAATTATATTACATGGCAGAAAAGGAATTTTCCTGCTGGAAAATATTATGCAGTATTATCGACGGTTTCTCTTAATATGCCGCAAAATCCAATTCCGACGAATTTCACGGCAGGATTTATGGCTTATTACAGAAAGCAGAATCATACAGAAAATTTTCTATATGGAGGTGGAATCAGAATTAAAGAGATCGCATTTCTTAACAATGCAACCAGTGTACAGAAAAAGAAGTTATATGAGTATAATGATATAACCAATACTTCTAAAAGCAGCGGTGCACTGGTATTCCCTGTGCCGGTTTTCCAGTATGAAGAATACTATAATAATTTTTATATGTGTATATCTACCTTTGGTGCGGCGCTGTCGAACAATCTGGAAATGCTCTACAACACGATAGCAACAAAAAATCTACTTTCCCCGGAAAAAACAAGAGGTGCAGATGTAGGTTACAAATATATTACGGTTAAAGATATTGATTTTACTATCACGAATTCGGTGGTTTCTAAGGGTAGAACATTGCATGAATTCTCTAGTCCTATTGATAAACCTAATTCTCTATTCTCTTATTTTTCAATGTCACCCCCGGGAGCATATGCTTCTAATTTTGACTATAGAAGAGGAAATTTGCTGAATAAAAAAGTTTTTGATGCAGGTAATACTATGGTCTATCAGGAAAATAATATCTATGATGACAATTTTGTCACTGAAATATCCGGTATTAATTTTCTCGCACAAAAGAATTTTATCTTTAACAGGTTTAATACTTCCGATATTGATTCTTACGCGGTTTTTAAAACGACAATGGATAACTGTAACCAGAATAGTCTTTATCATTTATGCCAGTATACATCAGCAATGGGAATTAGTGCCAACCCCCTATCATTTATCTACTATTATTTTTCAAAAGAAATTGTAGGAAAAACCAATCTAATTTCTTCTGCGAAAACTGAATATTTCCCGAATGGTAAAACATTGGTGACGAATGAAAATTATGAGTATAATACGGGGGATTATCTCAAAAAAAGCAGCATCACCTCACCAGATAATATTTTAAGCGAAACCAACTATAAATATGGACCTGAGATGAATCCATTTGTTGCCGGTAAAAATATCGTCAGTTTACCTCTGGAGACAGAGACTAAAAAAAATGGTAAAATAATTTCTAAAACAGAGACTCTGTACCCAATATCTCAATCTGATGCAGATACTAAAACTTCAGGATTTGCATTGCCATTAAAGATCAACGCCACGGATTTTCTCAATACTTCTTCAACCGAGGTTACGTACGATCAGTATGACGTTAAGGGTAATTTATTGCAGTATACGAGTAAGGACGGTATCCCGACTTCTATAATCTGGGGATATAACGGTACACAGCCTATTGCGAAGGTTGTGGGACTTGTTTATTCTGTTGTG
>Ga0163161_10002752_pt1 | contig 12497 bp, 11 predicted proteins | sample S45metaG_FD_129847 | JGI IMG/M metagenome (GOLD analysis project Ga0163161, IMG submission 129847) | Switchgrass rhizosphere microbial communities from Kellogg Biological Station, Michigan, USA - S4-5 metaG | ecosystem: Host-associated > Plants > Roots > Rhizosphere > Soil | place: USA... | reverse complement strand
ACATACCTGCCTTTGCCCTTGCCCTGCCCAAAAGCGCTATCAGGCGGGCCCTGTCTGCTCCCTCAGCTTCCGCGACCGACACGGCATCAGCAAATTCGTTTTTCAATAATCTCACGGGAACCAGTTTTTTCATGGCCAGTTTGGTATCACCCTCAGCTGCCGAAATAATTTTATTTTTAAATGCCGGATGGGCAGATGATTCTTCAGCCACGGCAAAGGCCGAACCAATCTGAACAGCATCTGCCCCCAAAGCAAAAGCAGCCAGCATCGCTTTTCCGCTCCCAATGCCGCCAGCAGCAATCACCGGAATGGTAACCGCCTCCTTGATCATCGGGATTAAACACATGGTGGTGGTTTCTTCTCTACCGTTGTGTCCACCGGCTTCGAAACCTTCGGCAACAACAGCATCTACGCCGGCCTCCTGCGCCTTTAAAGCAAATTTCGTATTCGCAATTACATGGACAACGGTAATGCCTTTTGCTTTTAAAATACTGGTCCAGGTAGCAGGGTTTCCGGCAGAAGAAAATATGATTTTCACGCCTTCCTCAATTACTACATCAATAATTTCCTGAATATTTGGATAGAGCAAGGGGATATTCACGCCAAATGGCTGATCAGTAGCCAATTTGCATTTTTGGATATGTAGCCTTAAAACATCAGGATACATGGAACCTGCGCCAATAATCCCAAGGCCACCGGCATTAGAAACCGCTGAAGCCAATCTCCAGCCACTACACCACACCATCCCAGCCTGAATAATGGGATATTTAATATTGAAAAGTTTAGAGATTGGGTTCATAAGGAAAATATAATAATTTAACCTCAAAATATCTCTTTTTTAAGGTCAAGAGAAAAAATCACCTTAAAGAGCTAGAGATAAACAAGGTATACATTAAAAAAAAAGCTTGTTTAATGTATACCATATGATTTTCATGCTGCTTGATCATAAAAAATTTAGATTAACATTAAAATATGTAATTTTTAAGGTTATTAAGTTGTAACATTATTTAAACTAACCGATGTACCTTATCGCTTTCAATCGCAAATTCGGAAGATAACTGAATCAGGTTCAATCCTGGCTTTTTACCTGGCTCTATTGTACCAAACTGCCCGTCAAGCGCCAAGAACTCAGCGCCGTTAAGAGTAGCCCAACTTAAAAGCTGCTCGAAACCTACCTGTTTGTGTTTCTGTAAAGTGATCATTTCTGATAAAATGTTGAGCTGATGGTTACTGGCCAGACTATCTGTTCCCAAAGTAATTTTGACACCTTCATTTATTAACAGATCAACATCAGGCAAAGCATTTTCTATGTATAAATTGGCCTGCGGACAAAGGCACCAGTACAGATCACTGTTGGTCTGTTTTGCAAATTCGATATCTGCTTTACTCGAAACCGTATTGTGCACCAGTAAACTTTTCTGCTCCTTAATATAAGGTAGCCAGCTTTGTAAGGATGTTTTTTTTGTGGGTTCAAAGAAAGAAATATCCAGTCCTAAAAATTGATATAGATTTAAAAATCCACCGGTTTTATTTTCGAAGAAAGCATTTTCATTGTCTGTTTCCTGGTTATGAATACTGATAAAAGTGTTGTCATTTTCAGCTTCTTCTCTTATGAGTTCAAATAACGGCTGAGATACTGAATAAGGTGCATGTGGCACAACAGACGCCGGCAAAGGAACAAAGGCCTGCTTAATTTCCTTAACGTAATCCATGATGGCATCTGCCCGCTCAGGATTAAAGCCCATCGCCTCTATAAAAGTGTGGTAATATATTTTGCTATTTTCTTTTATTTCCTTTGAGGAGACCTGATTGGAAATATCGCCAACGGCCACTATTCCATTATCGAACATTTTTTGGTCAGCATGATACATGGCGGCTTTAATTTCTGCAGCATCACCCTGTCTGCTTTTAATAATGCTTTGTACAAATTCTACCAAACCCGTTTTTTCGGGGATTTGCCCCAACATATGGGAAAGCTCCAAATGGCAATGGGTGTTGATAAAACCCGGAACGATGGCCCCTTTATATTTGGCGATCTCTACATCAAGGTTAGCGGCTTCTTGTTCTGTTAATACTTTTTCAATTGTGCCATCTGGATACACGGCTACTACTCCATTGTTGATAGGAGGTGAAGAAACAGGAAATATCCAATCGGCTGAAAAATATTTTAGCATCCCGCAAATTAGCGCAATAAAGGAGCAAATAAAAATATTTTTCTGCGCCTGGTTTATTATGATGGGAAAATGATTTTGAAAGATTTTCTTAGAAATAGAAAAGAAAAAGAGCCTCCTATCGGAATCGAACCAATGACCTACTGATTACAAGTCAGTTGCTCTACCAGCTGAGCTAAGGAGGCTTTTTATCGGGCTGCAATGATAGAAAAAATCTTCTTTTTTTCAAAATTCAAATTACTTTTTTTGTACTGTCTGATATTTCAATCTGATCACCAATTAATGCTATAGGGTTACGAAGGAAATTTTAAAAATTCATCAGATGGTAACATCTGACGGTACGAGAACTATCAACGAGCGATTCACATTCTAAATTTCTTAAAAAATAACTGCAAATCTTGTAGTCATTCCCCCCAAAGTGTGGAGAAACTCTACAAGTTTAAAATTCTGGCACACCAAAAAACCACTGATAATCAATAATTTAAATAAAAAGTTGCGTTTGGCATCATTATGAAACATTAGCAAGTATTGTTACACAAATTAAATTTTAAAATATATACTATGAAAAAGTTCGTTTTAGCAGCAACAGTATTAGCATTAGCCGGATTCTCAGCAGTACAAGCAAGTGAAGTAAATACAATCAAAAATACTGCAATTGTTGCAGTTCAAGATAGTGCAGTAAAAACTCCGGTTAAATTGGAAGAATTGCCTGAGCCAGTAACCACCGCATTAAAATCTGATGCTTATAAAGGCTGGACCGCTACCGAAGCCTGGTCGGTTAAAGAAGGAGCAAAAGAGTACTATTTAATCAATGTTAAAAAAGAAGCAGAAACTGGTTCGGTTAAAATCGACAAAGACGGTAAACCAGTTCAATAATCTAAACATCATTAGCGCTCCATTAATTAACGAGTAATTAACGTAACGCAAGTTACAAATCATTAAAACATAACATCATGAAAAAGTTCATTTTAGCCGCTACATTAGCATTCGCAGGATTCACAGCAGTTCAAGCAAGTGAAGTAAATACAATGAAAAACGCTGCAATTGTTGCAGTTCAAGATAGTGCCGTAAAAACTCCGGTTAAACTGGAAGAATTACCTGAGCCAGTAACCACCGCATTAAAATCTGATGCTTACAAAGGTTGGACCGCTACTGAAGCCTGGTCGGTGAAAGAAGGTACAAAAGAATACTATTTAATCAACGTTAAAAAAGAAGCAGAAACTGGTTCAGTTAAAATCGACAAAGACGGTAAGCCAGTTCAATAATCGCAAATAAATACGCCGTAAAGGCATAATCAATATAAGCGTGGCCTTCGGGCTGCGCATAAACTAAAAAATAAATACCATGAAAAAATTAATTTTATCAGCTGCGTTCTTAGCTTTCGCAGGATTCTCAGCAGTACAGGCAAGTGAAGTAAATACCATCAAAAATGCTGCAATTGTTGCAGTTCAAGACAGTGCAGTAAAAACTCCGGTTAAACTGGAAGAGCTTCCTGCTCCGGTTACTACGGCATTAAAATCTGATGCTTATAAAGGATGGACCGCTACTGAAGCCTGGTCGGTTAAAGAAGGAACAAAGGAGTACTACTTAATCAATGTTAAAAAAGAAGCAGAAACTGGTTCGGTTAAAATTGATAAAGACGGTAAGCCAGTACAATAAAAACCCAATATTACATCTACCTATTACAAAGAAAGCCGGATTATGTCCGGCTTTTCTTATTTTTGTTAAATGGCAAGAATCCTGATTTTAGAAGACGATACCACATTTGCTCAATTACTTGAAGGTTTTTTAACGAAAAACAGTCATGAGGTTACCCTTGTAACCCATGTAAAGCAATCTTTTAAACTGATTGAGAACCACGAATTTGATCTGCTTTTAATCGATTACCGCCTTCCCGATGGAATAGGATTTGAGGTACTTACCCATGTTCGGGATTTAGGCCTTTCTATTCCGATCATTATCATGACGAGTTTTAATGACGTTCGTACCGCTGTAAAATCTATCCAGTTGGGCGCATTCGATTACATTACCAAACCGGTTAATCCTGATGAATTACTAATGGTGATCAAGAATTCTTTATCAAAAAAGGATTTAAAAAGTGTTGAACCTAAAGAAACGAACAGCGATTTTATAAAAGGTAAAAGTGCAATCGCCGATAAGTTATACGAACATATTAACCTGGTAGCGCCAACTGATATGTCGGTTATTATACAGGGTGAAAGCGGAACCGGAAAAGAATTTGCAGCCAGAACGCTCCACCAACAAAGCAAGCGTGCCGATAAACCCTTTGTGGCAATTGATTGTGGTGCCCTATCAAAAGATTTGGCAGCAAGCGAATTATTCGGACATGTTAAGGGTGCTTTTACAGGTGCGTTAAATGATAAAAAAGGTCAGTTTGAGGTGGCAAATGGTGGCACATTATTTTTAGATGAAGTGGGCAACCTGAGCTACGAAGTGCAGATTAAATTGCTCAGGGCATTACAAGAACGGGTGATCCAGCCTCTTGGCAGTACTAAACAGATTCCTGTGAATGTTAGGATTATTACCGCAACTAATGACGATCTGACCAATAGCATGCAACAGGGCGAATTTAGAGAGGATTTGTACCATCGCTTAAACGAATTTAAAATACAACTCCCGCCCTTGCGCAACAGAGGTGGGGATTTAGAATTGTTTATCAATCATTTTATTCAATTGTCAAACCGCGATTTACAGCGGAATGTGAAAAGTGTATCAGCTGATGCAAAAGCACTATTACTCAGTTATGATTGGCCGGGTAATCTACGCGAACTCAGTAATGTGATTAAACGAATGGTTTTATTGAGTCCGGGTGATGTTGCCCAGGTAGAAGCATTGCCAGATGAAATGATGATCTCCGTTCATCACCAAACGGCTCCGGGCAATTCCTCTGATCTGAAAGCCGTTAATGAGCAAAACGAAAAAGCACTGATTACTGAAACGCTGATCAAAGTAAGGCACAATAAATCAAAGGCAGCCAAGATTTTAAACATCGACCGTAAAACCCTTTATGCCAAAATGGAACGTTACGGGATTGAATAGGCGTTTAATTATCCGCCAAATTTGATCCTCATTTCAAATCCTACATCTGAACGCATCCATTTTACATTTTTCCTTATTCTGCATTAGCATAATCCATTTCTGCCATAAATGAGATTAAAATATCCAATTTTTTGATTTGTAATAAAACATCGGATTTAATACCATCGGTTAAGCCTTTCTCCGCTATTTCTATTTCTAAAGTTCTAAAGGCATTCGCCAATGTTTTCGATCCCATCTGTGCAGTACGGCCAGCAAGGCGATGAACCAATAATCTGCTTTTATCCTGGTCGTTTTGGGCCAGGTGTTTTTTGAGTTCAGCGGCATCATCAATTGAATCCTGTTTAAAACGGTTCAGGATCTTTTCCAATAACTGCTGATCTCCGAAGGTCATCTTCTCGATAGAAGAGAAATCGAATTCGGGTTGATCTGTTAATATTTCTGTTTTGTCAAAAATCGATAAAATATCAACTGCCCTAAATGGTTTCATAATCAAGCCGTCAAAACCACCGCTTAATACCATTTCACGTTCTTCAGGTAAAACCTGTGCGGTAATGGCATAGAATTTAATATTTGCCGGGAGTTTCTTTTTCAATAAATGGCAAAGCTCAAAACCGGTCATTTCTGGCATGCGCATATCAACCAATACATATTTTAAATCGGGTTCGGGTTCTGTATGTAAAATATCGGCCACCTGCGTAAAACTTTGATATGGAATTTTATTTTTCTGAAAAATCATTCCACACAGATCAAGGATCAGTCTATCATCATCAATCACCCACACCGTTCCAGGGTTTACAATGGCATAATGTTCCAGATCCAAAGCGTCGTTAATCCGCTCGGTGGTATTTTCATATTTCATGTAGATATTAAATGTGGTTCCAATACCCGGTTTACTTTTAACATAAATCCGTCCGCCTTGTGTTTCAATCAGCGATTTAACAATAGGCAGCCCTAAACCCGTACCTGCTTGGTTGATAATATATTTCTCTGGTGATTCTATCTGTTCAAATTCATTAAAGATTTTAGGAACATCTTTTTCCTCAAAACCAATTCCGGTGTCTTTTATCGTAAAATGAAAGTGCAGATCATCTCCCTGTTTTTTATAGGAAGCTGACAATTTAATTTCCCCTTTTAGGGTAAACTTTACTGCGTTGCCCAGTAAATTGAAGAGGATCTGTTTCAACCTGAACACATCCCCTTTTACAAATTCCAGACCGGCCAGATCAAGTGCTGCATTTAACTGAAGTGATTTCTGCTCTGCCAATGGCCGCATTACCGATACCACTTCATCTAGAGCCTTTCTAATGTTGAAAACCTGATTGTTAAAACTAAATTCACCTGAAATAATCCGATTGTAATCCAAAACCTCGTTAACAATCTGAAGTAAATGGATCGAAGATTGGTAAATGGCATCCACATCTTTTTTACTTGGAACATCCTGTTGGGTAATTAATTCTGCATAGCCTAAAATAGACTGTAATGGCGTCCTGATTTCGTGGCTCATATTGGATAAGAACCGTTGTTTTGCTTTACCGTGGTATTCAGCCTCATCTTTGGCCAACTCCAAAGCCTTCCTGTACCTATTGCTTTTGGTAATATCGGCCAGAATTAAATAAAGAAGAATAACCGTTAACAAAAAGAAAATAATGATGATTGTGGTAATCTGTGTAATACCATCATTCACCACCTCTTTGGCCTGAATGCCATTTAAATCTACCTGCGCTACCGCCTCACCTTCAACCTCCCGCAAAATTTGCAGCATTTTAGCCGTTAAGGCATTACTCGCGTTTGATAAATCAGCCTCGCGCTTTAAAAATTTCTGGCTTTTCTGCCTTTGCTCCAGTTCGATATTTCTTAACGAACCGGTCATGCTTTTCATGATGCTATCTTCAGCCTTTGCATTTAAGGTATCACGTTTAACTTTAAACTCTTCGTTAATGATTTTATAAACGTCGGATTTTTTCTTGCCAAAAAGTTTACTTAAAAAACCCCTCGATTTTTGTTCTTCCTCAGGTGCAACCGTAGTAGTAGAGGTAGTGGTTTCAGTAGTCAATACCGCACTATCTGTTTGCCTGGTACGGGTTGCCACCAATTCGTTCAATTTCTGAACCTCCTCAGAAAAGGATTTGGTATTCACCAGCGTTTCCCTAACCTTCAGGTAATTCACAAACTGTTTATCCCGGTCTGAGAGTAAATTTTTAATCGATTTTATCCTTGCCAACTGAGCAGAATCACCCCTGTATAATTTACGCAGCGTATCCAAACTCGACCTTAACTTACGGGATTCTTTCAGAAAACTATAGGTACCCTGTTTATTAAAGGCTTCATCACGTTGCAGCTGATCTAACCTTGCTATCTTATGAGAAAGATCATTAACGATCCGCAAACGATCGTTTGGGGCCGAAATTTCTTCTACGGTATTCAACATCCGCGTAAAAGCAAACTTACTGATGCCCCACGCCAGGAGCAACGCAAAACAGGCAAACAGGAAACCTATAATTACTTTACTTTTTATTGCCCGGAAAAAACGCTTTTGAATAACAGCCGCCATTTATCTAGATTTTCTATAATATCAATATAATAACGGTTTAACCTCCAAAATTGATATCTATTATTATTTACAAATAACGTACCACAAGAAAATTGCATAAAAAACTTTAATTTTATAAGCGCCTTTAAAAACCCAAACATGAACCGTATCGACCGTCTTTTCGGAATTTTAACCCTACTTCAATCCAGAAAATACATTACTGCTGAAAAAATTGCGGAAAGGTTTAACATGAGTGTGCGTACTGTTTACCGGGACGTAAAGGCACTCTGCGAACAGGGCATACCCGTGAGTTTTGAGCAACATAAGGGCTACTATCTGGTTCAGGGCTATTTTCTACCCCCGGTTTCCTTTAATATGGATGAAGCCAATGCATTGTTACTGGTAGAAAGTTTAGTAAACGGTTTTGCCGATAATTCTATCCGCACCCATTATTCTGCGGCGTTAACAAAAGTAAAGGCGGTATTAAAAACAGGCCAGAAAGAGAAATTGGAAACACTAAACCAGCACATCCGGTTACAGATCCCGGAAAGGTTAAGTTTCAACTTTGAATACCTGTCGCTTATTCAACAGGCCATTTCAGAAAAGCACCTCATCGAACTCGAATATAAAAACAATAAGGAAGAGGTAAGCAAAAGGGAAGTGGAGCCCATCGGCCTCATTTTTTATGCTTTTAGCTGGCATTTGATCGCCTGGTGCCACTTCCGCAACCAGTACCGCGATTTTAACCTCACCAGAATCATTTGTCTTAAAAACTCTGGCATTCCTTTCAAAAAAACACAACACATGCCATTAAGCGAGTACATGCATTTATTGCCGGTAAATTATTAAAAATAATATTTTTCACACTGCCATAGGGTTGTCAGTGGGCTGTATTTTCTTTGTGTAAACAAACATCAAAATCATGAGTATAGCCGATTTATTACTGATGGACCTACACACCGCAGAAAAAACAAAACAGAAAAATATGAATATTATCGAATTATTATTAAAAGAGCTAGCAGCCGAATTTAATACCACAAAAAAATTCCTGGCTATTGTACCAGCAGATAAATTTGACTGGGCACCACATGAAAAAAGTATGAAAATGAAATCACTGGCCGTTCACATTGCTGATCTGCCGAGTTGGGTGTCACTGGCTTTAACAACCGATGGCCTGGATTTCGAAACAGCACCTTATACCGAACCTCCGGTAACAAATAGCGGTGACCTGGTTAAACTTTTGGAAGAAAATTATGCAAAAGGAAAAACAGAACTGGAAAAAGCTACAGAAAACGATTTAAACGGACGCTGGATATTAAGTATGGGCAAACAGGTATTGGCCGATTATTCTAAATACGAAACCATCCGCCACTCGCTTAGCCAAACCACTCACCACAGGGCACAGTTGGGCGTTTATTTAAGATTGTTAAATATTCCGATTCCAGGAAGCTACGGCCCAAGTGCCGATGATCAAAATTTTTAGTTTGTTTATAATTTTTCGGATGGGCTGTTGATTCCTGATGGTTTCAACAGCACCATTCGAAATGACGATTGGATTACCTGAGCTCCTTTCCTGTCTATGTTCACTTTGCTACTTTTAGCAAATGAAAAAAATACTCGCAATTTCTGGCAGTACTAAGTCCGCTTCAACCAACGGACTTTTTATCGCGGCAGTTACCGGGCTTTTGGGTAAGGATTTTGAGGTAATCAATTTCCCATCCATTGCCGATATTCCACATTTCAATCCTGATTTAGATTTTGAAAATCCACCAAAGCAAGTTGTAAATCTTAGGTTAAAGATCCAACAGGCAGACGGCATTATTATCTCTACACCAGAATATGCGATGGGCTTACCTGGCTCGCTAAAAAATTTACTCGATTGGACAGTTAGTTCGGCTTCCTTCTCAGGAAAACCAACCTTAGCACTTATTGCCTCAACACAGGGCGAAAAAGCCTACCAGTCTCTCATCGACATCTTAACGGTTATTGAAGCAAAGGTAGCTGCCCAGCTTATCCCTTTCGCAAAAGCGAAGATCAATGATCAAGCCGTTATCACCGACAACGAAACCTTAGCCAAACTTAAATGCACTGTTGATTCATTTGTTGCCACTATAGCGAATGGATAACACAATTTATTTCCGTAAAATTGCAGCATGAACAATAATTCTGCAACCCGTTTAAATAAATTCATCAGCGAAAGCGGATTATGTTCGCGCCGTGAAGCAGATCGTTATATTGATAAGGGAACCGTTTTCATCAACGGAAAAAGAGCTAAGGTTGGCGACCAGGTTTTGGCAGGCGATAAAGTAATGGTAAACGGCCATAACATCGAACCAAAAGAAGAAAGTAATTTCATCCTTTTGGCCTTTAACAAACCTGTAGGGATCACCAGTACTACAGAAGGCAGCGTTCGTGATAATATTGTTGATTATGTAAACCATAGTGAAAGAATATTCCCTATTGGCCGTTTAGATAAAGATTCTTCAGGTCTGATTTTTTTGACCAACAATGGCGATATCGTTAACAAAATTTTAAGGGCAGGGAACAAACATGAAAAGGAATATGTAGTTACCGTAAACAAACCGCTTACTGAAGATTTCATTTTCGAAATGAGTAATGGCGTTCCGATTCTGGGTGTGAATACACGTAAATGTAAGGTACGCCAGATTAGTACATTTGTTTTTAATATCATCTTAATTCAAGGTTTAAACAGACAGATCCGCAGAATGTGCGAGCATTTTGGTTATAAGGTTACCAAACTTGAGCGTACACGCATCATGAATATCAATTTAAAAGGTATTCCAACAGGGGAATTTAGGGAACTTACGGAAGATGAGATGAAAAGCATTACTAAAAGTGTCGAAAATTCATCTTCTGAAGCCAAATCGAAACCCAAAAGTGCTGCGAAGAAAAAAGCAAATGCTTGGGAAGAAATTCCAGAGCTTAGGGAGGAGCAACCAAAGAAAGCTTTCAAACCAAAACCATCCGGGCTAAAATCGACAGGTAAGAAAAATACGAGCCATTCAGGAGCAAAACCAACTGGAAAAAGTAATACCGGTAACAGAAATTCCAGACCAGCTAAGGGTAAATCTTCAGCAAAACCAAATACAAGGGGCAGAGGAAGGTAAGCGCATAAGCAGATTGTAAAATTACAACCTGATTTATAGCCTTTTAGCATTAATCTTTCAGCTTAGCCCCTTTTTTAAGTACCTTTGCAACAAATGGTAACAGCAAAAAAAACCGATATCCGTGCGTTAGATCTTCCTCAATTGCAACAACATCTTGTAGCAATGCAACAACCTGCATTTAGGGCCAAGCAGATTTACCAGTGGCTTTGGGAAAAATCGGCTACCAGTTTCGAGCAGATGAGTAATCTTTCTAAAGATCTACGTAAAGCATTGGACGAAACTTTTGCCATCAATGCTGTTCAGGTCAACAATTCTCAGTTCAGTAACGATCATACCATTAAAAATACTTTTAGGTTAGCCGATGGCAATATCGTGGAAGGAGTACTCATTCCGCTTGAAGACCGTATGACGGCCTGTGTAAGTTCGCAGGTGGGCTGTAGTTTAACCTGCAAGTTCTGTGCAACTGGCTATATGGACCGTAAGCGTAACTTAAACGCTGATGAAATTTATGACCAGGTGGTACTGATTGATAAACAGGCAAAGCAAAATTATAATAATCCCCTTACTAATATCGTGTATATGGGCATGGGAGAGCCGCTGTTAAATTATGCCAATGTGATGAAGTCGATTGAGCGTATAACCGCACCAGATGGTCTAAATATGAGCTATAAGCGCATTACGGTTTCCACTGCTGGTATTGCTAAAATGATCAAAAAACTTGGCGATGACGGAGCGAAATTTAATCTTGCTTTATCCCTTCACGCTGCCGACGACAAAAAGCGTAATGAAATCATGCCCATCAACGAGGCCAACTCATTAAAAGCATTGGCAGACGCACTTAAATACTATTTTGCGAAAACCAAAAATCCGGTAACCTACGAATACATTGTTTTCAATCATTTCAATGATGAAATTTCTGATGCAATGGATTTAGCCAAATTCTGCAAACACATTCCTTGTAAAGTAAACCTGATAGAATATAACCCAATTTCCTTTGCAGATTTCACAAACGCAGAAGGGGATAAGATTGATGCTTTTTCGAATTATTTAAAAAGTCAGGGCATTAATACCAATATTCGCCGTAGTAGAGGGAAAGATATCGATGCAGCTTGCGGGCAATTAGCCGTTAAAGAAGAAGCGGCCAACGCTTAACCTTCCATTACATCTTCTTGTTCTTTAGGTCAAAGCTTTTTCAATGATCTTATTTTTTGAAGCGCAGTACCTGTATGCTATAGGTTGGGTTCCGTCCTGCTGTACGCTTAATCCTTTTGGGAAATCTATCTCTTAAACAAATACATACTGCCCAAAAGGGATACCGCTGCCATCAGGGCTGTTGACCGCAGTGGTGGAAGAGGGAAAATGGATGATGGATAACGGAAGCCTCTGCGGAGACCGGCGCACTCTGCGGGGACAAATAATATGATGGATGATGTTAAATGTAGGATGGACGATGTGGAACTGCACCCAGACTTATAAACGGCAAATGCCATAAACAAAGAAAACCCCTCAATATTTCTATTGAAGGGTTCCTTTTAAGATTTGGCACCGACCTACTCTCCCACGTGTTACCGCAGTACCATCGGCTCTGGTGGGCTTAACTTCTCTGTT
>Ga0163161_10002751_pt1 | contig 12501 bp, 15 predicted proteins | sample S45metaG_FD_129847 | JGI IMG/M metagenome (GOLD analysis project Ga0163161, IMG submission 129847) | Switchgrass rhizosphere microbial communities from Kellogg Biological Station, Michigan, USA - S4-5 metaG | ecosystem: Host-associated > Plants > Roots > Rhizosphere > Soil | place: USA... | reverse complement strand
ATCATTCCGTCTTTTGTATGACGAACTGGCGAAACTGTAAACAAAATTTGAAGATTGTCTTTGCAGATATCTTTCAGATTTAGAATCGTATCATAAATAGAATCTGTAAGTTCCTGATGCGTCAACAATCTTTTTTCAAAAAACTTCTGCGGAATTTTGTGACAGTTGGCAACCAGTTTTTTCTTGGGTTCAAACTCATAAATAAATGAAGTTCCGTAGGTAATGATTACCCAATTGGAATCCTGCAAAAACTGATTTCCCTCAACAATTTTCTTGTTGATTTTCTCTAAAGTCTGATGAATAAACCGAGTATCAAAGCTGGAATGATGATCCAATGAAATAAATTCCTCATTAAAGGTAATCAATTCTTCTTCGTGGTAAAACTCAGAATCATGAAGTCTTTTAATGGAATTATTAATCGAAAAAGGATTAAATAAAGTTCCGAAAGGATTATTTACAGTTTGTAATTGCCCTTGTTGAAATAATTCGGACATTTCAGAAGCGAAGCACGATCCTATTGAAAATATTTTATCTTCAATATCAATCTTATTGTCAGATTCTTCGATATTAACTTCTGTCCTGAATTTCATTATATTTAATTTGAAAATAAGTCAATTTGAAAATTTGAAAATGAAAAACCAAATCAATAATAATTTTCAAATTAGCACATTTTAAAATTCTCAAATTAGTGCATTAACTTTCTCTTCTCAATAGGTAGTTTGCCAATTCAGCAAACGGTTTTTTCTTTTCTTCTGCAATGTCGATTTTTGAAAGATAACTTTGACCGATTTCATTATGCTTTTCGATCAGACGTAATGCTTTTTCGTCCACTTTTGTTCTTCTGAAAATCTTTTCAACACCGTAAACTTTATCAATATTATCGGTCTTTTTAGAATACCAGTAATCTAATTCTTTTTTCTCTTCTTCAGTACCATGTTCTTTGGCTAAAAGATAAAGAACCGTTTTTTTATTTTCATAAATATCTCCTGCATGTTTTTTACCAAACTGAGCCTGATCTCCGAATACATCCAAATAATCATCCATAATCTGGAAAGCGATTCCGATGTGCTTTCCGAAATTGAAGATTGCTTTTGCATCTTTAAACTGCGCTTTAGCAATCAATGCACCAATCTCAAATGAAGATGCGCTTAAAACTCCGGTTTTATAGGTAATCATTCTGATATAATCGTCAAAAGTTACATTTTCCTGTGTTTCAAAATTGATGTCATATTGCTGACCTTCGCATAAAAGTAAACCTGTATGTGTGAAAATTCTGATACACGCTTTGAATATTTCGGGTTCAAGATCTTCAAAAAACTTATAAGCTTTCAACATCAATCCGTCACCGGAAAGAATTCCGACATTGATTCCGTGTAAAGTATGAATGGTTGGTTTGTTTCTTCTCAAAGGTGCTTCATCCATAATATCATCATGAATCAGCGTAAAATTATGGAAAAACTCAATCGCCAAAGCGGGCTTTATCGCCTGTTTCATATCACCGCCGAACAAATCACACGCCATCAACACCATGATCGGACGAAGGCGCTTTCCTCCGTGCGAGATGATGTAATTCATCGGTTCGTACAATTCTGCAGGTTTGTCTTTGAACGTATATTTAGTAATGGCATCAGCAACAATCTGTTGGTAGGTGTCTAAGAATTCCATAAAAGATTTTAATTTGAACAAAAATACGATTTTTCGAGGGGTTGTAAAACAAAAAACTTTGCCTGTTGAGACAAAGTTTTTTAGTATTAATTATTTTCAGTAGCTTATAAAAATAGCAATATAGAATTACTTTATTTTATCCAAATCTATATTCTTATTCTTCAGAGATCCTCCCATTTTTACTTTTATTAAATCTTTAATATAAGTGCCCATTAAAGGAACAGCCTTATCTCCTATCAATCTGTAATATGGTGCTTCATAATTTTGAAATCTTTGATCATCATCATCGGGTGGAATTGTACTTATTCTTATAAATGGATCAAAATCAATAGACTGGGCTTTTATTGTTTTGTCTTCCTGATATTTATCAAATTTATAGGGATCACCAGGACTTGCCCATCTTCCATCTTTAGTTTTGTACAAATCAAAGAATTGATATTTTTCTTGATACAACTTGCCACAATACTCACCAACAAAAAGCAATACTGTATCGTAATATTCAATCATAGGTCTACCAAGATGACTGTAAGACTTAAACACAATCGTATCTTTCGGATAATCACCATAAATTTCTTCCTTAATTTTATAGGTATATTTCATTCCGCCACCATCCAACATCACTACCTTACAATAATAAGGATCTGCTTCATATTCTCCTGAGATTTTTTCACCAACAAAGATGTAAAAGTTGGAAGGCTGTTTTTGTTCACACGCAACATAAGGTACACAAGGCTCTGGTACAAGTTGTACTTTTATTTTATTTTTTATAATATCGGCTACTTTATATTTTTGCTCGTAATATTTTTCTTTATAAAAATACAAAGTGTCCGTAAGTTTTGCTTTTATTTCATAATTTCCAAATTCATTTGTAAGTCTATGGTTCTTTTTACTATCAATTACCTTATGATAACTATCCCAATGTTTGGCTTTAAACGAGGCATCACTTTGTTTTCTTATTGTATCATTTACGGCAACCATTACGTAACTATTTGCCTTTGAAGAATCTTTTGCAATACCTCGAACAGTTACTTTTTGCGATTTATAAAATATCGTAGAAAAAACAAGTAAGAATAAAAATATCTTTAGTAATATTGATTTCATATATGTATTTTAAAAAAAGATAAACCACCAAATTAATGATGGCTTATTCATGTAAACTATTTTAAAGAATTATCTGTACTGTTATATCCATTTAAACCTATAAATTCTATTTTTTCTATTTTCATATTTGAGAAAAATTGAGAAATTGTAGAATTCCATTGCATATTATTTTGTTTTTCAATTAAGAATATTATCTTTTCTCTATAAAAACACTGATTTCGAATTGTTGTTTCACAGGAATACGATACAAGCGTGCAGATGACCAGTTATCCAATTCTTTAAGTTTGAAAATGTCTTCAATTTGCTTTCTACTGCTCTCATCAGAATATTTTAAAAAATCTATCTTTTCAAGACTGTTATTTTTACCAATTGTTACTCTAATAAGATTTTCTCCTTCTTTCGAATCAGTAGAAACTTTGAATTTTTTATAGATTATTTCCCTGAATAAAGTAATACCTCCTCTAAATTCTGCATTATCTTTTGGTTCGAAACATATCCATGCGCCATTTTTTTCTCGATCAATTCTTTCCTGGGCTTCCTTTAACTCTAATTTTACACTGTCTATTTTTATGGAATCTTCTTTAGATGCTATTAATTTTACATTTTCTAATGTTGAAAGAAAATGCACAAGTCTTTTTTGCCTAACTTTACAACCAATAAGAATAGAAAGTATCGTAATAAAAAATAATAGCTTTTTCATATTTATTTACCTGTCCAGTTTGTACTGTTATATCCATTTACGCCCACAAACATTATTTTTTCTATTTTCATATTAGAAAAAAACTGAACAAAAGTATTATTCCATTGTCCCTGATTTTGGAGTACCAGATTTTTAACCTGACTTGGAATTTCATTTTCAAAAGTAATAGATATCCATGGGTATTGAAAAGTATTGTCTGTTGCTACTGACCACATTCCTGAATCTTCAAAAAACAAGTCTAAAACAAAAAATTGAGAATTGGGATCACCCTTACTACCACAACTTAATTTGACGATACTAATGTTTTTGTTTAACAATTCACCATATAAATTTGAGAAATTCTGACCATAAAATTGAGTTTTGTTTACTGCTATTGTATTGAGTTTAGGAACAATATCATTATAGAATGTAGTATAATCGCTTACTGTCTGTGCATTACAGTTAGAAATTAAGAACACGTTTATTAGCAATGCTATTTTTAAAAATATATTTTTCATAATTAATTGATATTATTGGTTAAAATTAAGGACATTTGGATATTTTCACTCCTTCTTTCACAGCACCACTACCGGAAACTGTGATTTGTTGTACAGTAGCATTGATTTTTTTTAGTTTGCCATTGGCATCTGCTTTGGCAATGCTTATTCCAGAATTATTCTTTTCCAAAATATAAGCCATTGCTACTGCCCGAGGTTCATAATATTCTCCTGAAGTATTATCACTTCTTCCTTCAGAAGCATGATTCCACGCTTTATAAAACTCTGATCCTAATGGACTATCTCGTCTAATACTATGGTTTTGTTCATCATAATTTTCGCTTTTAGGAAATTTTGCAAAAAAAGCTGTAAGTAAACTCGGATCATCAACAATAAGTGCATAAACCTCTGCATTGCCAAAATAATTACCATAAACATAGCTGTATTTATGATTCGGGAAGATCTGGAATCTTTCCCAAATAGCATACATATCACCCCCTGAAGGCTGTCCTCCATCTCCAGAATGCGAATGCCCGTTTCCTATATATGTTCCTGTAAGATTCGATAAGTTGGGTGTAGAATTACTTTTAGTTCCTTCCTTTGGTGGAGTTGTTTGTAATCCAGTTGATGTTTGTTCAATTCCTACATTCCATTCATTTTCAGCATTTATTTTTCCTTTTAAGAAGGTATCCATGCTTTGTCCTGCTGTGCTGCTGAGAACATTATTAGCAGCGGTGATAGATGCTTTCGTTTTTCTGCACGGGTCGTCGCCTAAGTTAGGTAAATTCGGCTCTGTAGGAATTCCCGTATTGCAGCCGTTTGGGTTTACAATACCTACTTGATTTGGATTGGTTGCTGCATCAATGCAGTCATTAGGCGGATTGCCGGGATTATTACCTTCGCCACCTCCAGGTCCGCCCCCACCTCCACTAGGTCCTCCCGGGTCTGTAGGGGTAATAGTCTCATCTACTTCTCCAAAACAGTCGTACAAAACTATACCACCCCAATAAGCAGCTCCTGAAGTGCCTTCATATGCGCACGGCTCACCGGGTTGGTGAAGATTTTCTTTACACGGAACAGCATAAGAGTAATAATGAGGAATACAAATCCGTTTTTGACTAAGAGAAGATAGATTGACATTTGCCAATTCTGTTATCTGTTCTTTATTTTTATAGTCAACAAATTCTCTGTTGGCAATTTTATTTTTATCGGCTTCAGATAGATTTAGAACAATGTGAAATACCCTGTAGCTTCCGTCTTCGTTTGGAGTTAATAAGAGATTTTCTACGGGAACATTTGTCGAAGTATTTTCACGAATAATATTAAATGTGTAGGTATGATAGTTGGGTCCGTTTTCAGTGTAGATCACATCATCCGTATTGATCATCATTCCGTTTCCGAAATCTACCAGTTTCCCATGAGCATAACTTTTTGTCTTAGCTTTGATTTCTGTTTCAGCTTTCTCAAGCTCAGGAATTAGCTTTGCTTTGTGTTTAGCTTCATTTAAAGAGATTCTTTTGGAAGTGAGCTGAAATGCTCCGCTGTTATTGTAGGTTTCCTGCTCAGGAATGATATCCTGCCTACATGAATTTAGGGATAATAATCCCAACATCAGGCAAAGCCTGAGAAAATTTCTTTTCATTGTCATTTGAGTTTTTCACTGGGTTAAATATATAAATAATTCACCATACAAAAGTGAAAAAAGTTTCATCATCTTACAATTCCAAATGGAATAATATACCATTCTGTTCAGAATAAATATTTTCCTGTAAAAAGATTACCTTTACGATTCAATTTTAGAATTATGAGCAACACGATTGATTTCAAAATAAAAAGACTCAGAGAACAAAAAAATCTTTCACAAGAAGATATGGCACACCAGCTGGATATCTAGCAAAGCTATCTCAGCAAAATAGAAAATGGGGCAATAGAAAAAATAGACTTTCTTTTTATGCAGAAGGTCTCAGATTTCTTTAAAATTGAACCACAATATTTTCTAGATGATCAGGTTGTGCAAAATATTACTGACAACAATCACAGTTCTGCATTTGGAAACCTATACAGCACTATAACCATTCACAATAGTATTTCTGAAAGTGTATTGGAAAATTTGGTTCAGAATCAAGAACAGATGAGTAAGCTTATGGAAATGCAGAGCAAACTTATTGAGAGTTTATTAAAAAAATAAAGCCTTACCTTTTAGTAGTCTTTTTAGGGCATATATAATTCATGCGAGTGATCAGTCAGATTCATGCGGATGAATTAGCAATTTCATGCGGGTGAACTCTGTAATTCATGCGGGTGAATTTTTTAGGATAAAAAAGTAACGATTCATTTTTTTCTTTTGATCTGTTTTTTATATTGATTTTTTTTATACATTCGTGATATAAAATACAATATGTTTAACCCTTAAAATGAAAAAAAAAGCCGATTACATTTAATGTCATCTCAAGAAAAAACCCACAAAATCCAAACGATCCCGAAAAATATTACGCCGATTTTGTAGGCGATGGGCAAACCACACTTACAGATCTTGCCAAATATGCCTCTACGGTTTCCACAGTTTCTAAAGCAGATATTCTTGCAGTATTAGAAAGTACATTTTCTAAAATCGCAGATGATGTGGCAGACGGTAAAATCGTTTACGTTGGAGAATACTTTACTTTACAGGCAAGTGGATCCAGCGAAGGAAAAGATACTCCGGAAGAAGTAAATGCCTCAAGCATTAAAAGTGTAAAAACAATCTTCCGACCGGGAAAAATGATCAAAGATGCATTGAAGCTAGCAACTTTTAAAAAGAAAGCATAAAAATTTAAAAACAAAAAACCACAGATACAAATCTGTGGTTTTATATATGATATTAATGTTATTTTAAGTCAAAAAAGTTACCGCCAAATAAGTCAACGCAGCAACAATTGCCGAAATAGGAATCGTTAAAACCCAAGCCCAAAGTAAGCTTACCGTGATTCCCCAACGTACCGCGGAAACTCTTTTCGTTAATCCAACTCCAATGATAGAACCTGTAATCGTGTGTGTTGTAGAAACAGGAATACCAAAGTGATCGGTAATGAAAAGCGTGATTGCACCTGCAGTTTCAGCACTTACACCTTCTAACGGAGTTACTTTTGTAATTTTTGTCCCCATTGTTTTGATAATCTTCCAACCTCCACTCATTGTACCTAAAGCGATTGCGATGAAAGAAACCAATGGAACCCACATATAATGTTCTGCAAAATAATTAAAACGTTCCGCAGTTTCAATATTCAGATAAACAGGATCCTGAAGCATATTTACATGATAGTAGATCAATGCAGCTCCAATGATTCCCATTACTTTCTGAGCATCATTCAGACCGTGTCCTAAGCTGAACAAAGCTGAAGAAACCAACTGTAATCTTTTGAAAGATTTATCAGCCTTATGCGGATTTGATTTTTTATAAAGGTGAACGATGATTAAAGTAATGATAATCGAAATTACCATACCGATAATCGGTGCAAGGAAAATAAATAAGAAGATAGGAATTACTTTGCTGAATTTTACAACATCCTGACTTGCCACTTTAGAAAAGGTTTGTTTTAAAGTTTCAAACATTCCCAAATCCGGAGTTGCAGCCACAACTTCATGATAATCCATCAAAAAAGCATGCATTAAAGCTGCTCCCAAGAAACCACCAATCAGCGTGTGAGAAGATGATGAAGGAATCCCGAACCACCATGTCAAAAGATTCCATGCAATTGCTGCAATTAATCCTGAGAAAATAACTTCTAGCGTAATAAAATTTTCGTTGACGGTTTTAGCAATCGTGTTACCGATTTTAAACTCACCAATGATGTACGCTGCGATAAAGAAAGCGGCAAAATTCCAGAGTGCTGCCCAAAGTACAGCCTGAAACGGCGTTAAAACTTTTGTAGAAACAATCGTCGCGATAGAATTGGCAGCATCATGAAAACCATTAATATAATCGAAGATTAAAGCCAAAGCAATAATAACCGTAAGTAAAATAGGAAAATCCATTTTTTGTTATATATTGTTTTTAAGCATATTTAATCATGATGTTCTCGATCGTATTAGCAACATCTTCTGCTTTGTCGGTTACGATCTCCAGATAGTTTAGAACTGATGATATTTTAATGATATTGATGGCATCATTCGTTTCGAAAAGCTCTACCATAGAGTTTGAAAGAAGATCATCTGCAATATTTTCGATAGAATTTACTTTGATACAAGCTTCCTTTACCTGCTCCATATTTTTAAACCCTTTCAGGTTTTTCATGGCATTCTGGATTTCAAGACAAGCCTTGTGAATCAATAATGAGAAGTCTGCATAAGCCTTCATCATCGGTGATTTGTACAAGAAAATATATTTTGTAGAAGCGTAGATATAATCTGCAATATCATCAAGACCTGTCGCCAAAGTGTGAATATCTTCACGGTCGAAAGGCGTGATGAAGTTTTTCCCCAATTCAATAAAGATCTCGTGAGTAAGCTCGTCATTTTTGTGCTCATAGTCGCTCATCAGTTTCAACATTCCATCGTCGTTAAGATCAAAATCTTTTACTCCGTGGTTGAAATCATTAGACATTGCAACTAAATTTTCTGTTACTTTTTCGAAAAGCACAAAGAAGATTTTGTCTTTTGGCTGAAATGCGTGGAAAATATTACCAATTGCCATTTGTAAATTGTATTTAATTTATTCGTGTGCAAATTTCCTAAAAAAGCACCTTAACAAAAAGCATCCAGCATTAATTTTTGTTAATATTGGGTTAATATTTGTTCACACCAAAAGCCATCCTCCCCCACACTCAAACAACACACTAAAAACCAATTGTTTAACCTGAAATAGAATCATGTTCTCTTATTAAAAAAATAAAAAAAGCCGACAAAATTGTCGGCTCAGATTATATTTTAAGTGTAAGATTAGTTTGCCTCTTCAGCTCTCATATCTTTTCCTTTAAATTTCATGGATTGAATGTTTCCTAAAAGCTCATTGCTGTAAGATTTTTCAACTTCAAAGAAAGAGAATTTTTCAAGAATTTCGATGTTTCCGATCTCAGCTCTTTTGCTTCCTTTGCTTGAGGTAGCTTTGTTGATGATTTCCAATACATCCAGTTTTTTCAACTGGTCTTTTTTACCAAGGTTGAAGAAAAATCTGGTCATATTTTCGTCTCTCTGTCTTGGTTTACCACCACGATCACCTCTTCTTTCGCCTCTGTCGCTACGTTCGTTACGATCTCCTCTGTCACGGTCTCTTCCTCTATCACGATCTCTTCCTCTGTCTCGATCTCTTCCACCTCTGCTATCTCTGTCATCATCTCTGTTATTAAACTTCTGATCCACAAGATCCTGCTTGTCTTTATAGTACAAAGCAAAGTCTTTTAACTGGAACTGCAGCAATTGAACAACCAATTCTTCTTTAGTGAAATTACTCAAATCAGGAACAAGACTTTGATCAAATTCAAAGATAGTTTCGTGCTCTGTCATTAATTTTTCAAAAACTCCTTTTACCTGAGCCGAAATTACTTCGTCACCTGTAGGAATCTTTTTCTCAACGATATCAATTTTCGTTGTAGATTTGATCTGCTTCAGCTTTCTGCTTTCTTCAGGTTTGATCAATGACATTGAGATACCATCTTTCCCTGCTCTACCTGTTCTTCCGCTTCTGTGTACAAAAACTTCGGGATCATCCGGTAAAGAGAAGTGAATAACGTGCGTCAGTGAATCAACATCCAAACCTCTTGCAGCAACGTCTGTCGCAACTAAGATATCAATGTTTTTCAGTCTGAATTTCTTCATTACCGTATCTCTCTGCGCCTGAGAAAGATCACCATGAAGAGCATCAGCACCGTAACCGTTTTGCATTAAAAAGTCTGCAACCTCCTGAGTTTCCATTCTTGTTCTACAGAAAATAATAGAATACTGATTCGGGTTTGCATCAATAAGTCTTTTCAGAGCTTCTTTTTTGTTACGGTAACCTACAACGTAAAATTCATGCTTGATGTTCTTTTTAACTTCGTTAATAGAACCCACAGAAATACGGTGCGGAGTTGTAAGGTAACTTTTAGAAATTCTTTCCACCTCTTTGCTCATCGTTGCCGAGAACAAGAAAGTTTGTTTTGTTTCAGGAGTTTCTCTCAAAATTGTTTCCAATTCGTCTTTGAAACCCATAGATAACATCTCATCTGCTTCATCCAAAACCAACCAGTGGATTTCAGAGAAGTCAAGAGCTTTTCTGTTGATCAAGTCGATCACCCTTCCCGGAGTACCCACAATTACTTGTGGCTTATCTCTCAAAGAACGCATTTGATCCGTAATACTGCTTCCACCATAAACTGCTGTAGTTTTGATGTTTTTCATGTACTTCGAATAGTTGTTAATGTCTTTTGAAATCTGTAGACATAGTTCTCGTGTCGGGCAAAGCACCAAAAATTGGATTTTGCGACTCGTATCGTCAATCATGTCCAAAATCGGAAGCGAAAACGCTGCTGTTTTGCCTGTCCCTGTCTGCGCAAGTGCGATAAGATCGCGAATATCTGATTGAATAAAAGGGATAGTCTGTTTTTGGATTTCTGTCGGGCTTTCGTAACCCAGTTCGCCAATGGCCTTAAGGATATCAGGACTTAAATTGGTCTCCGTAAATAAATTCATTAATTGATATAAAATTTTTGCAAAGATACAACTAATTATTGGATAACGCTTTATCTAATATTAATGAATTGATAATTTTATTTTAGAAAACCCTAAGTATTTTTAAATTTATTCAAAAAAAGGACAAAAATTTTATTTTAAATTTAAAAAAGTCTCAAATCTGTTCTACTTTATCGATTTATTTGAATTTTTCATTAATATTGATGAATCTTTAAATAACACATAAATATTTGGCTTGTGATTAGATTTATTTAAATTTGATTAAAATAAATCTAATGGCGGCTACACTCTCCAAAAAAATATTCGACTATCTCAAAAATCTTAACGAAAACAACAACCGTGAATGGTTCAATGACAACAAAAATCTTTTCTCTGAAGCTCAGAATGAGTTTGAAATATTTGTAGAAGAATTAATCAGTCAAGTTGGTAAATATGATGAAAAAGTAGCCAAACTTAATGCTAAAAAATCTCTGTTGAGAATTTACCGTGACATTCATTTTTCGAAAGACAAAACTCCGTACAAAACCTATTTTGGAGCATCTCTCGGAATGGGAAAAAGCAATGAAAAATCGGGACACTATCTTCAAATAGAACCGGGAAAATCTTTTATCGCAAGTGGAATTTATTTACCTGAAGTTTCTGTTTTAAAAGAGATAAGAAAAGAAATTTCGGTTTTCAAAGATGAATTCTTAAAAGCAGTAAATGATAAAGATTTTAAGAAATATTACGGAGAGTTGGATCGCGAACATGAATTAAAAAAAAATCCCTCAAGGTTTTGAAAAAGAAGATCCGATGGCAGAATATCTCAAACTCAAAAGTTTCATCGGGGTACAAAATCTTACCAACAAAGACGTAATGGATAAAAATGCAGTTGAAAACCTGACTAACATTATGAAATCTGCAAAACCGTTCAATGATTTTCTAAACGCACCATTTTCAAATAGTTCTGAATAATTTCATTTTAAAGCTAATCCAACATACTGATGATGAATATGTTATAATTTTATTAATTTAACATCATTTTAACATTTTTCATTACCTTTGTCGGTCGTCATAAAAATGAAAACAATGTCTTTATACCAGCAACTCGCAGAAAACTTACAATACATCAGTCCAGGTTTCTACAAACAGAGGTATTTTAAAAATTTGAAAAATCTCACAAAAGAAAATTTCTCCGGTCGTAATGTAGAGCCAGAACTGGTTTGGATTAAAGAATACTTACAGAATGACGCTGTGATTTTTGACATTGGCGCCAATGTCGGAACATTTCTTTATCAGTTTGAAAATAAGCTAAAAGACCAAAATATTTACGCTTTCGAGCCTAATAAAAAACTTAACATCAGACTGAAAAGACTTTTTCCGTCGATGAATATTTCTTCCGTTGCACTTTCCGACGAAAACACAACTGCACAATTTAAAGTTCCGATCATTAAAGGAAAAATGGTCGCTTCACGCGGAACGCTCAATACTTCTTACAAAGAAAAAGACGAAGAAAATTCTTACACCGAAACTGTAGAAGTGGTAAAATTGGATGACTGGACGAAATCTAAAAACATTAAAAAAATAGATTTCATCAAAATAGATGTTGAAGGAAATGAAATGAAAACTCTTTTCGGAGGAAAAAATACCATCCAAAAATTCAAACCGACTTTGATGGTTGAAATGGAACAGAGACACCACGAACAACCGATCTGGAACGAAATTTCGGAAGTGGAAAGTTGGGGATTTGACGCCAACTATCTGAACAGAAAAACATTTACCCTCGAAAAACTGACCGAAGAAATTTTATTAAAAAACATCAGCGACGAAAAAAACAAAACCGACTACATCAACAATATTATTTTTATTCCAAAAAACTAAAATCTTATGAGTGTAGTTGCAAGACAGGGTTTTAAGTATTCTATCATTGGATAT
>Ga0163161_10002749_pt1 | contig 12506 bp, 14 predicted proteins | sample S45metaG_FD_129847 | JGI IMG/M metagenome (GOLD analysis project Ga0163161, IMG submission 129847) | Switchgrass rhizosphere microbial communities from Kellogg Biological Station, Michigan, USA - S4-5 metaG | ecosystem: Host-associated > Plants > Roots > Rhizosphere > Soil | place: USA... | reverse complement strand
TTGCAGATACTCCCGGGTGTGCCGGGCGGTGTAGCGATTGAGGTCGTGGAAGGTCACCACCACCGGAATCACCCCATCCACGGTTGGTAACTCGCCCAGCGCGATGCGCTCACGCACTTCAGACATTGAACGCAGCATATGAGACCGACGCCGGGGGCTGGCGTTGAAGCCCCAGATTTTGCCGTCATTGGCGCTCAAATCGGTCAGCAACACATGCATGCCGTGCTGCTGATAGGCGGCGAAGACGCGTTTGTCGTAGTTCCAGAATGGCGGGCGAACCAGGGTCGGCGGCGCACCGGTGATGGCCGCGATATCTGCACTGCCTTTGCTCAGCGCCTGTTCCAGCTCTTGCGGGCTCAGCGAGCGGTGATTGGTGTGCCAGTGGGTGGCCGTGTGAAATCCCAGCACCTGACCTTCTGCATGTTCGCGATGCATGAGCTCGCGCCCGATATCACTGTCGCCGGCCCGTGGCGCGCCGGTCTGCACGAAAAACACCGCTTTGATGTTCGGCTGAAGTGGGTTGTCCTTCAAGCTGTCGAGCACGGTCGCGGTGGGGTTCCAGAAGCTCGAAGCGCTGGGGCCATCGTCGTAGGTCAGCAGAAAACGAATCGGTGCCTGCGCCTGTAGACGTTGTTCCGTCTGCGGGGTCAGTTCAATGGGTGCGGCGATGCAGCCTGCCAGCCCGACGGCGATGGCGAGTGCGCAGAACACTTTGTACAACTGTTTCATGTTTTGCCTTGGATCAGACCGTGACGGTCAACTCATCAAATGGCAAAAGTCCTTCGCCCGTTCATCCTTCGCCGACCCGCCAGTGTCGCGGGCCGGAGTTGGATCAAGGTACACAGTGTTTGGTTCCGCTGCCCACCCTCCTCGCTTACTGCGCCAGGGCTTGCTGGAACGAATGGTCGATGATCGGTGCGGTTGCCAGCTCCGTCGGCAGTGCCTTGACCTTGAACAGGAAGTCCGCCGTGCTCTGCAAATCCGTCGCCGCTTGCTGATCCACCGGGCCGACGGTCATGTGCGCCTGACGCAACCAATGGCGCGACACGTTCTGATCGAGATTGGCTTTCTTCGCCCACAGGTCCGCGTATTCGTCGGTATGACTGTCGACCCAGGCCCGGGCTTTTTTCAGGCGCACCAGGAAATCGGCGATGGCTTCGCGCTTGCTGTCGATGGCCGGTGTCGAGGCGGCGATGGCGCTAAGGCCGGGCATCAGGTTTTTAGCGGTGAGAATCGGACGCGCACCGGAGAACAGAATTTGCTGGGAAATGTACGGTTCCCACACCGGGAACGCATCGATGCTGCCTTGAGGAAATGCCGCTGCGGCATCAATGGGCATCAGTTTGATGAAGTCGACGTAGTTTTCCGGCAAGTCGGCCTTCTCCAGTGCGCGCAGGGTCAACTGCTGACTCCAGGCGCCGGGCCAGTACGCGACTTTCTTGCCCTTGAGATCGGCGATGCTGTGGACCGGTGAGTCCTTGGGCACGAGCAAGGCAATGGTGTCCGGATTCTGCCGCGACACACCGATCAGCTTCACCGGCGCCTGTTTGGCCGCCAGGAACAGAAAGCCGGAATCCCCGAGAAACCCCACATCCAGTGCGCCGGTGTTCAGCGCTTCGGCCAGTGGCGCAGCGGCCTGGAAGTGCTTCCAGTCGACGGTATAAGACGCGCCTTCCAACGCGCCCGACGCCTCCACCGATGCGCGCACGTTGTAGTAATTCTGGTCGCCGACATGCAGGACCACGGGTTCGGCAGCGTAGGTGATCGGGGCGGTAAACAGTGCACTGGTCAACAGACCGCGCACAAATCGAGACAGGTTCATCGGAGGCTCCAGGGACGTCATTTGAATAGACCCTAACGCTCTTACAGGCACATTCATAAATTCTATTTGTGCATAAGCTCATGACCGGGAACAACCCGTGTTGGCCCAACAACAGTGACTCGACAGTCTGCTGGCTCCAACACATTTTCCAGCACGTTTATCCATGCAAAATCCCGGAGAAACCGGCTATTCAAGGGCATGTCCCTGACCCGTGATCCGAAGACTAAGCTGAACATTCCCGTCACTGCTTTCTACCGCAGGGTCAGCCGATGTGTGGACGACTGTCGCAGTACCGTGGCATTCACGATTTTGTCGCCGTGCTGAGCATCCCCGACGCAATGATCAATCACGTCGGGGACGAGCCCCTGGCCCGCTACAACGCGGCGCCCACCACCCAACTCGCCCTGTTGCACCTTGAGCCTGACGGGTTGCACGCCGATCCGGTGCGCTGGGGCTGGCGCCCGCACTGGGCGAAAGATCGCGCTGCGCCGATCAATGCGCGGGTTGAAAAAGTCGCTCATGGCCCGTTCTTCCGGGCGATCTGGCCACACCGGGCGATTATGCCGATCGACAACTGGTTTGAATGGGTCGATGCCGGCGATTCGACGCGTCAGCCCTGGCTGATTCGTCGACGGGACGGCGCCCCGAGTTACTGCGCAGCCATCGGCCAGTTTCCCGGTGCAAGCAACGAGCCGCGCAGCGACGACGGCTTCGTCATCATCACGGCGGACAGCGCAGGCGGCATGCTCGACATTCATGATCGGCGACCGGTGGTTTTATCCGCGGAACTGGCACGCGAATGGCTCGACCCGGCCACCCCAAAAGAGCGCGCCGAACAGATAGTGCTTTTACAGGGTGAAACCAGCGAAATATTCGAGTGGTACAGGGTCGACAAAGCCGTTGGTAATGTCAGGAACCAAGGTAGCGCATTGATAAATAAGCTTATTTGACGCAGACATTGTGGACCGCATCGGCTGATTTCACGACTGCTACGCAGCCGGACGCAGGCTTCGCCAGCTGCTACCGGTCACGTTACGGCTTGACAAGCACCCAAAGAAAAGCCCCGCTTGATAGCGGGGCTCTTCGTATACGTGGGTTGGTCAGGGCTTCAACGGACGCTCTTCATCGCGGTCAGACAGCTCTCGGCTGTCGTCATGTTTCCAGTCCTGCCGCGAACGTTCCTGACGCCTGATCTCTTCCTCCGTGGGTTCATCCTCATCTTCAAAATCCGGACGTTTGGGGTCGTTGGCCATGCGCACCTCTCTTCCTGTGAAGGGACCTATTAAGCGTAGAACAAATTCCGGCACACGATTCAGAGCCACCAACGCAGCAAGAAGAAAAACCCCATGCTCAGTAGCATGCTGAGCAAGGTATTGCGGGTGTAAAGCACCAGCCCCACCGCCACCAGCGAACTGATCAGGTAGGGGTTGTCCCACTGCAAGTTCAGCTGTTTGTCGGGCATGAACACAATCGGCCCGCAGATCGCGGTCAACATGCCCGGCACGGCGAAACCGAGGAATTGCCGGGCATTGCTGCTCAGGCGTACCGGCAACCGGGGTTCAAGAAACACGTAGCGGTTGAGGAACACCAGCACGCCCATTCCGATAATCACCGCCCATACCATCATGCTGCGCGCTCCCTGTAGAGTTTGTTGCAGATAAAGCCTGCAGTCATGCCCGCCAACCCGGACAGCACCAGCGCCGAGCCCCATTGCCAGTAACTGAACAACACCGAACAGAACAACGACACCGCCACACACACCACGGTGGGCACATTGCGCACCACCGGCGTGATCAAGGCGATGAAGGTGGCGGCGATGGAGAAGTCCAGGCCCAAATGCTCAAGCCCCGGAATGCTGCTGCCCAACACAATGCCTGCCAGGGTGAACAGGTTCCAGGCGATGTAAAACGTCAGCCCGACCCCTAGCGCGTACCAGCGATTGAATTGCTGTTTGTCGTGCTGACTGGTCAGGGCAAACAGCTCGTCGGTGAGCAAAAAGCCCAGCCCTACCCGCCAACGCCCCGGCAACGGCGAAATCACCGAACGCATGCTCATGCCATAAAGCAAATGCTGTGACGTCAACAACATGGTGGTCAGCAAAATCGAAAAGATCCCGGCACCGCCCTTGAGCATGCCGATGGCGACCAGCTGCGCGGCGCCAGCAAACACGATGCTCGACAGCCCCTGCCCTTGCAGCGGCGTGAGGTTCGCCTCGATGGCCATGGACCCGGCCAGCAAGCCCCATGGCGCGGTGGCCAGGGACAGCGGCATGATCGCCGCAGCACCACGCAGAAAAGCACTGCGCGGCATGAGTAAATTCGACATAACGCCCTACAACCAATGAAAGACCCGAGACTTTGCCAGCAGTCGCGGGGATTATCGAGCCCGATACAACGGCCGGATGCACCCCGAGTTCGCTGATTTTCGCTGAACACCTGAAACCATAGAGCCGTCGCCGACGCCCGAGTACCATGGAGCGATTCGCATAACCGATCAGGGAGGCGACATGCTTTACCGGATCGCCGCCGACGGGCTGGTGCTGTTTCATCTGTTGTTCATTCTGTTCGTCCTGTTCGGCGGGCTGCTGGTGCTCAAATGGCGACCGCTGATCTGGGCGCATCTGCCCACCGCCGTGTGGGGAGTGATGGTTGAAGTCTTGCACCTGTACTGCCCGCTGACCCAGTGGGAAAACCTCATGCGTCAGTCAGCCGGGCAAAACGGCTACGGTGGCGGCTTTATCGAACACTACGTCTGGCCGGTCATTTACCCGGCCGGCCTGACGCCGGCGATTCAACTGGCGCTGGGCAGCGTGGTGCTCGCTATCAACGTGCTGGTCTATCTTCAGCTGATCAGGCTGTGGAAATTGCGTCGGACCACCTGAAACAAACCCCAAGGATTGAGTCCATGCTGTCGATTGAAGATCTGAGTCTGCTCCAGGCGATCCGCGAGACCGGCAGCCTGTCGCGGGCCGCCGCGCACTTGGGCAAGGCGCCGTCGACCGTGTCCTACGCCGCGCGGCACCTGGAGGAACGCTTCGACGCGCTGCTCTTCGACCGCCGTCGATACCGCTTGCAGCTCACCCCGGCCGGCGAGTTGCTGGTGAACGAAGCGGCGCGGTTGATGCAGGACGTGTCCCGGCTGACCCAGCGAGTGCAGCAAGTGGCCAACGGCTGGGAAAGCCGGTTATGGATTGTCACCGACGAATTGCTCGAATTCGAAGCCTTGATTCCAGTGATCCACGAGTTCGACGCGCTGGAATCCGGCGTACCTCTGCGCATTACTCAAGAAGTGCTCAAAGGCGTCTGGGAAGCCCTGCGTGAAGGCCGCGCGGACTTGATCATCGGCGCCACCAACGAGCCGCCAGCGATTGCGACCCTGCGCTGGATGCAATTGGGGGAAATGGAGTGGGTGTTCGCGGTTTCGCCCAAACACCCGCTGGCCAAGGCCAAAGAGCCGATTTCAAGGGCCATGGTGGCGCAGCACCGGGCGATTGTCGTGGCCGACTCTTCAAGGGTCACGGAGGGCAGCACCTACGGCGTCTCTGGCGGACAACCGGTGCTCGCGGTGCCGACCATGCGCGCAAAAGTCCTGGCTCAGTGCGATGGCCTGGGTGTCGGCTGGCTACCTCGACACCGGGTAGGCTCGTTACTGAAAAACGGCAACCTGGTCGAAAAACAGATGGCCGACCCGCGCGAACCGAACATTCTGTATGCCGGCTGGCGTGGCGATCATGATGGTCGTGCATTGGGCTGGTGGCTGGAAAAACTCAAGCAATCGTACCTGTCCACCCAGCTGGTTCAGGGCATCGACCGGTTTATCTGAACTCAGTTAGCCGTGACACTCATGTTCCGCCCGCCGGCCTTGGCCACGTACAGCGCCTTGTCCGCCGCGCTGAACAGCTCCTCGGGCTGGTCCTGCGAGGCAGGATTGTAGGCGCAAACACCGATACTGACCGTCAATCTGCCCTCCGGGCTTTCGCAGTTCTCAATGCCCGCTTGCATAAGCGCGCTGCGGATGTTTTCGGCGACCAGAAAGGCGCCCGCAGCGTCCGCTCCAGGCAGCACCACCGTGAACTCTTCGCCGCCATATCGGGCGGCGAGGTCACCGGGCCGCTTGATGTTGTCCTTGATGATCGCGCTGACCCGGCGCAAACACTCATCGCCGGCCACATGACCATAGCGATCATTGAAGCGTTTGAAGTAATCGACATCGATCATCAGTATGGCGAGGTCGGTCTGCGTGCGCCGTGCGCGGCCCATTTCCGCGAGGATAAACACATCGAGCTGACGACGGTTGGACAGACCGGTCAAGGCGTCCTCAAGGGCCAGCATTTCCAGGCTGCTATTGACCTCAATGAGTTTTTCCTGGCCATCGAGCAACACACGCTGGACGTAATGTTGCTGCTTCATGACATGAATGAGGCGGTAACCGAGCCCGCCCAGAAACAGCAGCAGCGATAACACGATTCCTGCACTCAATGCCGTCGCTTTGCGCCAGCCGGCCAGGACTTCCTCCTTATCCAGCGCGGTAAAGATGATCAGCGGATACCCGTTGACCCGCCGAAACCCCACCACTCGCTCCACACCATCGACAAAGGACCTGATCGTGGCCGTACCGGAATCACCTTCGGACAACAGTTGAGTAAACAGCGGCGCGTTAGCAACCGTAGTGCCAATTTCAGCCTCGTTGAAGGGTCTGCGGACAACAATTCTGGCTTCATCGTTGACCAGGTTGATCGCCCCGTTGCGACCCATATCGATACTGTCATAAAGCTCAAGGAAATGACTGAGATAGATCGTTGCCAGCGCCACACCGGCAAATCGACCATCCGGATGATTGATCCGGCGTGACACGGTCATGATCCATTCACCGCTCGAACGACTTTTAATCGACCGACCGATATGCGGGCCGCGGTCGGGATGGTCTCGATGAAAGATGAAATACTCACGGTCGGAATTGTTCGAGTCAGGCACATCGGCGCCATTGGAGTTGGCAATCCAGCGCCCCGCTTCGTCAAAGACGAACAAGCCATGCAGTTGCTTAAGTTCGCTGCGTTCAGCGCTGAGCAAACGTTGCAACCTGGGCAGTTGTTGCGCACCGACGCCCTCGTTTTCGACACGGTCCACGAGGGCAAACAGCAGCGTATCGGCCTGTTTTATCGACGCTTGCGCTTGCGACGCGAGGGTTTGCGCCAAGTTGGACATCGCCACTTCTTTGTCATGCAAGTGGTACTGGCGAGAATTCCAGGCTTCCCAAATCGCAATCGCCGTCATCGACAGGCACACCGCCACGAGCAGAGCTACCGCGTAACGGACCTTGAGCCTCGACGCGCGCAGGCTGGTCTTCCTCGGCGCGGTAGTACCGGTGCTTTCAATGGGATCTTTAATGGACGAATGCCCCCATGACGTTCGCTGACTCGTTATGACAGGGCGACTTCTACTGTTCGCCCTTTGAATGCCGTACCAGTAACAAGATAGGCGATTTGCATGCTTCGTGAAGGGATTGTGTGAGGAATCCGCCCTGAAGTCTTACTTCGACGACTGTTTCAGCGCCTCAAGCCAGGCCGGATCCAGACGGGCTTGATAGGTGTCGATGCCCAGCGCATCCATCCGCGCCTTGTGCTGATCCATTTCGCGGATCAACTGGCTGTGGTCGCTGGAGTTAGCGTCCAGTTCGTGCATCTGGTTCAAGCCCAGGTGGTAAAAACGCAGCAGCTTCATCGCCACCGGATCTCCCGCCTCCACCCCTGCGGTGACCTGATGCATGATGTTGGTGACGCTCATCAGACTGCGCTTGAGCCGCCAGCCGTACACTGCGGCCGCCATCCACGGCTGGTTCCAGAACTTGCCGCGCATCAGCGCGACCATCAGCAGCACCGCGATAAACACACCGCCGACGTTAAACCGCAGGTTGTCGCCGCCGGGCTCACCGAACAACGCCACCGCCACGGTGGACAGCACCATGGCCAACGCCAGAAAAATCAAGGCAATAATCAGCGTACTGCGGCGCGTCTGCTGTCGATAGGCTTGGGCATTCTTCGGCTGGATTTCGAACATCGCGGCAGGGTTCCTTGGGGCATGAGCAAAAAAGATGGCCAGGCATTATCGCCTCTGCGAGGGATTTAGCTATGCTGGGGCTCCTTTTCATCTTTTCATCATCAAACGGGGGACATGGCGGTACAGCGCAGTTCGTGCCATCTTCATCCATGGATACACTCTATTCGGATGCCATTCGCGCGGCTCGGTGAGTGACATCGTTTTAAGGATCATTGAATGACCCAACGACAAGTAATCAATGCCTCGGTCAGCCCTAAAGGCAGCCTGGAAACCCTTTCTCAACGCGAAGTCCAACAACTGAGCGAAGCCGGTTCCGGCAGCACCTACGACATCTTCCGCCAATGCGCCCTGGCCATCCTCAACACCGGCGCCCATGTCGACAACGCCAAAACCATCCTTGAAGCCTACAAAGATTTTGAAATCCGCATCCACCAGCAAGATCGCGGCGTACGCCTGGAGCTGCTGAACGCCCCGGCCGACGCATTTGTTGACGGGGAAATGATCGCCAGCACCCGCGAGATGCTGTTCAGCGCCTTGCGTGACATCGTCTACACCGAAAACGAACTCGACAGCCAGCGCATCGACCTGAGTACCTCCCAAGGCATCAGCGACTACGTGTTCCACCTGCTGCGCAACGCCCGCACCCTGCGTCCCGGCGTCGAGCCGAAGATCGTGGTCTGCTGGGGCGGCCACTCGATCAACACCGAAGAATACAAATACACCAAGAAAGTCGGCCACGAATTGGGCCTGCGCAGCCTCGACATCTGCACCGGTTGCGGCCCTGGCGTGATGAAAGGCCCGATGAAAGGCGCGACCATCGCCCACGCCAAACAGCGTATCCACGGCGGTCGATACCTTGGATTGACCGAACCGGGCATCATCGCCGCCGAAGCACCCAACCCGATCGTCAATGAGCTGGTGATTCTGCCGGACATCGAAAAGCGTCTGGAAGCGTTCGTGCGCGTCGGCCACGGCATCATCATTTTCCCGGGCGGCGCGGGCACGGCCGAAGAGTTCCTGTACCTGCTCGGTATCCTGATGCACCCGGAGAACCAAGGCCTGCCCTTCCCGGTCGTCCTCACCGGGCCTAAACATGCCGCCCCGTACCTGCAACAACTGGACGCGTTCGTCGGCGCCACGCTGGGTGACGCCGCGAAGAAACATTACGAGATCATCATCGACGACCCGGCGGAAGTCGCACGGCAGATGACTCAGGGGCTTAAAGCGGTCAAACAGTTCCGCCGCGAGCGCAATGACGCGTTTCACTTCAACTGGCTGCTGAAGATCGACGAAGGCTTCCAGCGCCCGTTCGACCCGACCCACGAAAACATGGCCAACCTCAAACTGAGCCAGGCCCTGCCAGCCCACGAACTGGCCGCCAACCTGCGCCGCGCGTTCTCCGGCATTGTCGCCGGCAACGTCAAGGACAAGGGCATCCGCCTGATCGAACAGCACGGGCCTTACCAGATCCGTGGCGATGCCGCGATCATGCATCCGCTGGATGAGCTGCTCAAAGCCTTCGTCGCCCAGCACCGGATGAAACTGCCGGGTGGCGCGGCGTATGTGCCGTGTTATCAGGTTGTTGCATAACCTCGACCTTACGACCACTATAAAACCCTGTGGGAGCGAGCCTGCTCCGGGCGGCTCGCTCCCACAGTCGTTAGTGTTCGTTACAGGTGATCGGCGTCAATGATCGCCTTGGCAAACGCCTGCGGGTCTTCCTGCGGCAGGTTATGGCCAATGCCGCCATTCACCAGTCGGTACTCATACTTGCCGGTAAAGCGCTTGGCGTAATCCTCCGCCGCCGGGTGCGGTGCGCCGTTGGCGTCGCCTTCCATCGTGATGGTCGGCACCGTGATCGACGGTGCCTTGGCCAGCTGTTGTTCAAGCGCCTCGTATTGCGGTTCACCTGAAACCATGCCCAACCGCCAGCGGTAGTTGAAGATCGTGATCGCAACATGGTCCGGGTTGTCCAGGGCGGCCGCGCTGCGGTCATAGGTCGCGTCATCGAAGGCCCATTTCGGCGACGCCAGCTGCCAGATCAACTTGGCGAAGTCATGACGGTTTTTTTCGTAGCCGGCCTGGCCGCGCTCGGTCGCGAAATAGAACTGATACCACCACTGCAACTCGGCCTTGGGCGGTAACGGGTTCCTGCCCGCGGCCTGGTTACCGATCAGGTAACCACTCACCGACACCAACGCCTTGACCCGCTCCGGCCACAGCGCCGAGACGATGTCCGCCGAACGCGCGCCCCAGTCATAGCCGCCGAGCACGGCCTGTTTGATCTTCAGCGCATCCATGAAATCGATGACGTCACTGGCCAGCGCGGCGGGTTGGCCGTTGCGCAGGGTCTTGTCAGACAGGAAATGCGTGTCGCCGTAACCCCGCGCATAGGGGATCAACACCCGATAACCCTTGGCCGCCAACAGCGGCGCCACTTCACTATAACTGTGAATGTCGTAGGGCCAGCCGTGCAGAAGAATCACCACAGGACCGTCGGCCGGGCCGACCTCGGCGTAAGCCACATCCAGCAAGCCGGCCTTGACGTGCTTCAGCGGACCGAACGGGGTGTACGAATCCGCACTGGCCACCACCGGTTCTGTGGTCGTGGTGGCGGCTTGCGCAGTGGCAGCGCCGAGGGCACCGAACTGCATCAGCGCGAAAGCGAGCATCGTCGGCGCCATGAAGCGGCGGCTTGATGCGGTTTTACGGCTCAACACATTCATCTTCATGGTGATATCCCTACAAGTCAGTTGGCTGGGGTTTTCAACGACGTAGTGGATGGATCAACCGCCCTGATTGGCGCATTCGCCGACCTTGCTGTAATCCAGCACTTTGTGCGTGCCGCTGGAATCCAGGTAGTTCAGGCGAGCATTGACAATGCCGCAACCGCTGCCGGAATCTTCGATGGAAATCACTTGCTTGATATCCAGATGAGCGCCGTGAGCAGACGTGGTTTGAACATCCGCATGGGCGGAAAACGCGGCAACGTTCAGGACGGCGAAGAAGCTGGCGGCAATGAGTGTGTTCCAGTTCATGGTGAATACCTCGGGGTTGTGATGGGCGGTGGGTATGAGGCAAGTCGTCTTGTCTCGATGGAAGCCATTTAATCGCCCGCAGGTATCTGCCATGTGTCGTCAAAACCGCGTTATTAAGGCGTAAGGTGTCAAACAGGACGCCTGATACAGTGCGATACAAATCCCCGAACCGGCCCGCAATGCACACCGCGCGAAAAACAAGAGGGTTGAGCAATGGAGCATGTGAATCACATCCTGATCGTCGATGACGACCGCGAGATCCGCGAGCTGGTGGGCAATTACCTGAAGAAAAATGGCCTGCGCACCACCGTGGTTGCCGACGGCCGGCAGATGCGCCATTTTCTGGAAACCAATCAGGTGGACCTGATCGTGCTGGACCTCATGATGCCCGGCGATGACGGCCTGGTGCTGTGCCGTGAATTACGCGCAGGCAAACACAAAGCCACACCGATCCTGATGCTCACCGCCCGCAACGACGAAACCGATCGTATCCTCGGCCTGGAAATGGGCGCTGACGATTACCTGACCAAACCCTTCGCCGCCCGCGAGTTGCTGGCGCGGATCAACGCCGTGTTGCGACGCACGCGGATGCTGCCGCCGAACCTGCTGATCTCCGAAACGGGCCGACTGCTCGGCTTCGGACGCTGGCGCCTCGACACCACGGCGCGCCACTTGCTGGATGAAGACGGCACGATGGTCGCCCTCAGTGGCGCGGAATACCGCTTGCTGCGCGTCTTCCTCGATCACCCGCAACGGGTGCTCAGCCGCGACCAATTGCTCAACCTGACCCAAGGCCGCGATTCCGACCTGTTCGACCGCTCCATCGATTTGCTGGTGAGCCGTTTGCGCCAACGCTTGCTGGACGACTCACGCGAGCCGACCTACATCAAGACCGTGCGCAGCGAGGGCTATGTGTTCTCTTACCCGGTGGAATTGCTCGGCGCAGAATCGGGATCTACGCCAAAATGAAAATCCCCTGTGGGAGCGACAAGGATCAACGCGCTCGATAACGACTATGCCCAAGGGTGTTTTTTCATCACCACGTTCCAGTACTACTGTGGCGACATCTACTCCCCACGCTCTGGAGCAACATCATGAAAAGCCTCATCGGTCTTGGTTTCGCCCTGTCGGTTCTTGGCGCTACATCCGCAATCGCTGCGCCGCACGCCACCTCCCAGGTTGTCGCTGCCGTTAAAGTCAGCCAACCGGCCACACTGAACATGAACACCGTCGGTAGCGATCACAAAGACAGTCAGCCGAGCACACTTTACGTCGCTGAAAACCGCCCTGAATTCGGCTCGAAGTATCAACGCTATTGATCAACGGCTTTGCACCGCTTGAACAAGAAACCCCGGGTAGATCCGATCTACCCGGGGTTTTCTTTGACCTACACCGATCCCCGCGTAGCAGCTGCCGAGCCCGCGCGGCTGCGTCCGGCCGCGCAGCGGTCGTCAAATCAGGCGACGCAGTGTTTCAGGAAAACCGAGTGCGCAGGGTTTACGACCGCTGCGCGGCCGGACGCAGCCTCGCGGGCTCGGCAGCTGCTACCACCAATCGTGCAGCAAGGGCTTTGGCCTGTAGCGCGACGTC
>Ga0163161_10002748_pt1 | contig 12507 bp, 23 predicted proteins | sample S45metaG_FD_129847 | JGI IMG/M metagenome (GOLD analysis project Ga0163161, IMG submission 129847) | Switchgrass rhizosphere microbial communities from Kellogg Biological Station, Michigan, USA - S4-5 metaG | ecosystem: Host-associated > Plants > Roots > Rhizosphere > Soil | place: USA... | reverse complement strand
GCGTTCGACGCCCAGGCGGATGGCCGTGTTTGTTCTCGCGAAAAGACCGATCTGCTCAAAGAGGCTGAGGAAGTGATCGTCAGCCTTGAAGTATTCAAACAGTCGGTCAAGGCCGCCTGAATCCCAGACACAAAAAAGCCGACGGTCGAGGTCGGCTTTTTCTACAGCGGTAAAGCAAGTGGAGAAGATTATGCACGCACAGACACAACGGGACAATACCGGACAGGTCGCGACACGTTTTAATAATTCCGAAAACGTGTCGCGGATTAAACCGGTAACGCCTTTCGACTTCCACGGATTTCCGGTTCGCGTCATTGATGACGGCAGCGGCGAGCCTTGGTTCATTGCAAAGGACATCGCTGAAGCGCTCGGTTACGCCAATACCTCCAAGGCGATCAACGCTCACTGCAAGGCCATCAATACCTGCCATACCGAAATGGGAGGTCAGGTCCGTGCGGTGCAGATCATCCCTGAGCGCGACATGTACCGACTGGTGATGAAGTCGAAGCTGCCAGCTGCCGAGCAGTTCGAAGAGTGGGTGGTGGGGCAGGTTCTCCCGACTATCCGCAAGACCGGTGCCTATATGGCCCAGCCAACGAACAACTCCAAGATCGTTGGCGAGCTGGCCATCCTCGAATGCTTCGACCGTCTACTGAAACCGGCGCCGTCGAGCAAGATGCTGATGCTGGCCAAGATCGCCGCGAACAATGGCCTCGATGCCAAGTTCCTGCCTGGCTACGCCGTTGACGCTGCACCAGACTCTACCGGCGGCAGCTCCATGCCAACCAAGGCTGTCACCGCCCTGATCAAAGATCACGGTATCGCCAGCACCGCCGCCGCTTTCAATCGTGCACTGGCCGCCAAGGGCCTCCTCAAGCAGCTACAGCGCAAGAACTCCAAGCAGGAAATGGTCGACTTCTGGTGCGTGACCGACAAGGGCATGACCTACGGAAAGAACCTCACCAACCCCCAATCACCCCGCGAGACGCAGCCTCACTGGTACGTCGATCGTTTCCTCGAACTGGCCGAACTGATCGGCAAGGGAGCCAAGTAATGGCCGGAGACTGGATAAAAATGCGCATCGAACTTCAGACTCATCCGAAAGTTTTCCGCATGGTGTCCGCATTGAAAGCGGACAGACTTCGGATTATCGGCGGACTGCACATCGCTTGGAGCATCTTCGACACCCATTGTGATGATGGTGTGCTGGTGGGTTACACCACTGATGCGATGGACGCTGTCATCGGCTGGCCAGGCTTCACCCAGGCAATGATTGACGTTGAGTGGGCCGCCCTGAATGACGCTGGAAGCCTTGTAATGCCTCGCTTTGACGAGCACAACGGCAAGAGTGCGAAGCGCCGCGCCAACGACAATGAGCGCAAACGTAACGACCGAAACAGCAAGGATGTCCGCAATGTGTCCGCTAGTGATGCGGACAAAAAGCGGACTAGAGAAGAGAAGAGAAGAGAAGATAAAGATCAAAAGCCTTATGGCGATGATGCGGTCGATCCTGCGGAGCTGTTCGCACGGTTCTGGGCGCTGTATCCCCGCAAGGTCAGCAAGGACGCTGCACGTAAGGCTTGGGACAAGCTTGATCTGTCCGCAGAGCTTTTCGAGACGATGGTCAAGGCCTTGGGGGCGCAGAGCCTTAGCGTCGACTGGACCAAGGACAACGGCCAGTTCATCCCCCACGCCTCGACCTGGCTCAACGGCAAGCGCTGGGAAGACGAAGTGCCGGAGCCGGTACCCACGGGCAGCAATGTTCACCAGTTCCCGCCGCGACGTCAGGCCAATGGCCCGGACTTCGACGACAAGACCTGGGCTGATGACTTGGGGGCTCTCTGATGAAATCCCCCAATCAACTCATGCAAGCCATGGGCAATCTTCCCGCTGTCGAAACCGCTCCACTGAAAATCGACACCGGTACCGCCGACGTCGTGAACTCACTGTTCAAGGAACTCAAGGCGATCTTCCCTGCTTGGAAACAGGCTTGGCCGCTCGACGACGATCTGAAAACGGCGAAGCGCAGCTGGATCAAGGCGTTCATGGCCCAAGGAATCACGCGCATCGAGCAGATCCGCTACGGGATTGAAAACTGCCGGAAGCTGGGCACCGATTTCATCCCGAGCGTGGGCAAATTCGTTGCGATGTGCCAGCCGTCGCCGGAAGACCTCGGCATACCGACCCACGAAGTCGCCTACGCAGAATCCGTCGCAAACGCTCACCCGAGCATGGCCGGAAGTCGCGAGTGGTCACACCAAGCCGTGTACCACGCTGCAAGCCAGTGTGGGTTCAGCGCGCTCAGCACGATGAAGGCCGATGTCAGCCGAAAGCTGTTCGACCGTAACTACGACATCACCATCCAGATGATGCTCAAGGGTGAGCGACTGCGGAATATCCCGCTGGCCTTGCCTGAGCGCGTCGATGGTCGTGTGACGCCTGAGATCGGCAACCAGGCGTTGTCCAATCTGCGCAAAAGCCGGGGAGGGCATGCACATGGATAACGACATTCCCAAATCCGCAAACACACTGGCCTGCACCTTTGCCGGCTTTGCCATCGGCGTGTTCTGCGTCCTGATCACAATGGCGGTGACGGCATGACTGACTTGAATCAGCTTTCGCCAGCGGCTCGTTCTGCTGCAATGCGCGGCGGGACCTCTGGCTGGGGGAGATTTGGAGGCGTTGCTGAACACGTCCGATACATGGATCAGCGGCCAAAGCGTCCGGGCCGAAAGCCGAAATGTAATTGTGGCTGCGGGACACCGAAAACGCATCTTGGCATGGCCAATGGTGTCTGCTTAACGAGTGGCTGCGAGCTGTGCGTCCGTCGCTGGGTGAAAACTGCTGGCATTCGGAAGGTGCAGTCATGACTGACAAAATCTCCGTCAACAGCCAGGCCAAGCTCTCCGAGGCCATCACCAGCCTGACCAGCATGTACCGCGATAAAAAATTCGTCGTGGTTTCCCTGCGCCCGGGTAAGGACCGCACCCTCGATCAAAACGCCCTGTGGTTCGGGATGTACAAGCGCATCGCCGAGATGAGCCAGATCGGCGACGCAGCGGACGCTCGCCGGTACTGCAAGCTGCACTTCGGCGTGCAGATCCTGCTGAACGAGGATTCAGGATTCCAGGCAGCGTGGTACCGGGTCATGCGCCATCTGCCCTACGAGGAGAAGCTGGCCATGATGGGCGAGTGCAAGCTGTTCGGTCCTGACGGATTCCCCGTTACCAGCCTGTTCAACCGCGCCCAGGGCGTGGCCTACACCGACCGCATCGCCACGTTCTTCACCGGCCAGGGCGTGGTCTTTACCGATTTGCTGAGCAGGGAGGCTGCATGAAGACTGGAGACGCAATTGTATTTCTCGCCAGCGGCACCGCTTGGGTGTGCGGTATCGCACTCGCCAAGGGGGGCTGGATGACTGCCGTATGTGCCGTATTGCCGCCCGTAGCTTGGGTTCTGTTGGCTGAGCATCTGATGGGGGTGTCCGCGTGATCGCCAAACAACCCCGCCCGAAGAAGTGCAAGAACCCGGAGTGCGGCATCAACTTCCCGCCGCAGCGTCTGGGTCAGGCCGTGTGCAGCCCAAAGTGCGGCTTGGCCATAAAGGACGTGAATCAGGAGAAGGCTCGCAAGTCGCTGGACCAGATCGAGCGCAAAGAGATCAAGGTCCGCAAGGAGAGGCTGAAGAGCCGGGCCGAGCATCTCAAGGACACGCAGACTGCGTTCAATGCGTGGGTGCGTGAGCGGGATGCCGAGCTGCCTTGCATCAGTTGCGGCCGGCACCACCAGGGCAAGTACGACGCGGGGCATTACCGCACCGTCGGCAGCAACCCTGCGCTTCGCTTCGAGCCGCTGAACTGCCACCGCCAGTGCTCGCCGTGCAACACCCAGCTGTCCGGGAACATCGTCAATTACCGCATCGCGCTGGTGAAGCGGATCGGCGCCGAAGCAGTCGACTGGCTGGAAGGTCCGCATGAGCCGAAGAAGTACACCGTCGAAGAGCTGAAGGCGATGACCGCCGACTATCGGGCAAAAACAAGAGAGCTGAAGGGGAGAGCAGCATGATCGAACCAATCAAGATGAACCCGTGCCCGTTCTGCGAGGGGCCTCCGTGCATCATCGCCCGCGACTTGTCGGCCAAAACCGAGGTGTTCGAGGAGCACCGCTGTGACCCGGAAGCCGAACAGTGGCCAGACTTCGAAGCGCACGTCTGGTGCCACGACTGCGGCGCCCGTGGGCCGAACATCGACACCCTAACGCTCGGGATTTTCGAGCATCAATACGACCTTGAAGTCGCCGACGTGATGCGGATCGCCGTCGAGCGGTGGAACGATCGGCATAACAAGGCGCGCAGTTGCTACGACAGTGGTGAGAAACGGGGTTTGAACATTTGGCCGAGGGGTGAGGCATGACTTATCGCAACGTGGTATCCGCTGTAGTTCGGGCGCTCGCCGCCGAGACCATCAATTCCGCCGGTGGCTGTGATTTTGAGCCAAAAGTGCAGTGCGCCAAACAGAAGGGGGAGATTGTCGGCAAGGAGGCTGCGTTCCTCACCGACTGCTGGGTGTTCGGCCGGCTGCACAAGGCGCTGTCAGCAGCACACTGGCGCGCACTGGTCGCAAAGTACTCCACTCACGACGAACGCAAGCACGGGGCGATCCTCGAACTAATCAAGACTGCGCAGTCGCCGGCGCCGCAACGCTTCCGTGAGTGTGCAGTGTTGACCTGGGCAATCCCGCAAGTAGCCGGTACAGAGGGCAAGCGGTCCGCTGCGGTCCTGCCTGCTGCGTGGTACGACATCACCAACTGGGACAACGACGGCAAGCCGGAGTCGACTCGGTATCGATGGCGCTCGAACATCCGCAAGGCACTGGATGACCAGGTGAATGAAGCGCTCACTGCTGCTCAGGAACTGCTGGATAGCGAGGGCTTGATCGAAAGTTGCGCGGCGTAGCAAATAGCCATTGCATTGAGTGAGAGGATGAGAGAATATTCACCCATCCTGTCGATCTTGCGCGTTAGGGATTGATACAAAAAGCCCGGCCACTGAGTCGGGCTTTTTTATGGGCTAAGATCTGTATTCAATTACAGGAGCCCATCATGGGAAACATACAAATCAAAGAAGCACAAAAAATCGCAGAAACTTGGACTGGCGGGGAGTGCACCCACCCATCTCTCTACAAAGAGTATGACCTCGGATCAGCCACTGGCGATTACATATGTAAGACTTGCGGTAAAGCCGGTTTCGGAAGGGACTGGCCCGAAAAACGACGCACTCAAAATCCTTCAGCCTAAATGAGCCCCGCCAAGTGCGGGGCTTTTGCTTTCTACAGTTCACAGCGCCTCGGCATCTGCCGGGGCTTTTTCGTTTTCGGCTCCACCACACCCATTGCTCCGAACTGGGAGTGCTGCGGGAGCTGATTCAATCCGCAGGCGAAAGACTGATAGACCCTCCTGCTCACAACCCGAGGAAACATCATGTCTCCAGTAATGCGATGCAAAATGATCTGCCACGAAGTCGCCCATGTTCGTCACGCCAACCAAGAGCGCGACGATCCGCTGTGTGACGTCCGATTCGGCGCGGTTTGCGCTCTGCCAAAAGATCCGCCGGGTGAAAACTCGGTGTTCGGCAAGTACACCCCTGTCGCCGAGTACAAGGCCAAGATCGTGAAGTCGGTTGCCGACAAGCTCGAACCGGGCAAGGCCTACTACATCGACTTCACTCCCGCCGAATAATTTTTCGATCCACTGCAGCCAGGGCAGCCTCACGGAAGCTTGGACACTGATAAGCCGGCAAGTGCAGTGCTACGACAAAACACCGGCAGCCCGCGCATCCAGATCTGACAGTGCTTTCTGGGTGGCGCGAGACTGGATCAGCGAGATCGATGCATTAGGGCGTCGACGTTGGGAAGGTCTTCGGCGGACAGCGCGGAAAGACGCGCACATTTATTCAGGCCGCCTCGACAGACACCGACAGGCGTTTACCGAGAGCAGCCAAAGCGTTTTCCAGTTGCTCCATTTTCGATGTGTGCAGGAAGTCCACAAGGCGATCGCCCTGGGCCTGATGCACGCCGAGCAACCGACACAAATCGGCCTTGCGCATATCCCTTTCCATCATCGCGTTCCACAGCGCGATCTTCGCTACGGTTACCGCTGGCAAGTGAACGACATGTTCACCGGCTAATGGTGCAGATGCTGCCGGAATGGCGCGTCGCTCGTCGACGTAGATCGAAAGGGTGGTCTCGATCGCGTCCAGGGCTTCGCTGATCGCGTGATCCCGGTTATCGCCATAGCTATTCAGTTGCGGCAAGTCCCTGCAGAAGACTGCGACACCTGGCTCGTTGTCTTCCTCGAATCGGATTGCATAGTCGTACATGGTCACTCCTCGGAGGTGATCGTTCAGCGTTTAGATGTGGTGAAGGGGGCTCTCAGAGCCCCAGTTGTTTAATGATCGCCTTGCGGGTCGGTTCTGGCATTTCCTTACTGCCGTGATCCGCGAAGGTGGTCTTGTTGCCGTTTGGGGCGGTGACTTTGAAGTGGCTTCCTTTGCCAGCTTCGAAGGTCACCCCTTGGGCCTTCAACCATCGTCTGAACTCGCTGAACTTCATCACCTCGCCTCGTTGTTTGGATGGGTCAACTATACAACACATTTGTTATAATACAACAAATATGTGTTATTTATTCAATCATGCCCACGGAGTCGAGCGCATGGAGCTTCTCTACCGCCTGCTCGACAGGTTGGATACATGGTTCACAGCTGGGCTGTTTGGGGCAATCGCTGCGAGTTGGTGGCACCGGGACGACCTGGTAGACCGGAAAGCCTGGGTGATCTTTATTTTCTCGGGTGCTGCCTGCGCTCATTACTTGACGGGTTTGGTCAGCACCTACCTCGGCGTCGTCGAACCTCGAAGCGTTGCCGGTATCGGCTTCCTGCTCGGCACCTTCGGCGGATCGCTGATTGCTGCGATCACCCGGGCTATTAAAGCCGCTGACCTCTGGGCGTTCATTCGCCAGCGGTTCGGGGGAGGCAATCCACCATGAATTACGAACTGATCAACTCCATCGCGGTAGGTCTGATTTCGCTGTGGGCCACCTGGTGCGTACTGAGCGGGAAGGTGAGGGACGGCATCCTTGGGAAGCTGATCTACTCGACGATTGCCATCAGCGGTTTTGTGGTGATGGTTCGGAGTCAGAACATCTTCTTCGGCCCGACCACCGCAGGACTGACGCTGCATGTGTCTCTGGCCCTGGCCGGCGTCCGCCATATCTTCATGGTCACGTACTGGCAGCCGGTGAAAGCCTGGCTCTGCCGGACGCTGAACTGCGAGCACTGCATGACCTGCGACAAGGTCGGCAAGGCATCAGAGAGAAAGACCCCGTGACTCTTCTTCGGATGGTCCCGATGTGGGTGTGGGTTGTCCTGGCTGCGCTTGCATCCATCAGCTACCTCTCGTGGCGGCTGGATAGCGTGAAGGCTGATCGCGCACTCGTAGCGACCGAGCGCGATACGGCCAATGCTCGGGTGGCTTCCCTCGGCAACACGCTACGCCTACAACGACAAATCACTGATGACATCAACCGAGTCTCCGACGATGCGAAAGCCAAGACTGAACACGTTACGGCTGCCGTTGCTATTGCTGATGGCCGGGCTCGCAGCCTGCAGCAGCAAATCACCGACCTCGTTGCCAGCCGAAAGTCCTGTACTGCCGAGATTGCCAGCGGAAGCAAGGCAAGAGCCGACCTTACCGTTCTGCTCGCCGACCTGCGTAGAAGCGCTGACGAAAGAGCGGGAAGCCTGGCAGAGGCGCTTGACCGAAGCCGAATAGCTGGGTTTGCGTGTGAGGCTGCTTACTCGGCCGCACAGAACATCAAGTAGTCCGCGACACGTTTCGCGAATCAGCAAATTGTGTCGCGACCTGCGACGAGGGAATCACCATGGACAATCAGCACAAGAAAATCACTGGCTATCGCGACCTGACTCAATCGGAAATTGACGGCATGAACTCCATCAAGGCGCTTGAAGCTGACGCCGGTGAACTGTTCAAGCAAATCGGCCAGATTGACGGTGTCGATCCACGCCTGCTGGCCCTTGCCAAGACCAACTTGCAACAAGGTTTCATGTGGTTCGTACGCTCGATCGCCAAACCTGCTGATCCGTTCAGCTGATGAGCAAGGTGACTCGGCTACATCACGCACTGCCGCTGAGCCCAGCCATCAACCAGGCGATCACTGAACTGGATAGCGCCATTGCCAAAGCGATTGACGCTGCCAAGGCTGCCGGCCTCCCTCAAGGATTGGTCGTATCGCTCCTGCACGGGCACGCCCAGATGCAGACCAACATCATGGTGAGCTGAATGACCGTCAAGGTTCTGGAGTTCAAGCGAGAGGACTGGCGCGACGCCGCCAAGACCCTGCGCAAGATTGCTGATGATCTCGATGCCGGCGTGCATCCGCATTGTTCTGTAGGTGCCCTGACCCTGATCGGCCCAAAAGGCGAGGTCACTGTGTTCGGGCTGGGGCCTAAGTGTGACGACCTGCAGTGCTTGGGTGCCATGCGCCTGGGTGAACAGAAGTTGATTGATGTGCTGCTGGATGGCGGGGAAGGGTAGTTGTGCCGCAGGCGAGTGCGGCACGAGTGGATCACTCAGCGTTAACCTTCAGCGCTGCCTGGATCTGGTCGGCATATAACGAGAGGCGCTCCATTTCCTCTTTCAGTGCCTCAGTTTTATCCGGGGCGTTTCCAACTTTAGATTGGATCAGCACGAGAGCTGCCCCGACTGCGGCCTCGCGAATGCTTATTGCTGAGCCGACCCCAGACATACCGGTTCTATTTAGATTCTTGAACAGTTCGGACATTTTGCTTTCCTTGCGTTGAGTTGATCCTTACCAATACCGGCAACACGCCACCATTTCAATCCCTGCTTTAGCATTAACGAGAACGCCCATGACGACCAAGCTACCCGACTGGGAGGCAATCGAACGCGCCTACCGGGCCGGGATGCTTTCTTTGCGAGCAATGGCGGAACAGTTCGGCTCCAAGGAGTCGACAATCCGCAGTAGGGCATCCAAGAACGGATGGAAGATGGATCTGACCGCCCAGGTAAAGGCGGCGACCAAAGAGAAGCTTTCGCGCAGTACTTCGCGCACGACTGTCGCGCAATCCGATGTGCGCGAAGATGCGCAGATTATCGAGGAAGCCTCCGACGTGGCGGCCTCTATCGTGCTGTCGCACCGAACCGATCTTGCGCAATGGCGTGGTATAGCCAACAAGTTGCGCGATGCGCTCGATGCGCTACCGGTTACGGAAGAAAACCACGGCGACTTCGCCCGATCCCTGAACGCTGGTGTTGACGCACAACTGAAGGTCATCAAGGGCGAACGCCAGGCCTATAACCTCGACACGGAGACAGGTGACAAGACAGTCAGCGACCTGGCCGCGATGATGGACGAACTATCGAAGGAAGCCTGACATGAAGCCCGAGCACTTGAAGCTGCTCCGGGACAAGCGTTGGAGGCTCAACAATCTCTACTTCATCACGGACAAGCAGGGCAAGAAGGTCCGCTTTCGGATGACGGACGAGCAGATCGAATACTTCGACGGGATGCACACCCGAAACATCATCCTGAAGGCTCGTCAGCTCGGCTTCACCACTGAGTGCTGCATCATCCAGTTGGACGCGGCTCTGTTCGAGTCGGCCAAGTGCGCGCTAATCGCTCACACGCTGAACGACGCAAAGCGCTTGTTCCGGGAGAAGGTCAAATATGCCTATGACAACCTGCCTGCTGAGATTCGCGCTGCCAACCCTGCTTCTAACGATGCTGCTGGTGAGCTTGTGTTCAGCAAGGGCGGATCGCTCTACGTGTCTACGTCCTTCCGGGGCGGGACTCTACGGTATCTGCACGTATCCGAGTTCGGGAAGATCTGCGCCAAGTTTCCACACAAGGCCCGAGAGATCGTCACCGGAGCCTTCGAGGCTGTCGCCACCGACTGCTTCGTCACGATTGAATCGACGGCGGAGGGCAGAGCGGGCTACTTCTTCGACTACTCGCAGAGCGCGGAACGCCAGCAACTGGCCGGCGTGCCCTTGGGCCTGCTGGACTGGAAGTTTTTCTTCTTTAGCTGGTGGAAGAACAAAGCCTACTCGCTTGACCCTACTGATGTGGTCATCTCACAGCGCCTGACCGATTACTTCAACGAATTGAATGCCAAGCACGGCATCGTCACGAACGACGGTCAGCGCGCTTGGTACGCGGCAAAGGAAAAGACCCTCGGCGACGACATGAAGCGGGAGTACCCGTCCATTCCTGTCGAAGCCTTCCAGCAGTCGGTTGAGGGGGCTTATTACGCGCAGCAACTGACCAAGCTTTACGCCCAGCAGCGTATTGGCGCGATACCGAACAACAGCCACCTGCCGGTGATGACCTTCTGGGACATCGGCGTCAGCGACTCCACGGCTATCTGGTTCGTGCGCCAGGTCGGCACCGAATACCACGTCATCGATTACTACGAAAACTCAGGCGAAGGCCTGCGGCATTACATGAAGGTGCTTAAGGACAAGGGTTACACCTATTCCGAGCACTGGGGGCCGCACGACATCGACAACCGGGAGTTTGGCAGCGATGCCAAGACCCGCCGTGAGCTGGCCCAAGAGGGTTACGAGATCGATGGGCAGAAGTACCAAATGACTTTCCAGGTGGTCCCGAAGATCGGCATCAACGACGGCATCGAGGCGGTGCGGGAGATTCTCCCACTCTGCGTGTTCGATGAATCGAAGTGCGAGGAGGGCATCAACTGCATCGAGAACTACCGCAAGGAATGGGACGACAAGCGCGGCTGCTGGAAAGATAGGCCGCTTCATGACTGGACCTCTCATGGCTCCGACGGATTCCGGTACTTCGCTGTAGCGAAGAGCGCGAGGAAGCCGGCCACGAAAATCAAAATGGGATTTGCACGCTGATGAGCGACGTCACTTTCACGCGCCCCGAGTACAAAGCGGCGCAGTACCGCTGGCGCTTGGTGCGCGACGTCTGCAAAGGCTCGGAAACCATCAAGGACGCTGGAGACCGGTATTTGCCGCGGCCGAACGCCTCGGACACCAGCCAGGACAACAAGGATCGCTACGACGCGTACAAGAAGCGCGCGGTGTTCTACAACGCCACGGGCCGGACGAAACACAGTCTGGTGGGTGCGGTCTTCCGCACCTGGCCAACGCTGACGGTCCCCGGCGCACTCGACTACGTATCGAAGGACATCGACGGGCAGGGCGTGAGTGTTTACCAGCAGTCGCAATCGGTCATCGGGCATTTGCTCGAAGTCGGCCGTCATGGGCTGCTGGTGGATTACGCGGCTGTCGTGGCTGGCTCGGTGAGCAAGGCAGATGAACAAGCAGGCCGCGCTCGGGCAAGCGTTGCCAGCTATTCGGCTGAGTCGATCATCAACTGGAAGACTCGCCAAGTAGGTGGGCAACACCTGCTGAGTTTGGTCGTGTTACGCGAGACGGTCGATGTCGACACCGATGACGGCTTTGGTAGCGAGCAGGTCGTTCAGTATCGAGTGCTGCGTCTGGACTCCGCCGGCGTTTATACGCAGGAAGTGTGGGAGGAAGGCTCCAGCGAAACGGCAATGACCATCGCGCCCTTCACTCCGTTGAATGGCCTTGGTCAGCCTTGGAGAGTCATCCCGTTCCAGTTTCTGGGCAGCGAGAACAACGACACCAGCATCGACGACTCACCGCTGTACGACATGGCCGAAATCAACATCGGTCATTACCGCAACAGCGCGGATTACGAAGAGGCTGCCTACCTGGTGGGTCAGCCTCAACCGTGGATGTCCGGGCTCAGCGATCAGTGGCGGGACCACCTGGAGAAAGAAGGTATTTTCTTGGGCTCCCGCGCGCCGTGGCTGCTTCCTCAAGGCGGCGCCTGCGGAATGATGCAGGCTCAGCCAAACGCACTTGCCAAAGAGGCCATGGACAGCAAGAAAGAGGACATGGTGTCGCTCGGCGCCCGACTGATTGAGCGGGGCAGTGCGGTGAAGACCGCCACCCAAGCTGACAACGACAGCGCCGCGGAACACAGCGTTCTGTCTCTGGTCGTGAGTAACGTCAGCGAGGCCTACAGCCAATGCCTGGTCTGGATGGCCGAGTTCGTGAACGCCACTGGCGAAGCCCTCTACAAGCTCAATCAGGACTTCAGTCAGATCAGCCTCGACGCAACCATCCTCACTGGCCTGTTCAATGCGGTGCAGGGCGGCAAGCTTCCCGAGTCGGACTTCTGGCAGTACTTGCGTGATCGCGGGGTAATCGACCCTGAGAAGACTGATGACGAAATCCGGGGCGAGCTGGAAACCAGCAGTACTGGCCTTGGCTTGGACGAGGTGACACCAAATGGCGGCAAACCAAGCAATCCTTGATGCCACGATTCGCCACGCCGTTTTCCTCGAGCAGTTGAAGTCGGGGGAGGTCGCCAAGTTCGGGCCTTTCCTCAAGGAGATCGACCGCTCGATCCG
>Ga0163161_10002745_pt1 | contig 12520 bp, 23 predicted proteins | sample S45metaG_FD_129847 | JGI IMG/M metagenome (GOLD analysis project Ga0163161, IMG submission 129847) | Switchgrass rhizosphere microbial communities from Kellogg Biological Station, Michigan, USA - S4-5 metaG | ecosystem: Host-associated > Plants > Roots > Rhizosphere > Soil | place: USA... | reverse complement strand
CGGATTCAGACACCCACTTGCTCGGCATCAGCTGAACAACGTTTTCCATATCTACTCCTTTGGCGGCCAGAGCCACGTAATAATCAGGGCAATAAAAAGGACGAGATTAGTTAAGATCTCGCCCGAGGTGATTTCGTCGTATGTGGTGTTCATTTTGCAGAAGCTGCCTCCTTATCCACCTGATGCACAAAGAACGCTAACCAGCGCTTTGCTGGAAAGGTGTCTGGCGGCAGGGCGGTAATTGATTTGGCGTGTTTATCGAGAAGGGAGGTAATGACGCGGTCGTGTTCTTTCCTGGGCCTGCCATCTATGGCGGTGGTGATTTCGCTCCTGCACTTAAGCGCGACGGCCTTAAGCACGTTTTTAGCTGGAGGCATCATGTCACCCTTTATTTGCGGAGAGCATGCTGGAAGCGCTCAGGGCAGTCCTGCATTAATCGCTATAGTTATAGATTGATTGATATCTCAGGTTAAGAGAATATGATCTCCGACAGCTGGATTGCGTCGTAATGTGAATATGATTAAGGAATAAATATGTCAAGCGAAGAAAAAATAGAAGTAATCAAATGGCATCAGCGTATTCAAGAAGTAGCATATTTAGAAGCTGGCCAGCATATGCGTGCATTGAATCAGCTGATGTGGCAAGTGCCTAGCTTGGTTATCGCCATTAATGGTGGATTATGGTATGGAACTACACTTGTATCTGAAGTTGCAGCTAGATATATATTTTTCATGGTTTTTATATTCGACATAATGTCAATTATCACTTTGTATAGGTTGCGGTCATTACTAGAGTTAAAAATTAACTTTCAAAATAAAGTTGAAGATCAGTGTATAGATGGGATTCTAAGTGAGATTTCATTAGTTCATTTTAATCATATTTGCGTACAGCATTCTATCTCTATTAACAAGTTAAAGGAAGAGCAGGCTACAAAAAGACAAAAGGATTTAAGTAGGTTGTCCAAGCTTTTCAAATGGAGTTTTGGATTTATCACAAAGCATACAAGCGGTAACTATACTGTTATTGGCTGCTGGTCGACAGTTCTTTTGTGCTGCGCTCTAATCAGTTTTGCTGGAGGCGTATCACCTCAAACATTTCTTGATAAAGCTGATAAAGAAATTAAATATGAAATAAAAAACCTCAAGAACGGTGATATAATAACAGTTACAAAAAAGTGAGGTGGTGTTATGAAGAGTTGGGATCAATACAATGATGAGTCAAAAGGTTTCTTTGAAAGCTATTTAAGTATAAGTTCAGAACTTATATTTTCTGATGTTATTGACTATATGCCTTCTTCAGGGGCCCGTTGCTTGGATCTTGGTGCTGGGTCTGGCCGTGATTCAGCTTTTTTAGCTAAGCGTGGCTGCAAGGTTAAGGCAGTAGAACCAAGCGAATTATTTAGGCTTAAAGCTTCTGCTTTTTTTAAAGATCTTGATATTGAATGGATTGATGACTCTTTGCCAAGCCTAAGAAAGGTAAAGGCTTTAGGCCATTGTTACGACTTTGTTTTAATGAGTGCTGTCTGGATGCATCTTGATAGTATTGAAAGACAGGCGGCTTTGGTGAATGTATATTCCTTACTTAAAAATGGCGGTGTTTTTATATTGACGCTTAGGCTTGGCTCTGCTGAGCCCGATAGAATGATTCATGAAATCACCACCAATGAAGCTATCACTAAAGCGAAGCTGGCCGGGTTTGATATCAAGCATGTTAATCCTGTCAAAGGTGATGGTTTTAAGCGTGGCGAAGTTAGTTGGCAAATTCTCGTTTTAACTAAGAACTAAAACTTCAGCATGCTTGCGGGCATGCTTTTCTCGCGACTTTGGGGATATATAAAATAATTATTCTGAATAAAAATTTTGGTTGTAATTAGATGTATATCCTTTAGTGTTAAATAGTTTTCAATTTTTTACTGAGGTAATAATTAGATTTTTTCGGGCGATGAGCAGTTTCAGATCGAGCGTCATTCACAAACTCCTAAATAGATGCTGCTGCATAAGTTCTTATCATCCATGGCTCCCAGCATGTCGAACTGCCGGCCACCGAAAGTTGTTAATGACCAGTCCCTGTAAGTTTCAATACCGTGTGATTTAAGTGATACCTTGGTGCCATCTTTCTCAGCCCGCACAGGATCTAGAGTTGAAGGGAAGAACGCCGCGTTACCTCTCTTCGAGCACTGAGCAACAATCCTTTCCCACTCAGCTACCCGACTTATCTCTTCAGGCCAGCGGGTAAAAATTTCACCCAGCTCAGCCTTATTGACGTTCACGCATGGCATGCAACCAACCCGACTGCACCCCTGCTGATAAAGCGGGTTGGGCTTGATTCCGTGACGTTTCGCCAGAGCGAAAACATCATCGTGCGTCCATTGCAGGATGGGGCGGTAAAGTGACACTCCTGGACCTAAATCAAAGCCTTCCTCCCACTCTGGAAGTAATGCTCGCTTGGGCGATTCCTGCGCCCTAACTCCCTGCCAGCTGATGACTTTGTTTCCTGATGCGACAATTGGATCAACAACCTGCTGCTGCATTGGTATTTGCTTAAGCTCGAATGTGCAGAACTTTCTTTTCGTCGAAGGGAAGGTGCCTTTCCAGATGCACATGTCGAGGAACGAGATACCCGATGGCTTCAAAGCACGGAGTGCGCGCTGAATGATCCTTGCCGCTTCCTCATCACTGTATCCGAGCGTTTCGGTCAGCGACTGCGGCCACTTATCAATCACGAACTGGCGCTTTCCTTCAATCTGCCGTGTAAAGTCAGCCTTTACTCGCTTCAAAGGCCCGAGTTTGTTTTCCAGATAGTCCAGATATTCCATCGTCTGCGCGTGCTCATGGCCGGTGTCGGCAAATGCCGCCTCAAACTCAACTCCTGACTCGATGGCCAGCAGCCATTGAGCCAGACTGTCTTTTCCGCCGGATACGGTGACAAGGTTTACCAGATTGCGCTCATAGCAACGCGGGTCAGCTTCGAAGCTGGCCAACTGTTTTGCTGCTCCCATCTCTTACCCCTTATGCCGCCGTCAGGCTCAATGCCGCGGCGAAAATAGTCAGATAGCAGGCAATAAAAAACCGCCCGGAGGCGGCTGTTTATAAGAAATTAAAAGGGATTAAATTCCCATGCGGTACTCTTCGTATGAACGAGGTTTAGAGTCACCTTCTTTACGATAAGCAAGGAGTTCATTCTGCCGATCCGTAACATACCCCAGTGTTTCAGTAAGCTGACGTCGCAGAGTAGTAGGCATTTGAGGAATGCTTTTATCGCCCAGTCCATTCTCGATTTTATTCATGATTTCGAGAGCCAGGCCAATCTGCTCAGCATCTCTCAAAATATTAACGCGATAACCCTCACGGGCCTCTTCCTCGCTGTCTAACTGTCGGGTCAGTTTATCGACCTGGTTGGCATAAGCATCCAGTTGAGCCTGCACATCTGCAGGGACTTCACCCGGCTTATCAGCCAGCGCTTTGAGGGCATTGATGTTATCGATCGCCTGTTGTGCCAGGTCTGAAGCAGTAGTCATATTCGGTATCCTTTAAATGGGTAAATCAAAAGTTCAGTGAGGTTAAAAGGCCGATAAAAATCGGCCTGAAATTAGTCAGTTGACTGAATTAATCGTTAAGGGTGTTCGTACTGCTGAAAAGTACGCGGCACCGGGTCGCCAGGCTTGCGGAACATGGCGTTGTCGTCTTTGCGGCTTTTCAGATACATCAGGGTCTGCTTAGCCTGATACTGATCGGCTGGAGACAGGGAGCCAGCCGTACCTGCGTTAATCGCCGCTACAACTTTGATCAGAATTTCGATACCCCAGCCGACGGCTTCGGTGGTGTCCAGAATCGCAGAGCGATACAGGGTATTGAGGTCTTGCAGGTCTTCAAATTCCTGGTCGGTATGTTCCATGGTAAATCCTCTTTTAGTTGAGTGAGTTAGGCCGTGAATTCACTCAGCCACCTTACTCACATAGCCTGATAAAGAACAGTAAAAAACTGTTTATATGTACAGTATATTTGTGTCATAAATTTGGCTTAGTGCCACTTATGCGTTTACTGCGCTCTTCCAGAAAACGTATCCGGCTTCGACTGGCACGCTGGCGAACGGATTCATAGGATCGGTTGAGTTGCCGGGCTATAAGTTTGGGTGGGATGGTTGCTGCGAGTTCTTTCAGAAGGCCTATCTCATCGGGTGACCAGCGGCGGCCAAGAGTTAACTGATTGCCACGACGCCGGTATTCCTGAGTCTGCAATTTACCTCCCGTAAAATCCGTCTGAAGATGAATGCTAATCCTGCACCACGGCACCAAACCGGCCGCGCAGCTCTGTCTGATAGTCATTCCAGACAACATCAGGCTTCGTCATTACGATGCGTGGCAGCTGTGGATAGAAGGCTGCCTGTCTTGCATATTCACGAGTGGCGCGCTCCCTGCGCCGTGCTTCCAGTGATTCTGTCGTCCGTGATTCAATCCGGCACCGCTCACCGTACCGGGCGTTAATCTGCTGCTGTGCGTCCTGCATAGCCAGCCTGTGAAGCCTGAGTGATTCAGCTTCATCAGGGCGTGCAGAGTCCGCCGAAGGTTCGGTGAGGTTCATGATCGGTGCCTTATTGGTGGGTTAAATCAGAATGGAATGTCGTCGTCAAAATCCATCGGTGGCTCATTGTTTGCCGGTGGAGTAGATTGCCCAGCCTGCTGCTGCGGACGCTGCTGCTGATTTTGCTGCGGTCGGTTTCCCTGTCCACTTTCCTGCTTACCGCCCAGCATCTGCAGCGTCCCGCCAACGTTCACCACAATTTCTGTGGTGTACTTTTCGGTGCCGTCCTGCGCCTGCCACTTACGGGTGCGTAGCTGGCCCTCGATATAAACCTGCGAGCCCTTGCGCAGATACTCACCAGCGACTTCTGCCAGCTTTCCGAAGACGACTACGCGGTGCCACTCAGTCAACTCCTTGTTCTCACCTGTGGTCTTGTCTCGCCACTGCTCAGAGGTTGCCACGGTAAGGTTGGCTACCGCGCCACCTGATGGTTGATAGCGAACCTCCGGATCCTTCCCGAGGTTGCCCAGTAAAATCATTTTATTTACGCCACGACTTGCCATTTATGCCGCCTTGCTAAGTTCTGCGCCGCGGGTTTTAAAAACCTCGACGCACTTCTGTTGATGTTCAGCAGAGGAAGCCAGAGCATTCCACGCTGGTTTATAGATGCCTTTAAGGTCTTCAATGTTCGCGCACTCAGCCGCCTGAGATGTGAAGTCGGCAAGGATTTCATCTGGAGAGCGCGCCGCCACTTGATGCACCTCTGCGTCAGCGTCGATTGCCGTCTGCTCGGTAGGGATGCAGAACGCCTGAAACGCCGCATACTTGTAGGCGATCGACATTGCTTTGTTGGTGGCCTTATCGCCGCTATCCATGGCTTCACCATAGGTGGTGACCGTGTGCTTGCTGCCGTCTTCGGTGGCGACGAAATCAAACTCTGCCTTAACCACGACATAGAAAAGGACGCCGCCTTTCTGCGTGGTTCGCTCGGTTACGATCCTCTCGGTAATGCGCGGAAGAATGACCAAACCATGCTTAGCCAGCATTGGAGCTAGCGCGTTATAAACCTGGTCTATGCCACGAAAGTTAAACCCTTGCTGCCGGTTCTCGCGGTCCTTACTGATGCCTTGCTCAGCCATCTCCCTCGCTACTGCGCTGATCGCCTTATAAACTTCCATAGCTCGCTCCCATTCGTTCTGCCTGCTGCTCCGTACGGTAATCAGCCGCCGCATCCATTGCGGCCTGCTGTGGCGTCATCTCATCAAGCACTGGCTCTAAGATGGCCTTCATCATTTCGATGAAATAGATATCCGAGTCAATCATGCTGCGTGCTCCTGGTGAATTGTGTAACCCTGCTCTGTGAGCCACTCCATGACGTCTTTGATATCAAGCTGGTTCAGCACCTGCTTGCCACTGAAGTCGAGCAGAGAGACCTCATCTGCTTCGATAATCATCATGCCAGGGCGATATCCGGCGCGCGTCTTAAGCTCGCCACATTCAATCTTTATTTTCATTTCTTCTCTCCCAAACCAAGGCTTCTCAGCATCAGGTTGATGAACGTGAAATCCTTCGAGTTCTCCAGCATCTTGCGATGGCGCTCTAACTCTTCCTGCTGCTTCTGGTAAGGCAGGGTGGGTGATTGAGTCTTCATGGCTTGCCCTCCTGAGATACGACCTGCAACAGGCGCTCCCAAAGCTGCTGTAAGCGGCTCTTAGGCTTCCACGACATAACGTCTGCGCCGGTGAGTTTGAAATCGAACATGGTGTTTTTGGGGCAGCCCGATGCCGCCCCAGCAATTGCGAGTTGCATGGGGATACTCCGTTGAATGGGTTGGGTTGTTGGTTTAGTAAGTGATACGGATGGCAGTAACTTCGCCTTTGGCGATAGCCGTGATTACGGTGCGCGCCATTTCTTCGGTCAGGCCTACAGTGACGAGGTCAGCCAGCGCTTTGTTGTTTACTGATTTGCGGTGAGCAACATCTGCTGCGCGGGCGGCCGCTTCGTCAGCAATGCGTTTCTCTTCAGCCAGGCGGGCGGCTTCTGCTTCACGGGCTTTGCGCTGCTCAGCTTCGATAGCGGCTTGCTTCTCACGCTCTGCCTTCTCACGCGCCTCCTGTGCCTGTCGCTCAACTCGCTCCTGCGCTTCTCTGGCTTCGCGTTCTGCGCGCTCCTGAGCGGCCTTTGAGTCGGCTTCTGCCTTTTCCTTGGCTGCTTGTAAATCTGCCTCACGTTTAGCCGCTGCTTCACGCTCACGCTGTGCTGCCTGCTCTGCTTCAATGCGTGCCTGTCCAGCAGCCTGGCGACGAATCTCTTCTTCGTATGCTGCGCCCTGGCGCTCTGCTTCGGCCTTTGCCTCGGCGGCATCGCGGTCAAACTTATCGTTGAGCAGGAGGGCGATTTCGTGGTCTGAGTCGATTTGCGCTGCCAGCTTCTCAGCAGCAATCCACGCTTCTTCTTCAGCCTTGATGCGGTCCTGCTCTGTTTCCCAATCCGTTACTGGCTGCCGGGCCTTATCCCGAAGAGCATCCAGCCGGTCACGTACTGTCTTGCGGTTGGCGTCGATTAACTTCGGAACCTCTTTCAACTCTGCGACCAAATCCTTACCCAAGCCATCTAGGTAGGATTTAGTCTGCGATACGCGGTAAGCCAGTGAAGCGATCTGCTTTCTGCCCTTTACCGTGGTGACATCCGGCACAAAGGACATAACTTCACGCTCGACCTTCTGAAGAATCTCTTCAATCTGGTCGGCAGATTTAAAAACGGTGAGGGCATTTGCCTTCTCAATGACTACAAGATCTCTTGTTTCGCTCATTTTGATTTCCTTCAGTCAAAAAAATGCCGCCCTGATATCAGGCGGCTGGAGAATTAATTGAGTTTCGTTTACAATGACGTCAGGTAAAAAAACCAACCAACTCTATGTGTTGGGGAAGTTCTTGCAGTTGAATGCGCTTAGCATCATGGCTGTAGCCTCTGATCTCGTAACTTTATGGCCTGTATTCACAGTGATTCTAAAGGGGGCGATTATGCTAACAACATGTTCAGGATTAGATCCGGTATTTTTGGTAGGTTGCGGGTGTGCGCTGCGGGTAAGCAAGCTACCGCCAAGATACTAGCAAGTTCTCGCAGGTCCCATTCAGCACAGTCCTCGTGAAGGGGAGTAGCACTACGCCCGCACCAATTCTAAGCCTCGCATTAGCGGGGCTTTTTTTTAGTTAAATTTAACTTCACGCTATCTATCTGCCCAGCCAGCATAAGCAAAACAATAAGTAGCCAGACTATGGCTTAACATGTGTTGCTTATGGGCGCCTCCAGATATAAAAAAGGCTGCGGGTTAGGCAGCCTGATTGATGTAAGTGCCGGGATATTTATCCACGCCCGGCGCGTGTCCCTGCCATTCCCCAACAGCAAGAATTCGTTTAATCTTTAAGCTCCCCAACAGTAGAAAGGATGTGTTCATGCAGACCATGAAGACCGTTTGTCCTGATTGCGGTAGCGAGATGTTCAAAAGGCCCGACGATTTTGATTTTGACAGCAATTTCGTTGACGTTTTCTGTGCTGATTGTGGTAGAGAAATCACCAGGGACGATGTTGTCAATCAGGCTACGGATGTGGCTAAAAAACAGGTTGACGATATGCTGAGGAATACCCTCAAAGGAACTGGCTGGAAATTCAAGTAACTTAGCAATCTCATTCACCTGACTTTCCGCCTCACTGGCGTCTATACGAATCTCAATAGGCGCTATTTTTTTCTCAGTCATAACTACCTCGCCGTTACGATGTCTTTTGAGTTGCGATAGCCTGCAGCGAATATCGCGATTTCTGGTAAGCACTGTGATGTGCTCTCATGCCTGTCACGCAGAGAAGGGGAGGAGCAAGCCTTCTCGATGCGGCTGATGTGTTTAACCTCAATCGCCACAACCTCTGGCTCGATGCCGAAAGCCGTGTCGATGATTGATTCGATGCGTTCACGATCCATTGCCACTGCACGACGACGAGCATGGCGGCGTGATTTGGCTGACTGTTTAGTCGATGAGCCGTAAGTGATTACTGTCATGGTTGCCTCCTGAAGTGGTTTTGGCACTGTCGACTGGTGAGCCGATAGACAGTCTAAATCCATCTCGTTTGGTTGATTCGCGCTTTGTCAGCGCTGCAATGTTGTTAAAGAGCATCACCATCCTGGTGAGTAGTGCGTCCTGCTGATGGGATTTAATTTAGCGTTATGCTAAATGAATTGCAATAGCAAAATGCTAAATTATTTGTGCGTGGGATTTAGCTAAATGATCTAGAAAGGAATTTATTTTTCGTGGGGGAATTTCAGGCACAAAAAAGCCCGCTCAGTGGCGGGCTCTTAGCTTTTAAAGATTAACTTGAGTATCTGGCGGAGTTCATTGCTGGCTTTCCAGATGTCGTCCTGAGTGTCGCCATCCCATTCGGGCGTCATTGCTCTCTCTGCCTGAAGATACCGCAATCGGATGTGTATCTCTGCAATTTCATCCCGCCTACATTTGGCGGCCATTCGCTGAAGCCCCCTAAAGGGCGTTGGCTCCCAAGGCTTTAGGTTTAGTCGTTCTTGCCTGAAGAGTAGGGATAGTTTTTTGTTCATAATTAGAGGGCCAAAAAGCCCTCTAAGTGGTGGGCTTTTCCAGGCACAAGGCTATTTAGACATTGTTTTTATAGCAGTGATAATTGCGGGCATTGCGGGAATGAGTTGCGCCATTACTACGGCACCAACTACCCATAGGATAATAGAATTTTTAGCATCACTAACATCTGTTTTTGTGGCGTAATTGGAGCGCATTACCGCTATATCAGTCTTCATTGACTGAACCTCTTTCTCAAGATCTTTCAAGCGTTGCAGCATGTCTCCACCTCCACCATTTCCACCGCCATGCTTTGAATTATGATAATCATCAGCTGTTTCATGTGGTTTTACAACCTTTAGAGTATTGGAGGCTCTTAGTCTTGCATCAACCGTATCGTGGCTCACCATATATCGCTCACCCTGAAATACGCTCTGTTACTATGAATTTTTTCCTTTTCAACGAACAATGTGGCCTCCAAAAAGTAAGAGCCAGCTCTGATAAATTTACATTTTTTAAGGCATATATCCACAGAGGCGGCTATGTCTGATTCCTTTCCCTGGCTATCATTGGCTCGTACCCAAACGCCTTTTTTTACAGAAATCTCTTTGTCACCCTCATCTGATGACAAAAGAATCTGCACCTCAAGAAAGTAAGGTCTTTCGTGTACCAAACCAATAAAGAAGATACCTGCATGCAGATCGATTTCCGTAGGAAAGTCTTCACAATCAAATGCCAATAAAGGTGCAGGGATTTTATCTTTTCCACCCTCTTCAGAATAAGGGAAAAGGAAAGCAATCTTTTCAGTATTCATTATTTCAATCAGTCCCTTATAAGTACTGAAAACTACACCAGTCGCATCTTAGTCTCAATCGCTACACCCAGAACCTTACAGTTCCCGTTGACTGGCACCATAGGCCATTGCGGGTTCAGGCCCTTCAGATACTTCTGGCTGCCGTCGATAATGAGCTTTTTGAATGTAGCTTCATTGTCATCAGTCAGCTTTGCTACAACCAGGCTGCCATTCACTGCTTCACGGCCTGTATCGAATAGAACGTATGTTCCTGCAGGGATGCTCATGCCAATCGGCGCAGTCATCGAATCGCCTTCCACCTGCAACCAGAAAGCATCTCCCTGGGTATGTGCGTCAGATTCAAGCCACATATCGACATCCTTTATCGTATAGGGTTCACAGGCTTCATTCCATGCGCCAGCCTGAACCTTGCTTAGAACGGGGTAGCGCGCAGTCGGTTTATAGTCCCGGGGGTTGCAAACGTTGGCATCAACCTGTGGCTGCTCTTCGTGGATGGAGTCAAGCCAGGCATTTGGCAGCTTTAAAGCCACTTCAATCTTCCTCGCCATCTTATCCCCGATGTTCCTAACGCTATTCTCCCCAAGCAGCTGACTGAATTGGGACGCACTGATGCCCAAAAGCTCTGCGAATCCAGCCTTTGTATTGCCATCGCTCTCAAGATGCCTCTTAAGGAGGTTATTGAGATTGGTTTTTCTGACGCTTTTATTTTCCATGGCCTGATTCTCACACTATTTAGCAATACGATAAATACGCATTTTGCTAAATACTGCTTGTTAGTTATTTAGCATAACGCTAAACTTGGCTTTGAAGTTAAACAGGAGGCACCAATGGGTAATGAATTGCTCCGCTGGCGCAAGGAATCTTCAGCTGAAGACTGGATCAGCCTTGCCGTACTAGCGAACACTTCTGTTGGCTACCTCGACCAAATTGCATATGGATTCCGCCGAGCATCACCAGGTAAAGCCCAGGCAATTGAGGAAGCCACTAAGAAATTCACCGATTACATGCCGGTGAAGAAGGAAAACTTAGTCTTTGCACCACAGCGCGCTACGGCCGCTTAAAAGTTACCGCTCTTTACACAATTTAGCCCGCCGTCAACGCGGGAAACTTTAAACCGAAGTGACTTGCTCACCGCAATGTCAAGTCACTAATTAACTCAAAGGAATATTACGGAATGGAACGCGCAAACAAACGCAACGAGGCGCTGAGAATCGAAAGTGCCTTACTCAACAAGATCTCACTGATTGGTACCGAAAAGACAGCAGCTGCTGTTGGTGTCGATAAGGCGCAGATAAGCCGCTGGAAGCGTGACTGGCTGCCAAAGTTCTCAATGCTTCTTGCAGTGCTGGAGTGGGGTGTCGTCGATGACGAGATGGCTCATTTAGCCCGGCAGGTGGCGGATATTCTCACCAAAGAAAAGGCCCCAAGTTGCGCGAACAACTTTGAGGCCTGATGCACGAATCTTACTGGATCAACGTACAGGAGTAATTATGAGTTCTTTATTATCGCTTTACAAGGCTAAAGAGAAAAACGGCACGGAAACAACGACTAAGAAAACCTTTCTGGTACCGCTGGCTGAGCTTTACGTCGAGCCTGGCTACAACGTCCGTGAAATCGACCAGGAGCACGTCGCTGAATTCCGTGATGCGTTCATTGCTGGTGAGTTTGTGCCGCCGCTGGCGGTTCAGGTTACAGAGCAGGGCATCAAAATTATCGACGGCCACCACCGGTACTACGGCGCGAAAATGGCGTCTGAAGCCGGGCATGAAATACCACGCCTTGAGTGCAAAGACTTCTCAGGTTCCGAAGCTGATCGCATCGCATTCATGGTCACCAGTTCACAGGGTAAGGCTCTGTCTCCTCTGGAACGTGCGGCGGCATATCAGCGCCTGCTGAATCGGGGCTGGACATCTGCTGAGATTGCCAAAAAGGTTAAGCGATCACCAGCTGATGTGGATCAGCATCTTCAGTTGCTGGAGTGTGGAGAGAGCCTGATCGCAATGGTTAAGGCGGGCGAAGTAGCCCCCACTACCGCTGTTGCTTTATCACGTGAGCACGGCCCGAAAGCAGACGCTGTTGCACAGGCGCAAATGCAGAAGGCCAAAGCCGCAGGTAAAACCAAACTGACGCGATCAGCGGCCATTCCTCAGTTCAGCGCTGCTAAAGCACGTCGCCTGGCAGAACTACTGGTTGATGCAGAGTTTGAACGGGATGGCGGTTTCGATAGCCTGATTCTCTCTCATGGCACCACTGAAGAGATAAAGCGGATTCTCGCTGATTATCGCTCAGGCATTCCATCTGACGGGGGCGGCGATGAATCTTGCGCATGACAACGTATCACCAATCAGGCCCTCTCTCAGGGCCGTGGAGCAACGTGTGGCAGATACAGACGATGGATACACGCGTCTGGCAAACGAGCTATACGAAGAGCTGATAGGTGCCAACCTGACAAGGAATCAGGCAAAGGTTGCGCATGCTGTTTGCCGGAAGACATACGGCTTCAACAAGAAGATGGATCGCATTGCTGACAGTCAGATTAGCCAGATTACCAGGCTGCCAAGGCAGAAGGTAAACAAGGCAAAAAACGAGTTAATTCAGATGGGGGT
>Ga0163161_10002743_pt1 | contig 12533 bp, 7 predicted proteins | sample S45metaG_FD_129847 | JGI IMG/M metagenome (GOLD analysis project Ga0163161, IMG submission 129847) | Switchgrass rhizosphere microbial communities from Kellogg Biological Station, Michigan, USA - S4-5 metaG | ecosystem: Host-associated > Plants > Roots > Rhizosphere > Soil | place: USA: Michigan... | reverse complement strand
TCGATGAAGACCAGCAACCTAAAAGGCTCGGGGGACCGTCACCCGCGAATTGGTCGGGTCTATCTCACAGGGATGATCGCGGCGGTTCCCGTCGCCGTGGCGGCGATTTTTGCTGCTAGCCCGACAACCGCTCCGGCGCAGCTCAGCCTCGACGCCGCCGGTCAAAGCGCCGTACTGGTGGAGGTCGCTCCGCCCCTAGCACCCTGTCGGTGGTCCGGAGGCGACAGTGCGGGAGTCGCTTGCCCAGGTTCCAACAAGAAGAAGACGCGCAATTCTGACCAACGCACGGGAAGTAACGGAATTAATGGTGGTGGCAGCGGCAGATACGGGGGCGGCGGTACTGACACCAGCCCGGGAAATACTGACACCAGCAACGGCTGCACTTCGGGTTGTTTGTAGGCAATCGCGTTGTGTCGGGTTTCCGATTCGGCGAGCTTTCTAGGACCTGGGCCGGTGCCCGGCGACGAGTGATCTCGGCGGAACCGCCATGCCCAGTGGCATGACCGCCCCCAGCGGCGACCAACGATTCTGCGGTTGAGAACGATCTCGGGCTCGATGGTTCGCTTTAGCCGGCTTGGGCATCCGGTGCGACTGGGAGGTCCGGGCAGACCCTGATGTAGTCGATATCCGGCGACACCCAGTCCTGCCACTGCGAGTGGGTCATGTTGGTAGTGAGTTTCCCGCACAGCATCTTGGTGTCGGCGTAGGCAGGCCATAGGCGCAGTGTTTTGTCGGCGGCGCCGGAGACGATCCGTTTGCCGTCGGGGTCGAATGCCACGCTTTCCACGGCGTCGGTGTGCCCGGTAAGCGGGTCGCCGATCGGTTCCCCGGTATCTGCGTCCCACAGGCGCACGGTGGTGTCGGAACTGCCCGAGGCGATATGCCGCCCGTCGGGGCTGAACGCCACGCTGTACACCGCGTTCGAGTGGCCGGCGAGCGGTTGGCCGACGAGATGACCGGTAGCTGCATCCCACACCCGCAGCGTCTTGTCGATGCTGCCGGAGACGACGCGCGTGCCGTCTGGGCTGAACGCCACGCTGAGCACCGTGTCCGTGTGACCGGTGAGCGGCTGGCCGATGGGCTTTCCGGTGTCGGCGTCCCACAGTCGGACGGTCTTGTCGGCACTGCCGGAGGCGATGCGCCGGCCGTCGGGGCTGACCGCCACACTGGACACCCACGCCGTGTGCCCGGTCAGCGGCGGCCCGACGGGATGACCGGTGTCCGCATCCCACACCCGCAGCGTCTTGTCGCGACTGCCGGAGACGATGCGGTGCCCGTCGGGGCTGAACGCCACGCTGTACACCGTGTCCGTGTGGCCGGTGAGCGGCTGGCCGATGGGCTTTCCGGTGTCGGCGTCCCACAGCCGGACGGTCTTGTCGGCACTACCGGAGGCGATGCGGTGGCCATCGGGGCTGACCGCCACGCTGTCCACGGCCTCCATATGGCCGATAAGCGGTGGGCCGACGGGATGACCGGTATCGGCATCCCACACCCGCAGCGTCTTGTCGACGCTGCCGGAGACCACACGCCGCCCGTCGGGGCTGAACGCCACGCTCCACACCCCATCCGCATGGCCGGTGATCGGCCGGCCGACGTCGACACCCCATACCCGCACCGTTCTGTCAGAACTGCCGGAGATGATCCGCGTGCCGTCCGGGCTGAACACCACCCCATTCACGACGTCCTGGTGGCCGGAGAGCGGCTCGCTCACGGGGTTCCCGGTGTCGGGGTCCCACAGCGACACGGTGGTGTCGGCGCTGCCGGAGGCGATACGCCGCCCGTCGGGGCTGAACGCCACGCTGAGCACCGTGTCGGTGTGGCCGGTCAGCGGTTCACCGATGGGCTTTCCGGTGTCGGGGTCCCACAGCCGCACTGTGGTGTCGGCGCTGCCGGAGGCGATGCGGTGCCCGTCGGGGCTGAACGCCACGCTGTACACCGCGTTCGAGTGGCCGGTGAGCGGCTGGCCGATGGGCTTGCCGGTGCCGGCGTCCCACAGCCGCAACGTCTTGTCGCGACTGCCGGAGACGATGCGGTGCCCGTCGGGGCTGAACGCCACTTCGGACACTGTGTCCGTGTGGCCGGTGAGCGGCTGGCCGATGGGTTGGCCGGTGTCGGCGTCCCACAGCCGCAGCGTCTCGTCGCGACTGCCGGAGACGATGCGGTGCCCGTCGGGGCTGAACGCCACGCTCCGTAGCTCGTCCGTGTGGCCGGTGAGCGGCTGGCCGACTGGTTGACCGGTGTCGGCATCCCACAGCCGCACGGTCTTGTCATCTCCGGCGGAGACGATGCGGTGCCCGTCGGGGCTGACCGCCAGTGCGAATACTCTCGACGCTGCCTCGACGATCTTGAGTGTGTTGACCCGCTTCACCAATGCGGTTAGCAGTGGGCCTTCGTCAGGGGTACGCGCAAGCTGTTGTCCCACGAGCAGCTGCTCGAAGGCACGCACATCGCCACCGGGGCGGTTTCCAGCCAGCATCGACTGCGCCTCGGAGACCAATCGCAGGCTGGTCGCCTCGCGGAAACGCGCGTCGGACTGGTTTCGCGCAGTGTTGGCCTGCATACCCAGAATCACAGCCATCACCGCGACGATCGCGGTGACCGCCAGCACGGCGATGAGTACCTTTGAACGCTTCCGCATCGCTGCCGCATGCCGCTGGGCGGCTTCCAGTTCGGCTGTCCGACGGCGTTGTTCGGCCTCGACGCGGTCGTTCTCGCGGGTGCGGGAAGCCTGCAGGAAGTCGCGAGTGGGGTCGAGCCGACTGCGAAAGCCGGGTTTGACGGCAAGGGCTTCGGCGTGAACCAACCGGGAGCCCTCCAGCAGCCAGGATTCGTTGCGGCCACTGGCCCGCCAGTCAGCTGCGGCGCGTTCGATGCTGTCGGCGTCTTTGAGGCTCTGGGCCTCGTCCCGCAGCCAGGCCGCCAGCTCGCGCCATTGCCGCAGCAGACTTTCCAAAGCGACCTCGACCACGGTCTGGCCGTCGCGGGTGTCCTTGACCAGCAGCCGCTTCTCCACCATCGCCTGGATGAGGGGACGGCTGGCGACGGGCAGGTCGTCCCAGCGGGCCAGGCGGCGCATCGGCTGGTCGTTGCCGGGGTTGATGGTTGCCAGCCACGGGATGAACGCATCGTGCAGCATGTCGAGTTGGGCGTGCCGTTTGTCGTTATCCAGTAGTTTGTCCACCTCGGTCTGGACCACCTGGGCCATCCCGCCCATCGACTCATACTCGGCCACCGTCAGATCACCGTCGTCCCCGAAGTCGCGATATAGCCGTTCCAACGTCAACGCCAGCAGCGGTAGCGCATCAGCTCCTTCGGCGGCCTCTGTCAGCAGCCGCTCCACCAGCGCCGGCTCGACCACTAATCGATGCCCGGCGGCGGTGGCCCGCCGGGCCGGGCCGGTGATGACCTCGGAGTGCCCTGCAGGGGGCATGGGTTTGAGTTCGTCGAACACCGCGCTGTGCACCCCGGCCAACTCGGGAGCGATTTGCAGCGGCTCGTAGCGATCGGCACGGATGGTCATCGCCACGATCATCGCCGGAGTCACACCTGCCTCATGCTGGACCAGGGCGGCGACCAACTCCAGGAATTGCGGGGCCTGCGGCCCTGCGTCGGCGTTGAACAGTTCCTCGGCCTGATCCACCGGCAGCACCAGGGTGGGGGCGGGCTGCTCGGCAGCCACATCGAACAGTCGGGTGCGGGCTACCTGCCGAGCCTCCTCCAACCAACCTCGCAATTGCTCGACATGCGGGGTCAGGCACGCGTTCTTGATCTCGCCCAGCATCGGCTCGCGTAACCCGAGATCGGTGCGCAGGCTGTGCACGGCCTGGGCCATTCCGTGTTCCCCGGTGAGCGCGGCCCGCTCGGGCCGCACGATGGGCAGAGGAAGGAAGCGGCGGTCGTCGCGATGCAGCCGTGGCAGCAGCCCCGCCCGCAGAAAGGACGACTTGCCCGCCCCGGACGGGCCGAGGATGACGAGCAGGGACTCCACCCCCGACGTCCGCATCCCGTGCAGCACATCCAACCCGCGCAAGATCTGGGCGTCGCGGCCGAAGAACACCGCCGCGTCGGCCTCCGTGAGCGGTGCCCATCCCCGATAGGGCGCGCGGCCGGGATCCCCCGGAGGCGGCCACGGGAAGTGCTCTGCCCCAATCCCCAGGGCACGCAAGGCCTCCAGCAGTCGCTGCATGCCGTCACTGGCCAGCCGGACCGGTTCGCCGTTGTCCACGGTGATGTCGGCGACTAGGCCATCACCGGTGAACAAGTCGCACCGCTGCCATTCCGAGGTGATGCCGGTGTCGGCAAGCGGCTCCAGCCGAGCGCACAGGATGGTTTTGTTCAATGTCTCGGCGTACCGGAACTCTGCCTGGCACTCGCGGGAGGCTTCCCAGTGCTTCGACAGCAAGCAGATCACCGCCTCACAGCGGCTGTTAGCCCGCTGCAATGCCTGCCTCCAGCGCTCCCCAGGCCGAATACCGGTGTGCGGGTCCAGATCCAGGAAGATCTCCTCGGCGAGACCCGGCTCGTGCTCGATCAACCACGCCTTAACCGCCGTCGCCTCGCGGCTATCCAGGCTGGAATGGCTCAAGAACACCCGCGACACGCTTCACCCCCGGTCGGCGCAGGCGCGCACCTATCTCAGCCATGATCGCAGCTAAACCGACACTTCGCGGCAAGATCAACGTGCCTTTCCAACCCGCATGGCGATAAACCACAGTCACAACGGGCCCCAACCCCGGTGGGGGTCTGAGACGAGTTTGCGGATGAGTTGGCCGGTGTTTCGGTCGAGGACTCGGATGAACCGCCGGGACGCTTCAGATCAGACCACAATGGCGGTGATGCTTCTCGGCGAGGTGAGCGTGATTTCCGTCCGGCGGCCTTGGGCGCGGTCTTGATGGTCTGCCCGTACTGCGGTTCAGATGTGGGCAGCAGCGGCGTGTGCGAGAAGTGCGGCGCGCCGCGTGAGGACGTCAGGTTGACCGGATGGCGCCCTGACCCCACGGCACGCCATGAAGGCCGTTACTACACCGCTGGGCGCCCCACCGGTCGGGTCCGCAATGGCAGAGCCGAGGCAAACGACCCTGCCGGTGGCCAGATGCTGCCGGACTACGTCGACCTTCCCTCGCGCAGCAGGATGAGCATTCGATCGTCGTGGCTCGGCACTGGCGTGGCGGCGGCAATCATCGTGATGGTGGCGCTCGTATTTTGGGCGCTGCACCTGCCGCGCCGCGGGCAGTCGGAATCGCCTGACGTGAACTACCTCGCCACGTTGCATGACGCCGGTCTGGCCGGCCAGTTCAACTCCGATGCCAATGCGATTGCCCACGGCAAAGAGGTGTGCAGGCAGCTCGATGACGGCGGACCGCAGCAGGGTCTGAACGCAGACAAGATCGCCGTCGACGCCTACTGCCCTCAATTCTCCAAAGGGTTTCATATTCTCGAAACCGCCACTGTGACAGGAACATTCGTGCTGACCGGGGGAGATTCGAGCGTGGATATCAGCTCGATAGAATCGGACGGAACGTCATGTCACGGAGTGAACGGATACTCCGATATCGACCGCAACACTCAAGTCATCGTGAGGAATGGCAGGGGCGAAATCCTGGGCACCACGCCGCTCGGTGACGGCCATGGCGACGACCTCACGTGCACGTTTTCGTTCAGCTTTCCGGTCACTGAGGGTCAGGATCGCTACGTCGTCAGCGTGAGCCATCGCGGCGACTTCATCTACACCTTCAACCAACTAGCCAGTCAAGGCGTCCATATTCACCTTGGGCAGTAGTGGTCACCGCAGCGACAGCAGCGTGGACTCGAAAGCGCGATCGGCGCAGGTTTTCTCGTGACGGCCGTCGGCTGTGCATTGCTCGTGTAAGCATAAAAGGATGACGGCGCGGCACGCCTCGGGACTTGCAGCGTCTGGAGGGATCGAGTGCCGTCTGACCAACCGCCGCCAATCACAACGAACTGGGGGAAATTCGGTCATTCGCGCCGTCGCGCTGCTTGCGGTCATCCTTATTGGCCTAACCGGCTGCGGTTCGTCTTCGAAGAACCAGTCGGGTGATACCGGCGGAGAACCTGGGGCCGGCACCATCGTATCCGATGCTCCCCCGGCCAATCTCGACCCGTCGGTGCACGATGCGTCGTCGTGGGCGAGGGGTATGACGTATCGGTCGCGCTCCGGAATCGACGACGACAACACACACGTCACCGGTTCGGTTTTCGTGCCGAAAGGCGACCCTCCCGAGGGTGGCTATCCTGTTGTGGCCCTTGCGCCTGAGACGATAGGCACCGCTGCCGACTGCGCTGCGTCGCTCTCGCCGAACCTGCTCGGCAGTTCCGCCGATGTGGCGGCGCTGCTGAAGGCGGGATATGTCGTCTTCGTGCCTGATTACCAGGGTCTGGGCAAGCCCTCGGACGGCAAGCCCGTCTATCACCCCTATTGGACTCGACCACAGCCGGTTACGTCATCATCGACGGTGTACGGGCGGCGAAAACACTGGCCTCCGCCCCGACATCGACTTCCTGGGCGGTGCTGGGCAGTTTCGAAGGCGGGCAGGCGGCGTGGGCGACCAACGAACTCGTGGACAACTACGGATCTGGCCTGAACCTGATTGCCACGGCGAGTCTGTCCCCGATCGCTGATTTCGAAGGCCTCGCCGACGCGGCCATGGCCGGCACCCTCACGCCCGACCAGAAACTGGTCTACGTGGCGTTTCTAGCGGCATTGAAAAACGAGAACCCGTACGAGCTCGAACTCGACGACTACCGGCGCGGGACGGCCGAGCAGAATTGGGATGCGCTGCTGTCATGCCAGAGCGCTCAGCGAAGCGCGTTGGCTGAGCAGATACCACCGGACGATCTACGGCCCGCCACGCCGGAGGCGCTGGCCACCCTCCACGGCTATCTGCAGAAGACGACGCGCCGGTCGTGGTGTTCGTCGACTCGACCGGCAAGTTCAACAACGACACTGAATGTGTCAACGGGCCGCGTGGCAACGCTGCCGACCACCTGACCAAGGACGTTGTACCGTATATGATTTCGCACTTTGGTGTCAGCTCGAGCCCGGCCAACTGGGGTCTGGTCGGTTGGTCGTCGGGCGGCACGTGTGCGCTGGTGCTGGCGGTTCGGTATCCAGAGTTATTTAGCGCATTCGTCTCTCTGGACGGTCAGCTCGGACCCAACGCCGGCACGAAGCCACAGACCATTGCGCGGTTGTTCGGCGGGGACGCTGAGGCATGGGCGGCGTTCGACCCCAAAACTGTCATCGAGAAACACGGCCGCTATGACGACATGTCGGCGTGGCTCGGCGTTTCGGACGCTACCTCCCCAGTGCATCGCCCAGCCAACGATGCGTCGCCGGATCCCGATGCCATCGAAGACTGGGATCAGTATTCTGAGGAGCACGCCGCCGACGCCGACAAGTTATGTGCGTTGCTGAGCGGACACAACGTCGAATGCTCGGTGGTGAGTTACTCGGGCTCGCACGACTTCCCTTCGGCTGGCGACGGATTCGCGGCTGCGCTCCCTTGGCTGGCCGGCGAACTCGACACCCCGGGAGCCGAGAAGCGCCCGATGCCCGGGGCCCGTAGGGCGCAATGAAGGCGAGCGTGCCAGGCGTCGCCGCCGCATCGCGCAGAAGAGGATCGAGATTTCGTCAGCGCGCTATCAGCGTCGGTCCTTCCTTGCGCTGGCGATTGGCCGCAACGAATTCGCGCCCATTACAAGCGCTTTCGCGACTCACGAGTGCCGCCACTTCGGTAGGGCTAGGCGGCGGACTATCGACGGCCTGAGGAGCCCGGTCGGCGAGTCGATGAGGCCGCTGACTTTGAAGAACTGGGCTGCGACGACGGGGTCGGTTTCACACACCGTCAGCAGGCGTTCGGTCAGCTTGGCTCCGATCCGGGTCATGGCAGTACGCGCGCCTTCGGTCTCGGGGAAGTTGAGGTCGGATGTGGTGGCTAGCTGCCATGCGGTGCTGATGGGTTTGGCGGTCGACCGGAAGTACCGCTGTGCGAGATTGTCCAGCCCTTTGTGTAGGCAGTCTTGCAGCGCCACGGCCTCTAGCGCCGAGACGGTCATGCCCTGCCCATAGATGGGGTTGAAGCTGCAGATTGCATCCCCGCTCACCAGCAGGCCAGCGGGGAATCGGCGCATCTTGTCGTAGCGCCGCCATTGGCTGGAGGGGATTCGGTACCGGTGAGGGTTCCCGATCGGCTCTGCGGCTCGCACTGCGTTGAAAAACTCAGCGGGAGTGTATTTTTCGGCGTAGTCGATCATGGCTTTGAGGTCGGTTGGCGGTTCGTTCCCGCCGATACTGAAAACGGTGAAAATGGCGGTGTCATTCTCGTTGATGGTCAGGAACATTCCCGTAGGCCGTCCGGGAACCGGATGGATGTTGACGATCATTTCGTGAAGGCTGTTGTGTTTGAGCTGCAATGGCTGGCTGACGTAACAGATGCGCGACTTGACGTGCAGCTCGTCAGGGCGTCCGTAGCCGAGTCTGTCGAGCAACGCCGGTGTGTGTGCGCTGCGGCCCATGGCGTCGACGACCAGGTCGGCCTCGAGGTCTTGGCTGGCTGTGCCGTCTCCGTCGGTAACCGTCACACCGGTGACGCGCCGACGATCAGCCGTGACGGTCAATTCGGCGACGTCGGTGCCGTCGCGGATGTCGACGTTGTCGACCGCCTCGACCCGGCGTCGGATGGCGGCTTCCAGCAACGGCCGGCTGAGAAAGTACATCGCCATCTGGTTGTGGTCGAATGCGGCCAGGCCGTGGCGCAGCATGACGTGGCCGGCGATCGACATGTAGAGCTTCGACCAGTCCCCGTCGTCCCATACAGGGGCTCCGTGGTCCACGAGGGCACTGAGCAGTCCGGGAAACAGGCGATCGAGGATGTGCGCTCCTTTGGTGAGCAGCGCGTGAGGATGGTGGGCCTGGGGGGCGCCTCGTCGGGTTGCCGCGCCGTCGGGCAGAACGTCTCGCTCGATCACCGTGACTCTGGCGAAGGAATCGGCGAGAACTCGGGCGGCCAGCAGTCCGCCGACGGATCCACCGAGAACCACGGCCTGCCGACCGACTGCCCCCATGAGACCCCATCGCTTTGACCCAACGCCGTCCCTGCCGGGATCGCGCATGCGGCGAAGTATCAGCGGACGGACATGACCTGCGATGAAATCACCTGACGTCGTACTCCGCTACCACCGCTCGTAGCCCAGTCGTCTCGAGTCGGGCCCGGGGCGGACTCGGGCCTCATGCGTCCGCTTTGCCACCGGACAGCGGGGTGGTGAAGACCACGTCTTGTCAGGCAACGTTTGCACAGCTGCTGTACCCATTGGCGGGACACATCGTAGTCGCGGGCGACCTCGCACTTGCTGCGTCCTTCCAGCACGACGGCGGTGATGACGAGCTGCGCTTTCGACATGGCCGACAGGACATCGGAATAGTTCCGAACCTGCATTAGGCTCGGGACTTTTCCGTTTGGGGCCTTTGGGTGCTCCGGTGGGTTGGTAGTCCCTAGTTGGCCCGAGGTTAGCTCGCGCAGTAGCGACCAATGTTTGCTTCTTGTAGATGCATAGTGCAGGTGGAAACAGGTTAGGTTGATCCGAGACAAGCGCCGCGCGGTCAAGCAACGCTCCGAAACCAACCTCGGGCTGCTGTCGTGGCTAGCCGGGTCGGTGCGCCATGACGGCTTGGAGAAGGCCCCACAACCACAGAATCCGCCGCTGATCTTCCGGCATCCACCCGACAGCATGCACCGGGCCGGCCCAGCGTCAAGACGCAACCCGTCCTCGCTACGCTGCGGGCGCTCCGTCTTGACACCGGTCCTTACCGAACGCTGCCCGCACGGAGGCCGAAAGCCAGCAAAACCAATGGTCAACAACCTGTTGACAGGAAGCGCCCCTTCAGGGATGACAGATCAACCCCATAACTAGGACACTTCGCTGCATTACGCTTGCCTGGCATGAAGGTGAGGACATGACGACGCGGTTGTCGCCGGGTTGGTATCCAGACCTAAGCAGAACGCCGCCGAAAGTTGCCTGGGATGGCCAGAGTGGGACACCGCTTCCTCTACCCGCCGCGGCCAAGGGTCGCCGATCGCGATCTTTGCGCCTAGGGCCGCGATCCCGGCTCATAGAACGGTTTTCGCGACCAAACCCGCGCCGGGCACCTTTGCGTGACCGCGCGGCTGATCAGTGCGCTGGCAAGAGACGAGGTCTTGTGATGCCCGCTAATTGATCTGGGGCATAAATTGAAAGGCGAATTGTGCGTACTTCGTACTGGCTCGCCCGTTGCCGGAGCCATGATATTGTAATCGTCGGGGCTTTGTTGATAGCCGGATGGAAATACACTTCCGGCATCCGCGGGACTCTGGACATTGCTCTTTGGGACGAAACCGGCTTTCTCACTCGGGGCATTGGTTTTCTCCACTTCGCGTTGCCTCCGCCAGGCGACGCCCCACTGTATTGTATATGGTACTCATTGCTGGCGAGAGTATCCTCGGACTCGATCGCACTCTACTACTTGAACTGCAGGATGGTGACCATCCTCCCCCCTGTCTTGTTCTATATACTATTGCGCCGGTACCGCGTTTCTCTACTTACTTCTTCTCTTTCGGCACTCTTTCTTTTGCTGACTAGCGCGAATTTTTACGTATGGCCGAAAGTCAATCACTTTGAACTTATGGTTTTGCTGGCATTTCTAATCCTCGCTGCCATCCCGAAATCATTGACGCTTGGATTTGCGATCCTGGCTTTTGGCTGCTTGCTTGCAGCTTATATTCGTCCGGAAATGTTCTTTGCCTTCGTTCTCTGTTTTGCCATCAGTGTCGGATCGTTTCTGCTTCGGGAGCGCACTCTGTTTCACGTTGCAGCGCTAGCGTCGCTTGCGCTTATTGCTATTGCCGTTACGATTGTCGGAAATCCGGTCAGCGGCAACCGCAGTCTTACCGCCTTTGGTCAGCATTTTTCGTTGAATTGGCACGCTTGGACGCACGACGCCTCATTGTCACCGTGGGACGACTGGCGGCAAATCGTGCACATGAATTTTGGGCAAGTGTCAGGCATCGGACAAGCGATGTTGAACAATCCGGCAGCGTTCGCGCGCCACGTTGCCACAAATGCCATTCATCTGCCTGGCGCGCTTGTCTCTACGTTTGCACTTAATCCCAACTTCTTTGCGACTTTTCATATGCGACCCATCGAAGCCTATATCCTGCTCGCCTTAGGATTTGGCGGGTTACTCTTCTTGAGTCGAAGAGCTATTTTGTCGCGCCTGCGCCTTGCGATGCCGACCGAGAAGCGGTTCCTGCTTTTTGTATGCGCTGTTTGTCCTGTAATCATACTGTCGTGCCTAATCATCTACCCTCGCCCTCACTACATGTTGGTGTTGGGAACGCTGCTATTGGCTGTTCTTGTTGTTCTGGTGGATCCGTTGAAGGATCGTCAGGTGAGGTGGTCCCATGCAGTGGTCACCGCGTTATGCGCCGCGTTAGTGATTGTCGGAATCACGCCCAGGCTCGTTAATTTTCCGGCTGTTGGGTTACCGACGGTCGCTAATTTGCTGGCAACGCCTCCCCGCTCACAGCCGACTTTGGAAGCGATTGAATTTATTAGAACACTTGATATCACGGCCGAGACACACCTCTTGAGTAAAGATTGGGGCTACACGTCGTACCTAGGAGAAAATTGGGGAAACCCCTGCGATTTGGTTGGCTGCGGCAATTGGAAGGCAGTCCGGATTGAGCAAAAATCAGCGGGAGATCCGAACGATCCCAGCAAATACGTTCCTTTCGACAGCTTTCGGCGGAACGAGAAGATTAACATGATCTTGGTGACGGACGATTTGTTGAAGGACACGCGTTTTCGGGATGATGCGGAATTTAAGGCATTTCTTGAGAATCCCGAAAGCGCGGATTTTGTGAAGCTTGTCCTGCCTGACGGCAAGCGAGATCTTTACGTTGACAAGACCATTCTCCGGTCGGCCAAATAGGGGTTTCTTGATGCAGCGTGCACACTTGACGTATGCCCACCTATGACCGCGTTGATCTACCGAAAGTGCCTCCTGCCGTTCGCTGCACCGCCCGCAGGATGGACAGCCGAGCCGGGCGACGCGGTGGGGAAGTACGTCCACGGGCGACCCGTCAAAGGTAGAAACACGTGCTCGCTGACAATAAGATATCGATGTGCAGCGGAGCTGTGCGGGCGCGGCGGAGAGATAGTGCGCCGCGCACGACCGATTGAAGGCACTGCGCGGCTCGAACTGTCTAGGCGAGCCGCTAGGCCGTCGGTCCCTCCGCGGCAGTCGGGATGGCAGAGCGATATTTCACTGCGCGGAGCATTGCGGGTGCTCGGCGGCGGTGGGGTGGTTCGCCGCGGCCGACTGGTTGACCGCATGGCGCGGCTCGATCCGGATGTTGACCGCACGGCGCGGCTCGATCCGGATGTTGACCACACGGCGCGGCTCGATCCGGATGTTGACCACACGGCGCGGCTCGATCCGGATGTTGACCACACGGCGCGGCTGGATCTAGGTGTTG
>Ga0163161_10002740_pt1 | contig 12535 bp, 14 predicted proteins | sample S45metaG_FD_129847 | JGI IMG/M metagenome (GOLD analysis project Ga0163161, IMG submission 129847) | Switchgrass rhizosphere microbial communities from Kellogg Biological Station, Michigan, USA - S4-5 metaG | ecosystem: Host-associated > Plants > Roots > Rhizosphere > Soil | place: USA... | reverse complement strand
TCGGCTGGGGTTTTCTATTTCGCGGTTGCATCTATAGCGAGCTACTGTATAAACCGCCCCAACTAAACCGCGCCATCAAGCAAGAGGATCCCGGACGTGGAAGAAATCATTGAACAACTGCGTGAAGCCAACGAACCGGTACCGGTCCCCTTGGAGCTGCCTGACGAAGATCAGATCGTGGAAATCGAAGAACAACTGTTCATCGACATTCCGTTCGTCTTCAGAGAATTTTTGCTGACCGTCAGCGACGTGGTCTACGGCAGCCTGGAACCGGTGACCGTCACCGACCCGCAATCCCACACCTACCTGCCGGACGTTGCTGCCAACGCCTGGGACGCTGGTGTCGATCGCAGCATGATTCCGATCTGCCAGGACGGTGACAATTACTACCTGGTCGAAGAAGACGGCACCGTGGTGTTGTGGTTGGCCGAGGAAGAACTGCTCGCCGAAGAAACCTGGGAATCGGTATGGCACTGGGCGCGGGACGTCTGGCTGGAAAGCTGATTTAGCTAACCCGACTTTGTAGCAGCTGGCGCAGCCTGCGTCCGGTTCGGGCCGCGTTCGGACGCAGCAGTCGTAAACCCGGATGACTCGTTTTTCCTGAAACACCTCGTAGCCTGATATTGCGGCCGCTTCGCAGCCGGACGCAGGCTGCGCCAGCTGCTACGGGACGATGTCAGTGGCCGGATGCATCGTTGTTGTTGTCCAGGGTTTCGAGCAAGGCCACCTGCATCCGCGTATGTACGCGGATGAACCAGCGCCAGAGCAATGCCGCAACGGCGGCAGCGACTACGATGATCAATACCAGCAACTTGTTGGTTGGGAGAATACTGGCCGACAAGGCTGCCAGTAGCAGGAATATCACCAGCAGCGAGAGGATCGGAATCACTTCGGCGATCACCCGACGCACTCGCTGCGTGTGGCGGCCTGCCATCTCCGGTTTCACCCCCATCTCTGCCAACAGCAGCGACAGCGCCTTAAGCTTGCGATAGGCGGCGATCAGGAATGGCAGCGACAACAGCAGTGCACCGCCCCAAATCAATGCTTTCTGCCAACTCGGGTCGCTGATCCAGTCCTGCAGCCAGGGGGACATGCGCTCGGAGAAATACGCACCCGAGAAGAAAATCGCAATCACCAACGCCAGATTGATCCCTACCTGCAACAAAATCCGCCGAATCATCGACGCCAGCAGCGCGCCCTCGCCCTGCGGCTGAATGCTGCGTAGCCATTCGCCGTACATACCCAAAACCCTGCCCAACCGTTGCGGCATCACGCCAGCAAGCTTGATCGATAGCGGATCGGCCGCGCGGATCAGGTACGGTGTCAGCAGCGTGGTAATCACCGAAACAGCCACGGCGACCGGATAGAGAAAGTTGCTGGTGACCTGCAGCGTCATGCCTAACGCGGCGATGATGAAAGAAAACTCGCCAATCTGCGAAAGACCCATCCCCACGCGCAGTGAGGTGCGCCCATCATTGCCGGCGATAAACGCGCCAAGGCCGCAGGACAGCATCTTCCCAAGCACTACAGCCACGGTAATGACCGCAATCGGCCAGGCATATTGCAACAGAATCATCGGATCAAGCATCAGGCCGATGGCCACGAAGAATATTGCGCTGAACAAGTCGCGAACCGGTTCAATCAAGCGCTCTATTTTCAACAGTTGTCGCGATTCAGCCATGATCGCGCCAATCAAGAACGCGCCGAGCACCATGCTGTATTCGAGTTTGACCACCAATAGACAGAAGCCGAAACACAGGCCTAACACGGTAATCAGCAGCATCTCGTTGCTTTCGAATTTGGCCACGTACGCCAGCAGCCGTGGCACCAGCAAAATCCCGATGACCAGCGCGACAATCATGAATAGCGAGAGCTTGCCGACCGTAGAAAACACTTCGCCGGAGCTGACCGTGCCGCTGACCGCGATACTCGACAGTAACGCGATGATGCCGATACCGAGGATGTCCTCGACGATCAGCACACCGAAGATCAATTGCGCGAAGCGCTCGTTCTTCATCTTCAGGTCGTTGAGTGCCTTGACGATGATGGTGGTCGAGGAAATCGCCAGGATCGCGCCTAGGAATAGTGAGTCCATGGTGTTCCAGCCGAACCATCGACCGATCTCGTAGCCGATCCAGATCATCAGCACGATTTCCAGGAACGCCGCGATAAACGCCGTGGCGCCGACCTTGAACAACTTGCGCAGGCTGAATTCCAGACCGAGGCAGAACATCAGGAAGATCACCCCGAGCTCCGCGAGGGTCTTGATGGTGTCCTCGTCGTGAATCAGGCTGAACGGCGGCGTGTGCGGGCCGATGATGAAACCGGCGACGATGTAGCCCAGCACCACCGGCTGTTTGAAGCGATGGAACAGCACCGTCACCATGCCCGCGATCAACATGATCACTGCCAAATCCTGAATGAAACTGATGGCATGCATGGCGTGGAGCTCCTCAAGGGGACTTTTGGAGGTTAACACCACGACTTCCGTCGCAAAGGCGGTGCAATATATGGAAACAGATCGGCCCAGGCGTGACGGCAGCCACTTGCCCGGCGTCCCGATAACTGTTGGTTTGAAAAAGCTGACAAGGCACCCGCAGAGGTGCGCCCCTGAAATTGCGCCTTGAACCGTGAGAACGCTATGGAACCCGGAAACGCACAACTGTCGATGACGGTATTGATGACCCCTGACATGGCCAACTTCTCTGGCAATGTCCACGGCGGCACCTTGCTCAAATACCTCGACGAAGTCGCGTATGCATGCGCCAGCCGATATGCCGGCCGCTACGTGGTGACCCTGTCGGTGGACCAGGTTATTTTCCGCGAGCCGATTCATGTCGGCGAATTGGTGACCTTTCTGGCTTCGGTCAACTACACCGGCAACACCTCGATGGAGGTGGGCATCAAGGTTGTGACCGAGAACATCCGCGAGCGCTCGGTGCGCCACACCAATAGCTGCTTTTTCACCATGGTCGCGGTGGATGACAACCGCAAACCCGCTGCCGTCCCGCCTCTGCAACCGCATAACAGCGAAGAAAAACGCCGCTTCATTCAGGCACAGCAGCGTCGGCAAATTCGTCAGGAACTGGAAAAGCGGTATCAGGAAATCAAGGGCGATGCCTGAGATCTGTGACCCATTTTAGCTAGTCATCGCGAGCAGGCTCGCTCCCACAGCGGATCCAGGTCGTACACAAATATTGTGTCCATTGAAGATCATATGTGGGAGCGAGCCTGCTCGGAATGGGGGTCAACGCGTAATCAGAGACTGATCGGCGTCGCCTCAAACCGCACCCGCGGATGGGCAATCCGGTCCTGCGCCCGCACCAGTTCCAGCTCATAGCTGGCACAGGCCTGAGTCTCCAGCAGGACTTCGTGCACTGCCGACGCTGCAAACTCGAACGCAGCGACCAGACTATCGCCCAACAACACACGCGCCAGGAACAACCCGGACGTCAGGTCGCCCACGCCCACCGGCTGACGAGGAAATGCCAACAGCGGACGACGCAGATGCCAATTGCCTTCAGCGGTCACCAGCAGCATTTCAAATCCATCCGCCGGTTTACCGGGATAGTCCACGTGCTTGACCAGCACCGCCTTCGGTCCACGTGCCAACAGCGCCCGCGCCATAGCCAGGCAATCGAACAACGACCGTGGTTTGCGACCAGAGAAACTGTCCAGTTCCAACTGGTTCGGGCACATGAAGTCGGCCACTGACGCCGCCTCTTCCAGCAGGAAATCGCTGACTTCAGCCGGTACGCTACAGCCTTTCTCGGGATGGCCCATCACCGGGTCACACAAGTACAGCACCTTGGGATTCATCGACTTGATTCGCGCCACGCCCGTGAGGATCGCCCGGCCTTGGGCGGCACTGCCGAGATAGCCGGACAGTACCGCATCGCAGTTGCCCAGCTCGCCAATTGCCGCGATCCCTTCGACCAACTCAGGGATCTGGTGCGGTGCCAGCACTTCACCCGCCCACTGGCCGTACTGCGTATGGTTGGAGAACTGCACGGTGTTGAGCGGCCAGACATTCACCCCGACCCGCTGCATCGGGAATACCGCGGCGCTGTTGCCAGCGTGGCCAAACACCACGTGGGACTGAATGGCGAGCAGATGGGGCGTACGTTTCATGCGGTGAGTTTTCCGTAAAACCATTGAAATTCAAGCCGCTCAGTATGCGACGAAACGCAGCCTGTACGACAGAGCGGCGACGCAGTTAAGCTGACACCCTCTAGTTGGAGCAACCTGTTGATGCTGACCCTCGGAAATATCTTCGTGCTGATGTTGCTCGCCACCGGTGGGGCGTGGCTGTGGCACAACCACGGCTTGCGCGAGCGCGCGCTGGAGCGGGTCAAACAGCATTGTGCCAAGCTCGGTATCGAGTTGCTGGACGGCAACGTGGCTCTCAAAAAGATTGCGTTTATAAAAGATGCGAATGGCCGGCGGCGGCTCGCCCGCGTATACAACTTTGAATTCACCGTGACCGGCGAAACCCGCCACAACGGCACCATCACTCAATTTGGCGCCCACAGTGCACAGATCGAACTGGCACCCTACCCGATGCCGTTCGACGACACGCCAGCGGTCGGGGATGTGGTGAAGCCCCGCGCCGAGGTGATCGAGTTGAGCCAGTGGCGACAAGAACACACCAAGTGGCGCCCTTAACCCGACCGACAGTCGGCCAGAACGATTTGCAGTGAGTCAGCCTCCTGCGACTCACTGAAAATCAGCTCTATCCGCGAATCCTGGCGCCATTCGCTGGGCTTCCATTCCAGTTCCGAGTTATCCAACGCATTGGCCGAAAGCCACCCGTCGACGCTGTGGATAACCAGCTTCGCCCGCCGCCAGGAAAGGCTTTCAAGCCATTGACCAATGAGCGCCACATCGAACGTCTGGCTCGGATGCCAACGCCAGCCGATGCTCCAGCCCCCCTCCTGTTCCTGACTCAAGCAAATCGGCAGCGCGGGGTCGGTCCAGATGGCCGGTATCTGCGCCAGCGCCTTGGGCGCGACGAAGTTATCCACACCCGCAACAGCCCGAGCATGGAGCCCTGGCAGGCTGCACAACGGCAACTGAGCTTGCTGCGTCCAGTACAGAGGAATTGGAGGTAACTGCGCCGCGATTCGCTGGCGATCATCGACGTCGAGACCTTCCACCTTGTTCAACACCAACAAGCCGGCGCTGTTCAATGTCTCCTGTTGCGCCGCAGGCAGCGGTTTGCCGGCAGCGAGTGCTTGGGCATCCAGTACCAGTACGCAGGGTTGTACCGCCAGTACACCGACCCACGGCACCTCACTCAACTGTTCAAGCAACCGTGCCGGATGCCCAAGGCCGGAGGGTTCGATGTACAGCCGATCCGGCTTCGCCTTGCGCAACAACCGCCCGAGCCCGATCTGAAACGGCGCACCATTGACGCAACACAAACAGCCGCCGGCCACTTCGCCCAGTGCGATACCATCGGCGTCCGAGGTCAGCAGCGCAGCGTCGAGGCCGATCTGGCCGAACTCGTTGATCAGGACCGCCCAGCGCTCGCCGACCGGCCGCTGCGTCAACAGGTGCTTGATCAGGCTGGTTTTGCCGGCGCCCAAAGGGCCCGCAATGACGTGAGTGGGAATGTTCTGCAACATGGTCGGCATTTTCTGAGGGGGTAAAAGATGCGGTTGATGGGATTATCGTTACTGCTGGCGCTGTGTTCCGGCGAGGTACTTGCCCAAGCTTGCGTGGTACATACCACATCAGCAAGGTTGGACGTAAAAGTTTGCCAGCAGAATCTGAACATCCCGGAAAAGCTCTTTGCCGAAGGCTTCTGCCAGCCTAATCTGGCCGGGCAGACAGTCGACGTGCAGTACGTCGACCAATGCCCTGCCGGCGCGTTCGGTGTATGCAGCAACGCTCAAGTTGCCAATATGCCTTACCGCCAGGATATTCACTATTACGGCGTGGCCACCGATGCGGCGTACCTGAAGCCCTTTTGCGAAACGCAGAGCCAGGGCAACTGGCTTAAGCCTTGAGGCGTTAGCCGAGCCAATCGAGGGTCAGAATCAAACGGCGCTCGCCCGTTGCCGGTTGCGGCGAGCGGTGGATCAGGCCAAAACCTTCGTTGCCGTGCCACTTCTCGCCTTTGAACAGAGCCACGTCCCCGCTGGCAATTTGCTCGATCATCGAATTCTGTAGAGGCTCGGCCTCAGGCTTGCCCAACTGGCGACGATCCATCACGCCCTCCCGAAGCCACTGGCTGCCGATGCCAGAATACGTCGTGATCAATCGCACCGGCACGTGATCGACGTGGAAACGCGGGCACATGGCCTTTTCCAGCGCCCGCAAACGCAGGCCAATGCGCTTGGCGCCCAGCAGGCAGGCGAACGCGCCGACCAGCCAGGACACGTCGGCAATGAACCCCTCATAGCCTTGTAGATCGCTTAAGCCTGAGGCCAGCCCCTGCAGATCGGGTTCGGCGTCATCACTCGGCAGCTCCAGGACCAACGACTCGGCCAGCGGCGCGTTCAGGGACAGTAGCAACTGACCGAAATCGACGATATGCACCGGAAGTTGGCGCTGCCAAATGGCGAGGTTTACGTCGTCATCGAGGATTCGGGCCAGTGTTTGCGGCGTTTCGCCTTGAACGGGATGAACCACGGAACGCCGCTTCAGGCTCGGCGCCAACATCAGGCGGTCGCCTCTTCGGACCAGGGGCCAAACGGGTCTGCCAGCAATCGCCAACCTTCGACGCCCAAGGCCATTTCGGCATCCGTCAGTAGACAATCGTCGAGCTCAGCGGAGAGTCTCGCGAAATCGATGTTCTGGCCGATGAACACCAACTCCTGACGGCAATCACCGGTGGCGGCAGTCCAGTTCTCCATGATCCCGGCGGTGCTTTCTTCGTCCTGCGGCCACTGTGTTTTCGGCACGAAACGCCACCAGCGCCCAGCGAAACCATGGCGCATCAAACCTCCAGCCTGGGACCAGCTACCGGCGTCCATGGATTTGCTGGCCAGCCAGAAAAAACCTTTTGAGCGCAGTAGTTTTCCATTCACCCATGGGCGGTCGATAAAGCTGAAAAAGCGCTGTGGATGAAAGGGGCGGCGAGCTCGGTAAGCAGTCGAGGCGATGCCGTATTCCTCGGTTTCCGGCACGTGCTCGCCACGTAATTCCTGCAACCAGCCTGGCGCCTGAGCGGCCTTTTCAAAGTCGAAGCGACCGGTATTGAGGATTTTTTCCAGGGGTACTTCACCCATGACCATCGGGATGATGTCTGCCTTCGCGTTGAGGCGCTGAAGAATCGCGATCAGCTCCTGGCGCTCGAAGCTGCTGATCAAGTCGATCTTGCTGATCAGGATGACATCGGCGAATTCGACCTGCTCGATCAACAGGTCAGTGATCGAGCGCTCGTCCTCCTCGCCCAGCGTTTCACCGCGTGAGCCGAGACTTTCGGCAGCCTGATAGTCGAGCAGGAAATTCACGCCATCCACCACGGTGACCATGGTGTCGAGCCGCGCGATGTCGGCCAGGCTTTGCCCTTCTTCATCACGGAAAGTGAAGGTTTCCGCCACGGGCAGCGGTTCGGAGATGCCGGTGGATTCGATCAATAAGTAATCAAAGCGGCCATCCCTGGCGAGTTTGCTGACTTCGTCGAGCAGGTCTTCACGCAAGGTGCAGCAAATGCAGCCGTTGCTCATTTCGATGAGCTTTTCTTCTGCGCGGTTCAGGCTGACATCACGCTGGACTTCATTGCCATCGATGTTGATCTCACTCATATCGTTGACGATGACAGCGACCCGCAGGTTGTCGCGATTACGCAATACATGGTTAAGCAGCGTACTTTTTCCAGCACCGAGAAAGCCCGACAGGACAGTAACCGGGAGACGATTGGGCATCAGGTATTCCTCACAGGGATGCCCGGTCGCAGAGTCGGGCTTGATTTTATGTTATAGTATAACAATATAATCAAGCCACCTCTTTACGACGGAACTGCTCATGAACGCGCTGACTCTGCCGGATATCGCCGCGCAAGCCTCTCGCCAAGCCCTGCCACTCGACTGGGTGGGCATGTGCGGCATTGCTCTGCCTGTTTTATTAAATGGCCAACGTTTGAGCGCAAAGGCTGACGCGGGCGTTAGCCTAGATGATGGAGAGGCTCGCGGGATTCATATGTCAAGGTTGTATCTGGCGCTGGAAATGTTTGAGCAGGAAAACCTGACGCCGAAGCTGCTGCGACGAGTCCTGCAAAGTTTCCTCGACAGTCATGAAGGACTGACCCACAGCGCTTACTTAAAAATTCACGCCGATCTACTGCTCAAAAGGCCAGCGTTAATCAGCCCACTGGCCGGTTGGAAAACCTATCCAGTGAGCATTGAAGCGCGTTTTAAAAACGCGATGTTCCACGTGGAACTAAAAATCGATGTTCTTTATTCTTCAACCTGCCCATGTTCGGCCGCAGTGTCTCGGCAGTTGATTCAGCAGCAATTTGTCGAAGACTTCGCCAACCAGTCACTGCAACATGCCGATGTTTTGACGTGGCTCGGTTCCACAAAAGGCATCATTGCGACGCCCCATAGCCAACGCAGTACCGCGCAATTGCGCGTGCGTCTTGACGACTATCTGGATGACTTGCCGCTGATCGCCCTCATCAACGATGCCGAGGCCGCACTCGGCACTGCCGTTCAAACCGCAGTCAAGCGCACCGATGAACAAGCCTTCGCCTTGGCAAATGGTCAAAACCTGATGTTCTGCGAAGACGCCGCACGCCGCTTGAACCTTGCTCTGAAAAGTTCAACCGGTATCCACGCCTTTCACCTTCGCGTAGTCCACGCCGAAAGCCTCCACGCCCACGATGCCGTCGCTGAAAGCCGGTGGAATTGGGAGGCCACATGATCCGTTGCCAGGCATTGCGTTGGGGCGCACCCGGACAACCACTCACACCCCCCGTAAATTTCGAACTGTCGACGGGAAGCCTGACCGCCGTAATCGGCGCCAACGGCTCGGGTAAAAGCAGCTTGCTGAAAGTCATCGCCGGCTTGCAAAAACCACTCACCGGCAAAATCTTCCTCGATGTTTCACGCAAGGGCTCGCTCTCCTTCCTCCCCCAGCAACAACACCTGGACCGCCAATTTCCCATCAGCCTCCAAGAATTGGTAGCCGCCGGTTTCTGGGGCAGTAAGCAATCACCCGATCTACGTAACCAACGCCTCAAAACCGCGTTGGAAGATTGGTGCCTCAGCGGTCTGGCACACCGCCCATTGATGGCTTTGTCCGGGGGAGAGCTGCAACGCGCCCTGCTCGCCCGAATGAGCCTTGCGCAAGCGCCACTGCTGTTGCTCGATGAACCGCACGCGGCACTCGACGAACTCGGTCAAGCGTTGCTCTGGAAACACATCCACGCATGGCACGCCAAAGGCCGAACGCTGGTTGTGGTATGCCATGACCTGGCCGCTGTTCGCCAACACATTCCCCACACGCTGCTGATCAAAAGCAGCGGAAGTGTACTCGGACCAAGTACCGAGTTGATCCGTCAACAACCGCTAACACAGGTGGCCTGATGCTCTCCGCCCCTCAGCTTTGGCAGCCCTTCCACGAGTTTGTGTTCATGCGCCGGGCGTTGCTTGGAGGACTCGTCCTTGCGTGCAGCACGGCACCGCTGGGCGTGTTTCTGATCTTGCGGCGCATGAGCCTGATCGGCGACGCCGTCGCCCACGGCATCTTGCCCGGCGCCGCACTTGGCTTCTGGTTCGCCGGGTTGAGCCTGCCGGCGCTTACCTTCGGCGGCCTGGGCGCTGGTTTGAGCATGGCCGGGCTAGCTGCCTGGATCACCCGCCGCACTGGCTTGCGAGAAGACGCCAGCCTGGCCGCGATCTACCCGATTTCCCTCGCCAGCGGGGTGCTGATTCTGGGCATCGCCGGCAAGCGCCTTGATCTTCTGCACCTGTTGTTTGGTTCCGCACTGGCGGTCGATGGCCCGACGCTGACTGGCATGTTGTGGGTGTCGGGTTTCAGCATGATCGCCATGGCCCTGATCTATAAGCCGCTGTTGCTGGACACCCTCGACCCGCTCTTCCTGCAAACCGTCAGCCGCCTCGGCCCGGTGGCCCATGGCGTATTCCTCACCCTCGTGGTGCTAAATCTGGTGATCGGTTTCCAGGCCATCGGCGCACTGATGGTGGTCGGATTGATGATGTTGCCCGCCGCCGCGTCGCGTTTCTGGAGTCATCGTTTGCCGGTGTTGATTGCCATCGCCTCCATGCTCGGCTGCCTCTCCGTGTGGCTCGGATTACTGCTGTCGTTCTTCTACTCGCTGCCCAGCGGTCCGGCGATTGTGCTGGTTGCTGGCGGTTTTTATCTGCTGTCCGTGGTGTTCGGTCCGGTACATGGCTTACTGCGCCGCCCGATATTGCCCACATCCCAATGAGGTGTTACACGATGCGCGCTCTGCTTGTGCTGTTCAGTTTGATGCTGTCGATGTCACTGTCTGCTGCGGAAAAGCTTCAGGTGGTAACCAGCTTCAGCATCCTTGCCGACATGACCCATCAGGTCGGCGGCGAGCATATTCAGATCACCAACATGGTCGGTCCGGACGCCGATGCCCACACCTATGAGCCGACGCCGGACGACGCCAAAGCGCTGCTCACTGCCAAGCTGATCATTAAAAACGGGTTGGGTTTTGAGCCATGGCTCGACCGTCTGGTGACCAGCACCGAAACCAAAGCGCCCGTCATCAGTGCGAGTCATGGCGTCATCCCGCGCTCACTGGATGAAGACGGCGAGACCATTCCTGACCCTCACGCCTGGCACAACCTGGCGAACACCGAGCTGTACATCGCCAACATCACCAAGGCTCTAATCGCAGCCGATCCGGCGAATACGGCCGACTACCAACGCAACAGTCAGGCCTACCTGAAACAGATCTACGCCTTGCTTGCCGAAGCCAAGGCGAAGCTCGGCTCGCTGCCACCGGGCAATCGCAAAATCGTGACTTCACATGACGCCTTCGGTTATCTCGGGCAAGCCTACGGTATCGACTTCATGGCGCCTCAAGGGCTGTCCACCGAGCACGAACCTTCAGCCACCGAAGTCGCAGCGCTGATCACTCAGATTCGCCAGGCCAAGGTCAAAGCGGTGCTCATGGAAAACATCAAAGACGCCCGACTGTTAAAACAGATTGCCGATGAAAGCGGTGCGCAGATCGGTGGCACGTTGTACTCCGATGCACTCGCCGCCACTGGGCCGGCCAGCACCTTTGCCGGACTGTTCGAATACAACCTCAATACCCTCTACCAAGCGTTGAGCAAGCCATGATCCGCAAGAACCCTTCAGGGCATTTACCGCAGATCGCGGAGTCCGCCTATGTGGATAAGACCGCCATCATCTGCGGCAAAGTGGTGATTGGAGAGAACGTCTTCGTTGGCCCTTATGCGGTCATTCGCGCCGACGAAGTGGATGCCCGCGGTGAGATGGAGCCAATCACCATCGGTGCCAACTCGAACATTCAGGACGGCGTGGTGATTCACTCCAAGTCCGGCGCAGCCGTCACTATCGGCGAGCTCAGTTCGATCGCCCACCGTTCCATCGTGCATGGCCCCTGCACCGTCGGCGACCGGGTGTTCATCGGCTTCAACAGCGTGCTGTTCAACTGCGCGGTCGGTAATGGATGCGTGGTGCGGCATAACTCAGTGGTCGACGGTCGCGACCTGCCCGAAGACTTCTACGTGCCCTCCACAACGCGCATCGGACCGAACACCGACCTGTCGCAATTCCCACCGGTAAGTATCAGCGCCTCGGAGTTTTCCGAAGACGTGGCGCGCACCAACGTCGACCTGGTGCGCGGTTACAAAGCGCTGCAAAACGAGTTCTGACCATGAGCAGTGTGCTGATTCGCAATGCCCGGCTGGTGAACGAAGGCCTTGAGTTCGAGGGTAATCTGCTGGTCGGCAATGGACGGATCGTGAATACAAGCCGGCGGCCCGGAAGCGCATCACGGCCGAAGTGTGCCTGCACCACCTGCTGCTCGATGATCGGGACTAGTCGATCCTCGGCAACTTGATCAAGTGCAACCCGGCCATCAAAACTCGAGCTGATCGGGTTGCACGAAGTACCGCGCTTCGGGAGCGCGGTTAACGGCGAAGGTCTTAAGCTCTAGGCTTGACGGTTCCGCAATCCTGCCCCAGCCACACGGCGCGACTTTCGAGACTGCCCTTTTGCTGGATGCCGGTGGCATTGAAGGTGCCGTTGACCTTGGTCGTGAACTCACGGTCGCTGAGGAACGTGGCTACACCAGCACCTTGCGCTTTGGGACAGCTGAAACGGAATTTCCACTGATTGCCCGTGCGGTCGGTGACTTCCTGCTTGCAGCCCGATTGCGGGTCCGTCAGTGGAATGTCGTCGGTCTTCACCTGCTCCGGCGTCAGGCAAGCCCGAATCCCTTTGCCGCCCATGGTGATGCCCTGTTTCTCCAGTTGCGCGCGCTGTTCCGGGGTCATCTGGCTCTGCAACTGACCGAGGATCAGTTGTAAGTCCGGCAGGTTCTGGTCATCGACCTTCACGT
>Ga0163161_10002737_pt1 | contig 12541 bp, 13 predicted proteins | sample S45metaG_FD_129847 | JGI IMG/M metagenome (GOLD analysis project Ga0163161, IMG submission 129847) | Switchgrass rhizosphere microbial communities from Kellogg Biological Station, Michigan, USA - S4-5 metaG | ecosystem: Host-associated > Plants > Roots > Rhizosphere > Soil | place: USA... | reverse complement strand
GCTGCGGCGATCCCGGCAGCCTGGGCTTTGACAAACTCGCGTCGAGTCATAGGCATGTGCTTTCTCCCGTCACATCGAGAATCTCGTGATAAACGAGGGCGGCATTGAGCACACCCGGCAAGCTGTTGATCTGATCGATTCGCTGAGAAATCTCACGTTCCTCTTCCATCTCCAGCACAACCACCAGTTTGCCGGCGGGACTTTCCTGATGCAGTTCAACGCCTTCGAGCAAGCGCAAGTTGGCTTTCACTGCCTCGAACAACTCGGGACGGGCAAGCACCACCAGACTGGCAATATGCAGCGTCTTTTCCATGACCCGTACTCCCCGTCTTTTACTAAAGATGGACAACGATCAATGAGGCGAACCAGGAGGGCCGAGCAGCATTTGCAGAAACCAGACAAAGAAACCGTAACCACCCACTATCGCCACCGACAGCAATGGAAAAAGAATGACAATCAGGAAAAAGAACAGACGGGTTTCTTTGCGCGCTTGCTGGGTAGAGTCATCCGCTGATGGCATGGTTAACGCTCCTGCCAAACTTTGAGGTTCAGCCTAGATGGCTCGCTTGGCAAAATCCATGATTCAGATCAACGGCAGGGTGGTAGCGCTTCAATTAACATCTCGAAGCGCCAGAGAATGGTTAACAACAACTAACCATTCTTGTTTATTAGTTCAACACTGGATGACGTTAACGCTCAAGTTTTACCAATTTCATAATCACGTAACTTATTGGCAATGGTGGTGTGAGAGACACCCAGGCGCTTACCCAGGAGCCGACTGCTGGAATGCTCGGAGTACAACCGCTCCAACACCGCTTTCTCGAAGCGCCCGACAATCTCGTCAAGTCCGCCCTCAAGGGAAAAATCGCCAAGCGGCTGACGCACACCGTAATCCGGCAGACGAATATGTTCGGCCTTGACCGTCCCGCCCTCACACAACGAAACCGCCTGGAACAGCACGTTTTCCAATTGCCGGACATTGCCCGGCCAGTTGTAATGACTGAGCCGCTCCATCGCCGCCGGCGCCAGTTTCGGCAGTGGGCAACCGATCTGCCGGCTGGCCTGGTCGAGGAAGTGCTCCACCAACGGCGTCAAACCATCGAGGCATTCACGCAACGGCGGAATGTGCAGCGATAACACGTTCAAGCGGTGATAAAGATCCTGACGAAACTCACCCCGCGCGCACAGTTCGGACAAATCCACCTGGGTCGCGCAGATCACCCGCACATCCAGATAAACCTCTTCATCGCTACCTACGCGACGGAAGCAACCGTCTTGTAGAAAGCGCAGCAATTTCACCTGTAAGCGCGGGCTCATTTCCCCCACGCCGTCGAGAAACAGCGTACCGCCCGCCGTCAGCTCCAGCAGACCCAGTTTGCCTTCGGCGCGCGCGCCTTCGAAGGCGCCAGGGCCGTAGCCAAATAATTCGGTCTCGGCCATCGACTCCGGCAAGCCGGCGCAGTTGAGTGCCATCAGGGGCGACTGCCCGCGCGGGCTGGCCAAGTGGCAGGCGCGCGCCAGCAATTCTTTACCAGTGCCGGTTTCGCCTTCGATCAACAGCGGTGCATCCAATGGCGCCATGCGCCGGGCTTCGCGCACCACGGCAGCCATGACTTTCGAGCTTTGAAAAATGCTGTCGAACCCGCGCAGTTCCTGCTTGCGCACGTTATAGATGCGTTCACCCACCCGATCCGCGCGGTGCAGCGTCAGTACCGCACCGGCCATGGCTTCGCTGTCGTCATGCTCCGATTGCAACGGCGCGATATCGGCCAGGAATACATCGCCCTTGACCTTGACTCGCAGCCCGTTGATGCGCGACTTGTTGGCCCGCACCAGTTCCGGCAAATCAAAATCCTCGGCGTACCGCGACAGCGGAATCCCCGGCACCTCATCCACCCGCACCCCGAGCAACTGCGCCGCCGCACGGTTGGCCGCAACGATGGAGCCGCCCATGTCGATCGACAACACCGGAAACTCCAGGGCGCCGAGCAAGGCATTGAGCTCCATGTGCCGACGTTCGCTGGGCATCAGCCCTACACGCTTGACACCAAAGACCCCGGCAATCGATTCGAATTTCGGACGCAGGGCCTGGAACTGAATGTTGATCAGGTTCGGGCAATGCAGGTAGATAGCATTGCCATGCTCACCGCCGACCTCGCCCCGGGCGACGTTGATCCCGTATTCCACCAGCAAGTTGAGAATGTCGCGCAGGATACCGATGCGGTTCTGGCAGTGGACTTTGATACGCATATAGAGGCCCGAAGAAAGGGGGAATCGAGGCCCCGCGCAAGGATTTTTCTGCGCTGGCGCCAAAGTAGTCGTCAAGATTATGTGACACCCGAGCACCTTTTCAAACCCGCAAATCTCAATAGCTGCGCGATCGCCGGGATTCCGTAACGAATACTTTACGAAAAATGGCGAATTTTCCTACGCAGAACGACGTACACCTGCTGTAACGCCGCACTTCTTGGGGTATTTCTAAGTCCATAGCAGCACATAACAAGAACGAATCCCCTAGCAGGAGAGCAGCATGAAGCAGACGCAATACGTGGCTCGCGAGCCCGATGCGCAAGGTTTTATCGACTACCCCGCAGAAGAACACGCGGTGTGGAACACGCTGATTACTCGTCAACTGAAAGTGATCGAGGGGCGTGCGTGCCAGGAATACCTGGACGGTATCGAAAAACTCGGTCTGCCCCACGACCGCATTCCGCAACTCGGTGAAATCAATAAAGTCCTCGGTGAAACCACCGGCTGGCAAGTGGCCCGAGTTCCGGCGCTGATCCCCTTCCAGACTTTTTTCGAATTGTTGGCCAATAAACAGTTTCCGGTAGCGACGTTTATTCGTACCCGCGAAGAGCTCGATTACCTGCAAGAGCCGGACATTTTCCATGAGATCTTTGGTCACTGCCCGCTGCTGACCAACCCCTGGTTTGCTGAATTCACCCATACCTACGGCAAACTTGGCCTGCAAGCGACCAAGGAAGAACGCGTGTACCTGGCGCGCCTGTACTGGATGACCATCGAGTTCGGTCTGGTCGACACACCTGAAGGCCTGCGCATTTACGGCGGCGGCATTCTTTCCTCGCCAAAAGAAACCGTTTACTGCCTGTCGAACGAACCTGAACATCAGACGTTCGATCCGCTGGAATGCATGCGCACGCCGTATCGCATCGACATCCTGCAACCGCTGTACTTTGTCTTGCCGAACCTCAAGCGTCTGTTTGATGTGGCTCATGAAGACATCATGAGCATGGTCAAACAAGGCATGCAGCTGGGCTTGCGCACCCCGAAATTTCCGCCAAAGGCTGCCTGATCCGCTGCTTTTAGAAACAAGTGAGCCTGTCAGGAACCGACGCTTTGGTTTAGCGTGGTGTCACTGACGGCCGATTTCCAATCATTCGATTTCAGGAACCCATCATGTCCACATTGAACCAAGCCCACTGCGAAGCCTGCCAAGCCGGCGCCCCTCAGGTCAGCGACGAAGAGTTGCCGGTACTGATCAAGCAGATCCCTGACTGGAACATCGAAGTACGCGACGGTGTGATGCAGCTGGAAAAACAGTTCCTGTTCAAAAACTTCAAACACGCCCTGGCGTTCACCAACGCCGTCGGTGAAATCTCCGAGGCTGAAGGTCACCACCCAGGCCTGCTGACCGAGTGGGGCAAAGTCACCGTCACTTGGTGGAGCCATTCCATCAAGGGCCTGCACCGCAACGACTTCATCATGGCCGCGCGCACTGACGAAGTGGCCAAGGACGCCGAGGGCCGCAAATAATGCATTTCGACGCCATAGGTCGAGTCCCCGGCGATCCGATTCTCGGCCTCATGGAGGCTTATGCGCAGGACCCGAACCCGCGCAAATTCGACCTCGGCGTGGGTGTCTATAAAGACGCCCAGGGCCTGACGCCGATTCCGCAATCGGTGAAGCTTGCCGAGCAGCGTCTGCTGGATCGCCAGACCACCAAGACCTACATCGGTGGTCACGGCGAGCCGGCGTTCGGCAAAGCCATCAGTGAGCTGGTGCTCGGTGCGGACTCCGCGCTGATCGCCGGGCAACTCGCCGGCGCGACCCAGACCCCAGGCGGCACTGGTGCGTTGCGCTTGAGCGCCGATTTCATCGCCCAGTGCCTGCCGGGCCGTGGCGTGTGGTTGAGCAACCCGACCTGGCCGATCCACGAAACCATTTTCGCGGCGGCCGGGGTCAAGGTCAGTCATTACCCTTACGTTGGCAGCGATAACCGCCTCGACGTCGACGCCATGCTCGCGGTTCTTAGTGAAGCGCCGAAAGGCGACGTGGTGTTGCTGCACGCCTGCTGCCACAACCCGACCGGTTTCGATCTGTCCCATGACGACTGGCGCCGCGTGCTGGACGTGGTACGCAGTCGCGACCTGTTGCCGCTGATTGACTTCGCCTACCAGGGTTTCGGCGAGGGTCTGGAGCAGGATGCCTGGTCGACCCGTTTGTTCGCAGACGCGTTGCCGGAAGTGCTGATCACCAGTTCCTGCTCGAAGAACTTCGGTTTGTACCGCGATCGCACCGGCGCGCTGATTGTCTGCGCAAAAACCGCTGACAAGCTGGTGGACATCCGCAGCCAACTGGCCAACATCGCCCGCAATCTGTGGTCGACGCCGCCGGATCACGGTGCCGCCGTGGTAGCGACTATTCTTGGCGATCCAGAGCTGAAAAGCCTCTGGGCCGACGAAGTGGAAGCCATGCGTTTGCGTATCGCCCAACTGCGTAGCGGTCTGGTCGAAGCGCTGGAACCCTATGGTTTGCGCGAGCGTTTTGCGCACATTGGCGTGCAACGCGGAATGTTCTCCTACACCGGTTTGACGGCGGAGCAGGTTAAACAGCTGCGTGATCATCACAGTGTTTACATGGTCAACTCGGGCCGGGCCAACGTGGCAGGGATTGATGCGACGCGTCTGGATTTGCTGGCCGAGGCGATTGCCGAAGTCTGCAAATAGCCTATGTACCTGCACAATTAAATGTGGGAGCGAGCCTGCTCGCGAATGCGGTGGATCAGTCAATGTTGATGTCGACTGACACACCGCTTTCGCGAGCAGGCTCGCTCCCACATTTGTTTTGCGGTGTTCCCACCTGCAGACCTGTCTAGACAACCCCATCCGTCGAAACAAATTGATATAAAGGTCTGATTGTCATTTTTACTCCTGTATCCTGCCCAGGCTTTGTATAAGCGCGGATCTACCAGATCTATCAACAGACTTTGCGAGGAGCGCGAACCATGCACGAGATTCCTAATCTCCCCTTCCCAAGCCTGCACGAAACTGAGCAGACAACCACGCAACAGGCCGGCGCCCTGCAGCCCGAACCGAAAGAAGCCACTGAACGCCGCAAGGCTGACAGCGAAGACTGAAACAACTGCAATGCCAGACCGTGTGGAAAGCGCTAACATGCGCTTTCCACACCGCCTGAACCCCGAGTTCCACGCCATGACTGATGACTTCTCCGAAACCCAAGCCAGCGTCTTGATCGGCACTGCCGAGAAGATGATCGAGATCTGGAATCGCCTCTCCCCCGAGAAACAAGCCGCGCTGCTCGCCCGCTTCGGCACTCAAGAAAACGCCTTGGCCGCCCTGGTCACGACGCAACTGGTTGCCCCCGCCAAACCCTGACCCACGCCGCCCGGCAAATAGTTTTACTTTTTCCACGACCCGCGACCGCTAGCGCCGCTATCATAAGCAGCCTATCTATCCTGCTTTCCCGTGGACCTTTACCCATGTCTGAAAACCAGCGCCCCCTGGCGGTCACGCTGCAAGTCGTTTCCATCGTTCTGTTTACTTTCATCGGCTACCTGAATATCGGCATTCCCCTGGCCGTATTGCCCGGCTACGTCCACAGCGACCTCGGTTTCGGCGCAGTCATCGCCGGGCTGGTGATCAGCGTGCAATACCTGGCCACCCTGCTCAGCCGGCCTTATGCCGGGAAAATCATCGATAACAAGGGCAGCAAACTGGCGGTGATGTACGGCCTGGCCGGTTGCGGCTTGAGCGGTGTGTTCATGCTGATTTCCGCCTGGACTCAAAGCCTGCCGACGTTGAGCCTGATCAGCCTGCTGATTGGCCGCCTGGTGCTCGGTAGCGCGGAAAGCCTGGTCGGCTCGGGATCGATTGGCTGGGGCATCGGCCGGGTCGGTGCGGCAAACACCGCCAAAGTGATCTCGTGGAACGGCATCGCCAGTTACGGCGCGCTGGCCATCGGCGCGCCGCTGGGCGTATTGCTGGTCAATCAATTGGGCTTGTGGAGCATGGGCGTGAGCATTGTGCTGCTGGCCGTTCTGGGCCTGGCATTGGCCTGGCCAAAAACCGCCGCACCGATTGTGGCCGGTGAGCGTTTACCGTTCATGCATGTGCTGGGACGCGTGCTGCCCCACGGTTGCGGGCTGGCGCTGGGCTCGATTGGTTTCGGCACCATCGCCACCTTCATCACCTTGTATTACGCCACGCAACATTGGCACAACGCCGTGTTGTGCCTGAGTTTATTCGGCGCCAGCTTCATCGGCGCGCGCCTGTTGTTTGGCAACCTGATCAACCGCCTCGGCGGGTTCCGCGTGGCGATTGCCTGCCTGTCCGTGGAAACCCTGGGGTTGTTGTTGCTGTGGCTGGCGCCGGATGCCCATTGGGCATTGGCCGGTGCGGCGCTGAGCGGTTTCGGGTTTTCGCTAGTGTTTCCGGCGCTGGGCGTGGAGGCGGTCAACCTGGTACCCGCCTCCAGCCGTGGCGCGGCGGTCGGGGCTTATTCGCTGTTCATTGATTTGTCGCTGGGGATTACCGGGCCACTGGCGGGGGCGATTGCAGCGGGGTTTGGTTTTGCTTCGATATTCCTGTTCGCCGCCATTGCTGCGTTGAGCGGATTGGCACTGAGTGTTTATTTGTACCGGCAGGCGCCAAGGTATCGAGAGGAAAGAGACGCGCGCTAGAAGTCCACCTTGCCTCGCCCGGCCTTGATGCTGCCGCGCTTGGTCTTGGATTCGAGCCGACGTTTCTTCGAGCCGAGGGTCGGCTTGGTCGGGCGACGCTTCTTTTCGACCTTGGTCGCGCTGAGGATCAACTCGGTCAACCGCTCCAGCGCATCCGCGCGATTGGCCTCCTGCGTGCGGTATTGCTGGGCCTTGATGATCAACACACCTTCGCTGGTGATGCGACTGTCGCGCAGCGCCAGCAACCGCTCCTTGTAGAACTCGGGCAAGGACGAGGCCGGAATGTCGAAGCGCAGGTGCACGGCGCTGGAAACCTTGTTGACGTTCTGCCCGCCGGCGCCCTGGGCGCGGATGGCCGTCAACTCGATCTCGGCATCCGGCAGATGCACATTGTTGGAAATCACCAGCATGGAAAAGCGTCCGGGTTCAGGGTGGTCAGGATACCGCGAATATTGGTATGAATAACTGGTACTCACTGGAGCAGGTGAGTCCAGGAAGTCATGCCTGTCTTTTCTTTCGGAGTTTTCGTATTTTCAAATGGGGAGTTGCTTTGTTTTGAATGGCTATATTAATCTCAAATCTCACACCAACGGACCTATAATTTTATGTCATTTGAAAACATTCGATACCATTTGGCTGTGACCTGCTTGGTTTTAGGTTGTTCAATTCCTATTATGGGAGCAGTTGTCTGGGCAATAACCGAAATAATACCACTAGAGGGACGAGCTTTAAACATTACCTACATTGCAACATATATACCTATTGCATTATTTGGGTTGCGCTTCTACATCCCAAAACTACGAGGAACCACATAACATCGTTATGCTGCACGACATCAATTACCACGTTCCATCGACGACTCCTTGAGCATTGAGTTTAAAGTTATAGAATCAACCAAACCCTCAAAAAACAAAGCTAGAACGCCAGATTGCTGATAAGCCGGCACATTACTTATGGGATCATACCTAAAAAGCTGCGATGAACCCGCCTTGCGTACCTCTCTAAACATACCATAGCCAGACAAAAGCAAATCGGTCGAATAATAAGCCATGTTACCCTTATAACTATCCCTAAAAAGAGCTTGATAGCCGCGCCTAAGAGGACCTTGAACACTAGGTGCATCGGGACCGTTATAAATATTCATCACCCCTTCGGCGATGTTATTTGCCCCATGACCGATTAGAAGCGAACCTGGCACGACCCCGATCCCCCACGACGCACCCGTAATCGCTATTCCGACTTCAATTTGCATCCCGCCGGCTAAAACACCGATACCGTTTTGAGTATAAAAAAGCGCCTTCGACAATAACTCTTCGTGTTCAGCTCTTAATTCCTGGAGCCCTTGCCACGCACTGATGAGCCCTTCATCAACCGCTTGAATAACCTCATCTGCGAAGGATGCAACAGTCGAACTAAAGCGAAGCCGCGTAACTCCATCAGAAAAGTGCGCCATGCCAATGCTGCACCCAATCGCCACCAACTCAGAGGCCGCATTCGTCACATCATGGATATCGCAGGCATCTTCATTCATCTTAATTTCCCCAAGTACTGTAAGCACTTGTTGCCCCTGGAACATGCGCCCAAGCAATTTCTCTATATCGAATAGACACCAACTCTTGCGGCTCTGCATCGTTCATACGAATAGCGTGGGGAATTTGTTGACTGATATGCGCAATACGCGCACCTGTAAGATGAATTGTATAGTATCGCTCTTGCCCGCCCGCCGAGGCAGTGCGGTAGAGATTGATAATGCAATCGACCTCTTCACGCTCATGCAGTGCACTGGCCAATAGAGGCGATGACTTATCGATAGCCTTGGTAATCATGATTGGCCTGTGCTGGCCGCGGGCACCTGCAATGCTGCCATCATTACCGGTGACCATATCGTGCGAATAAGCCAGCACCATGATTTCGTCCTGATGCGCAAACTGGCACTTGTTACCAAGCGAGCTTTGGCCTGAGCAGCCGGCAGAAATAAGCCCTTGTCGCTTACCGGTAATACTCATGTAGCTGTGACTGGCCATAAGCGCTAATCCTTGATGTATTCAAAGCGGCAGACTATGGCAAAAAAAGCATTAGGCAGGGTGTAGGCCGCTTCTGAATTAACGAGCATCAGCTAACCTTTTAAAAATTTCAGAAATCACTGTAGTAAACGATGAATGCTTATGTAGGAATGGGATTACAGCGCGATCTAAAGTTAACGCAACAAAAACAACAAACCCGGCACATTGGCCGGGTTTGTTGTTTCTGCGCTCTGCGCTTACTTCGCGCTGGAGCTTGCTGCGTGCAGCGCGTGTTGGGCGCTGCGTTTGTTTTTGATGCCGTAGCAGACCCACATGAATACGACCCACACCGGAATCGCGTACACCGAGATCTGGATCCCCGGAATCAGCAGCATCACGACCAGGATGAACACCACGAACGCCAGGCAGACGTAGTTCCCGTACGGGTACCACAGGGCCTTGAACAGCGGCGTTTGTTTGGTCTTGTTCATGTGCTGGCGGAACTTGAAGTGCGAGTAGCTGATCATCGCCCAGTTGATCACCAGGGTCGCAACCACCAGCGACATCAACAGTTCAAGCGCGCTTTGCGGGATCAGGTAGTTCAACAGCACTGCGATCAGCGTCACCGCCGCCGAAGCGAGGATCGAACGCACTGGCACGCCACGCTTGTCGATCTTCGACAAGGCCTTCGGCGCATCGCCCTGTTCGGCCATGCCCAGCAGCATACGGCTGTTGCAGTAGGTGCCGCTGTTGTACACCGACAACGCCGCGGTCAGCACCACGAAGTTGAGGATGTGCGCGGCGGTGTTGCTGCCGAGCATCGAGAACACTTGTACGAACGGGCTGCCGCTGTAGGAGTCACCCGACGCGTTCAGGGTCGCCAGCAGGCTGTCCCATGGCGTCAGCGACAGCAAAATGACCAGCGCGCCGATGTAGAAAATCAGGATCCGGTAGATCACCTGGTTGATGGCTTTCGGGATCACGGTTCTTGGCTTGTCGGCTTCAGCAGCGGTGAAACCGAGCATTTCCAGACCGCCGAAGGAGAACATGATGATCGCCATGGCCATCACCAGACCGCTGACACCATTGGGGAAGAAACCACCATGGGACCACAGGTTGCTGACCGCCGCTTGCGGGCCGCCATTGCCGCTTACCAGCAGGTAGCTGCCCAGGGCAATCATGCCCACAATGGCAACGACCTTGATGATCGCGAACCAGAACTCGGCCTCGCCAAAGACTTTGACGTTGGCCAGGTTGATCAGATTGATCAGCACGAAGAATCCGGCTGCCGAGACCCAGGTCGGGATGTCCGGTGCCCAGTAGTGGATGTATTTGCCGACCGCCGTCAGCTCCGACATGCCCACCAGGATGTACAGGATCCAGCAGTTCCAGCCCGACAGGAAGCCGGCAAAACCACCCCAGTATTTGTGCGCGAAGTGGCTGAAGGAACCGGCGACCGGCTCTTCAACGATCATTTCGCCGAGCTGGCGCATGATCATGAACGCAATGAAGCCGCAGATGGCGTAGCCGAGGATCATCGATGGACCGGCGGATTTCAGTACCCCGGCCGAGCCGAGGAACAAGCCGGTACCGATCGCGCCACCGAGGGCAATCAATTGAATATGACGATTTTTCAGGCCGCGTTTGAGCTCGCCTGACTGCGAGGTTTGTCCACTCATGAAAAGGGTCTCACGTTCTGCGTATTTACAACGGTCATGCGTCACCTGTTTGTTTTTATCTGTGACGAAATCGAACCCGACACGCTTGTGGCGCGGCGGAGTGAACAAGGCGGATAGCCTTGAGGTTTGCGCTGATGCGCAGGAGGTCACAGTTAAAACGCGGCGCATTGTACACCTGTAACCCCCTGCTACCAGACCCGCATGATCAGCGTGTCATTTGCCGGGATTGCCTGTGTCCACCCCGAGCGTGTCGGGTGGCTGCAAAAATTGAGTCAGACCTTTGCAGGTCAGTGACAGGAGCAATCGAAAAATCGCCCCACGATAGGAGATGGAGATGAGTCACGGCGTACATTGCGCCTCCTTCTTGTTATGCACCTGCACGACAGGCATGGGGCGCATCTGACCCTTCCCGCGCGGCTGAAACAAGCAGGCCAGAGCCTTGGGAGATCGGATGTCGGGCTGATTTCGGCAGGTTTTCCTTACACCCTTTCCGTGAACGCCAACTCAAGGCGTTTCAGGCGATATTTCGTCAGGTTTTCTTTACAGGGCGTAACGAATATTTTCCTGATCGGATTCATCGGCGAGGTGCGACAGGAAGTTAGCGGCGCCCTACTGGCGTCATCGCGAGCAGGCTCACTCCCACATTTGAACTGTGTACATCCATCCACTGTGGGAGCGAGCCTGCTCGCGATGAAGCCTCCCCATCACTTAAAGATCGACCAAAAAAAAACGCCACCCCGAAGGATGGCGTTTTTTATGTGGCGCTTACCGATTACTCAGGCTTGCGACGACCAAAGCCCGGACGCTGGCCCGAACCGGCTGGCGCACCACGGCGCTTGCCCGATGGCGCGTCCTTGTCGACCAGGACGATGCCTGGACGTTTCTTCGGCGCTGGCTTGGCCGGCCGCTTGGTGTCGGAAGGACGATCTGCCACTGGCGTACCGCGACCCGACTCACCACGACCCGCTGGAGCACCGCGATCGCTACGACCACCGCTTGGCGCACCACGGCCTTCGCCGCGCTCGGTGCGACCATTGGCCGGACGTGGCGTGCGTGGACCGCGCTCGCCGTCAGCGCGTGGCGCTACTGGCTTACGGGACGGACGCTCGCCTTCGATCTGCGGCTCACGGGAATCACGCGCGGTGACAGCTGGGCCACCGGCCGCTGGACGCAACGTTCGCACGCGCTCGGTCTTGCCCATCGGACGCGACGATTTACGCTGCATGCGATCAAGCTTGTCTTTGCTCTTGGCGTTCATCTGCGGCATTGCCACCGGCGTCAGGCCAACTTCAGCACTCAGAATGTCGACTTCGTACTGGCTCATTTCGCGCCAGCGGCCCATCGGCAGGTCGGAGTTGAGGAACACCGGTCCGAAACGCACACGCTTCAGACGGCTGACCACCAGGCCTTGGGATTCCCACAGACGACGCACTTCGCGGTTACGACCTTCCATCACCACGCAGTGATACCAGTGGTTGAAACCTTCACCGCCTGGCGCCTGCTTGATGTCGGTGAACTTGGCCGGGCCGTCTTCAAGGACAACGCCCGCTTTCAGACGCTCGATCATTTCGTCATCGACTTCGCCACGCACACGTACCGCGTATTCACGGTCCATTTCGTAGGAAGGGTGCATCAGGCGGTTGGCCAATTCACCGTCGGTGGTGAACATCAGCAAACCGGTGGTGTTGATGTCCAGACGACCGATGTTGATCCAGCGACCTTCTTTCGGGCGCGGCATCTTGTCGAATACGGTCGGACGGCCTTCCGGGTCGACACGGGTGCAGATTTCACCGTCGGGCTTGTTGTACATAATCACGCGGCGTACCGACTCGGCGGCTTCTTCGCGCTTGATCACCTTGCCATCAATGGTGATGGCGTCATGCATGTCGACACGCTGACCGAGCGTGGCGTCTTTG
>Ga0163161_10002734_pt1 | contig 12546 bp, 4 predicted proteins | sample S45metaG_FD_129847 | JGI IMG/M metagenome (GOLD analysis project Ga0163161, IMG submission 129847) | Switchgrass rhizosphere microbial communities from Kellogg Biological Station, Michigan, USA - S4-5 metaG | ecosystem: Host-associated > Plants > Roots > Rhizosphere > Soil | place: USA: Michigan... | reverse complement strand
TTGAGCTTGGCGGTACATTCCATGCTGCAACAGATTGGGAACCGTATGCTGAATGGATGCTAGATGTATTAGACAACCGTCCAGATCTTGAAAACTTGGCAGGTAAAGGTAACAGCTACCCTCGTCCAGACTGGCGTCCAGTGACTAAGTTTGAACGCCGTGGTATTGAGTCAGGTCATAAGATTAATGACTTTATCTTTAAAAAGATTAAGTAAAATTTGACTACCAGATAGCGAAAAAATGAGGGCATTAAATATTAGTATTTAATGCCCTTAATTTTTTGGAATTATTTAAAAAGTTAAGATAAAGACCAAAATACTTTTGGTCTTATCACCGTAATTTTTAAATAATAATTTGTTGGTTATTGATTAGATCATTTAAATTAGCGTTTGTATTATTCAGTGTTAACAACAATGAACTACTATACGTCGTTCCTACTCCATCCCTATCAATATACAACTGTGTATTTGAACCACTCACAACCGTTTTGATAAATGGTTCTAAACTAGTAAAATTATAAGTGCCTGAATAACCAATCAATAAATCGCCAATATCAATTTTGTCTGCGTTTGTATTTGAAGTCGTATTACCCATAGTGAAATCAGACCAGACATCTGTACCATTTCCACCAAGAGCATCAGATTCAACTAATAATTGATATAGTGCGGTATCAGCCCCAGTTCCGCCGGTAAGTTGATCATTTCCACCTTGACCATCCAAAATGTCATTACCGGCTCCACCATTTAAAGCATTTACTCCACTATTACCTGTAAGTGTATTATTTAATGTATTACCTGTTGCATTGATGGCTGTTGAACCAGTTAAAGTTAAATTTTCCAAATTACTGCCTAATGTATAAGTAATAGAACTCAAAACCGTATCTATACCTTCACTAGCATTTTCTGTAACCGTATCACCAGAATTATCAATTACATAAGTATCATTACCTATACCGCCCAGTAATTTATCCGCACCAACTCCTCCATCTAAATAATCATCACCTGCACCTGCTGTTAAAGTGTTAATTGCACTATTACCAGTCAGTACATTATTAAGTGTATTACCCGTAGCGTTAATAGCAGTTGTTCCTGTCAGGATTAAATTTTCTACATTATTACTTAATGTTAGAGACACTGAACTTCGTATAGTATCAGTACCTTCATTAACATTTTCAGTAATTACATCACTTATATTATCAACAACATAGGTATCATTGCCTAGTCCACCTAGTAATTTATCTGCACCTACGCCACCATCCAGATAGTCATCACCTCCACCTCCTGATAGAGTATTGATAGCACTATTCCCAATTATGATGTTATTCAGTATATTTCCTGTTCCGTTGATTGCAGTTGTTCCGGTTAATGTGAGATTTTCCAGATTATTTACTAATGTATAAGTAACACTACTTTGAACAGTATCTGAACCTTCATTAAGACTTTCATTAATAACATCGGCTGTACTATCCACAATATAAGTATCATCACCTTTTCCACCGTACATTGTGTCGTTACCAGTACCACCATTTAGAGTGTCATTGCCAGACTGTCCATAAATAATATCGTTACCAGCCAGCCCTGTAATACTGTCATTCCCTGAAGCCCCATATAAAGTATCAGTATTACTTGTTCCATTTATTGTTTGATTTTGAACAATAAATGTTAGCTTGAATACATCAGAAACTGATTGGTTAGCAATATCTTTTACTGTAATTTTAATATTTAATGGAACTGTGTTATCAGGGGAAGTGCCACTCAACACTCTTGTAGTCGGGTTGAAACTAAGCCACGATGGTAATGGAGAGCCATCTTCTAAGGTAGCCGAATACGTTAATGTATCGCCATCTGGATCTTTAAATGTTGTTGTTGGAATTGTATAACTAAATGCTTTAGCATCCGTCACGCTTTGATCTGCAATTGCATTTAACAATGTTGGGGCTTGGTTCGGCAGACTAACTTTTAAATTAAATGAAGTTGCTGTCCCGTAACCATACATATCTGTTCCCCAATAAAAGAACGATAAGTTGCCAGTCACATTTGTAGGTGGTTTTCCAGATAAAGTTTGGGCTGCTGCATCAAAACTTAACCATGATGGGATAGCTTGATATTGCCCACTACTATCTTTAGTCGTTAAGGTAATTTTGTAACTCAAAGAATCCCAGCTATCCTGATCAACAATAATATTATTAGCAAATTTATAGCTAAATTCAGTTTCCTGATTACTTGTAATTAGAGGTATAGCTGCATTCACAGTTGGAGCATGGTTTGTTAAAGCTCTATTAACCAATGCATCAATATCATTGGCGCCCCAAATGTCTCCAGAGTCAAAAATAATCTGGTCCATTTTATATTTTGTATCTTCGGTATCTACAGCATAATAATTTGAAAGCCAAATATGATCATTTGTACCTTTAAAACTAAGATATACGCTATCGCCATATTTTTGAGCAGATACATCATTGGCTGAATAACCTTGAATTTTTAATATATTTAAGGCATCAATGCTATCTGCAAAGCTATAGATATCTGTACCTCCACCTTTAACGAAAATATAGGTATCATTCCCTGCTAAACCATCGATATAATTATCTTGCTCATTTCCGACAATGATATTATCAAGATCATTACCAAATCCTGTTTTAGCATTACCTTTTAAAATAAGATTTTCGATGTTATTTTCTAATATCTTATAACTATCTGTTAATACAGGATTTCCATTTTCATCCTGACCAATAAAGCGTGCATCTTCCCAACGTTCAAGAGTATCTATTCCACCATCAACATCTTCAACAACTTGGTCTCCGTCTATGATGTAAGTGTTACCATTATCATCAGTTTCAATGGTTTCTGTAGTATCAACAACATAATAATCATTACCTAAACCACCCTGCATATAGTCACTACCTGCACGGCCATCGATATAGTTATTACCTGCATTACCGATAAGCTTGTTATCAGAAATATTCCCATAAATACTTAAATTTTGATTACCTAACAATGTCACAGCTTCTAAGTAACCTAAACTTAGATCTATATTTTGTGAAATATGAATTGTGTCATAACCGCCATTCGGGTCATTTTCTTCATAAGTATCTTGCTCATCAACAATAAAAGTATCATCACCCGAGCCACCGACAAGATGATCTGTCCCAGTTCCACCATCTAAATAAGCTCCACCATTTCCAGCCTTCAATGTGTCATTTCCATCTCCTCCATATAAAAACTGTATATTTGAGGAAAGAGAATAACTTACAATAATATCATTACCATCATCGCCATATGCTTCAGTTTTTTGATTACCTAAATAAATATAATCATCACCCTCTCCACCATAAACAACATCTTTAATATCATAGATATTACGTGCTAAATTTATATTTAAATAAGGATTATTACTAATTTGATTATTAGACAGAGGTTCATAAGTATAAATTACATCATTACCAACTCCACCACTTATTTTGTCAATTGCAAAAACATCAGGTGTAATGATTACATCATCCCCCTCTCCTGCATAAACTTGACTAGATCCTAAACCAGTATTTATTTGATCATTACCATTACCTGCGTAAATAATATCGCCAGATCCAGCACCACCGACATAATCAGTTAAACCTAAAATAATATCATTATAAGCAGTATATTCTGAAATAACTTCACCCTGTGAAAGAAAATCACCAAAAGAAAGTTTTGTTTTATTAAAAGCATAGGGAGCGAGTTCTAAATTAAATTTAAAACCAGAAATTTCCACATCCATATTTTTCAAATTTTCAATATTATTAGGATTAAAAACTCCACCAATTGAAAACTTATAATCCATATCTTTAAGCTCTTTTTCTGATTGACCTCTAATTAATAGTCGAATTTCACCTACTGAGGAATCGTAATAGATACTTGAAAGCCTCTCGCTATATTTATTGTAGTTATAATACTTTACTCCATTATAATAACTTGAAAATTCAGATAAAGAGTTTATAAAAAGACTAATAACCATGTTAGCTTTTTCTTGTACAAAATTGCTTTCATGGATATCAGAAGCATTATGAATATAAATACTTCCTTTAAAATCTAAATCAAATATCTTAGCATTTTTGCCATTTACTTGATAGGAGTCATATCCTTCTCCACCATAAAATTCACTGTTATTATTTCCTATTAAATTATCGTCTCCGTTACCTCCATAAAGGTATCCAATATTACCTGGATCAACAATAGTATCATTACCATTACCTCCATATATATAATCAACACCACTCCCACCATAGATAGCATCGTCACCATTTTTTGAATATATAATATTATTAAAATAAGGATTACCAACTATAATGTCATTTTCATCACCACCATTATAAAGAAAATTTATTTTTTGGCTCAAATCTTCTGGATACCATACAGTATCGCTAAACTGTATTTCTTTTATATTATAATTCAAAATAAAATCATTAATAGTGACGCTTGAATCAATCCCATAAAATATATTTAAATTATTACCAACAATCTCTAACTTTATATTTTCTGAACTTACAGATAAAAACCTTAATACACTTGCATCTGTATCATTAATTACATTGTTATATCCTAATATATCAAATACATATTCATCTTCTCCATTTCCTCCTTCTAAAATATTATTACCTTGTCCACCACTTAAAATATCATTACCATCCCCACCATATAAATGATCATCACCATCATTACCATATAGTGAATCTTCCCCCGAACCTCCAATAAGTTGATCATTACCTGTACCTCCTTCAATAAAGTCATTTCCATTGCTAGCTTCCAAGTAATCATTACCCTCACTACCTTGTAACTGATCATTACCTTCTCCCCCTAGTAACCGATCATTACCTGTACCTCCTATTAATTGGTCATTTCCTTCTCCACTATCAATAACGTCATCACCATTACCACCTTCTAATTGGTCTTCTCCATCACCACCAAAGAGTTGATCATTTCCTTCTCCACCATGAATAAAGTCATTTTCATAACTACCATCTAACCAGTCATCTCCATCATCTCCAAATAGCTGATCTGAACCCTCAAGACCTTTAATTATATCGTTGCCTGTTCCCCCATAAATCGTATCACCAATATCTGAGCCACTTATCTGATCATCTCCACCGAGCAGGTGATATTCATCTGCCTGATATTGCCCATTGGAAATAACATTATTTCTAATTTGTTGAATATCGACAAGGTCGCCTAAATCAGAATTGCGATAAATCAAGTTATCATTATCAATATAACTATTTGTAAAAATTAAATAGATTCCTTGAATACCATGCCAAGATCCATTCCAAATTTTATAACTTAACCCTGCACGCTCTTTTAAATAAGTATCGAGGTGAATAACATAATCATTTTGAATAGTATTATTTAAAATTAAATTTTCATCGTATATACTTTTACTAAAATGAAGATATTGATTATAACCACCCGTAATATTATTCCCATATTCATCTGTGATATCCCCCCCATCAACTGTTGGTTGAGTTTCATGATCATCAAAGAAAGTTAATTTAAATTGAGGTAAAACAGCATTAGGGTCTTGATTTGTTGTTGGGCTAATAATACTAACAGCATTGTTATACCAATAGATATTTATATTTGAAAGATTGAAACTTCCTTTTAAATAATAGTGATTATCTCCAGAACTATCTAAAACCTTAACTTCCGAATCTCTTACTTGAATATGATAGATATCATTTCCTTCACCCCCAGATAATTGATCATTTCCTTCATTACTTATGAAATAATCAACACCTTTACCACCAAAAATGATATCGTCTCCAGCACCACCATCTAAAGTATCATTACCATCAAAACCAGATAAACTATCTTTTCCATTGCCGCCATAAAGCTGATCATCACCATCAAATGCACGGTTATTCATCACATCAGCTACAAGGAAATCATCTCCATCTCCTCCATATAATATATCTGTACCTCCATCACCACGAATATTATCATTCCCAGCATCACCATATAACGTATCATTATTATGATATTGGATATCTATCTGATTACTGTCACCATAAATATAATCGTTATCTTTTCCGCCATATATTATATCTCTGCCACCATCTCCAAAAATCGTGTCATTTCCTTCTCCACCATAAAGCAAGTCGTCTTTATGGTATTGAATATTTATACTAGTTTCATCACCCTCTATATAATCTTCACCCACGCCGCCATATATAGTATCTGAACCTCCTTCTCCCCAAATCAAATCATTTCCATTACCACCACTAATAATATCATCACCATGATATTGAACATCTATATTAATCCCATCTCCTGAAATTCTATCTTCGCCATCACCACCGCTTATTGTATCATTGCCTCCCTGTCCCCAAATTTCGTCATTTCCGTCGTTACCCTCAATATTATCTTCAGCATGGTATTTACCATCTAACTCACTATTATCACCGAATATTAAATCATTACCATTTCCACCTTGAATTGTGTCTTTTCCACCATCGCCAACAATTTGATCATTACCATTCCCACCATATAAATAGTCATCGCCGTGTATATCTCCAGCTAGATTAGGGTGATCTCCTGCGATTTGATCATCATCATCGTCACCATAAATTTCGTCACTCCCTAAACTCCCCCAAATTTGATCTTTTCCAGCCCCCCCATAAACAAGATCATGACCAAAACGACTATAAGTCTTAGGTTCAACTGGAGGAGCTAAAGTACCTATTAAATCATTTAAATCAGCTTGAATAATGTCATCGCCATCACCACCGTAGAGTTCATCACCCTCTAACCCGCCAGTAAGCTCATCATCCCCTTGCCCACCAATAATTTGATCAGTACCATCGCCACCATATAAGATATCTTTATTTTCTCCCCCATATAAATAATCCTTACCATCCATTCCATAGATAGCATCATCACCCACTTCACCATATAAAAAGTCTGTATCAGATGAACCCAAAATAATGTCATTTCCTATACCGCCATAAGCGATATCACTACCACCATAGCCATGACCGTAATTTAAAGATTCTAAAAGATTATATATATAATACTTACCATTTTTCCCTGTATAATAAATATCAAAAGAGGGTAAAATCTGTTCTGTAATTTGTCCTATACTATTAATTGTATAATGTGAAAATCTATTATTATCGCCTAAATTAATTTCAAAATTAAAATTTAAAATATTATATTCTTTATCTAAATCTGTGAGACCTGTATCTGCAGCTCCCATTTGATTTAATAATGAATCTTTAACAGCATTTAGTCTATTTGAAGTCATAATAATATCATTACCAACTCCTCCATAAACCTGATCTCTACCACTACCAGAAAATACAATATTATTATCTTGATCTGAAGTAACTACTCCAGCGTAAATAACATCATTCCCATCCCCTGTAGAAATCAGATCATTACCATCACCAGCAATTACTACAGCACTATCATTACTTGATTGAATAAAGTCATTTCCTGAAAAACTTGCTACATAACGTTCACCAAAAATAATATTATTACCCTCTGATCCAAAGGCATAAATTGAAGTATCATTTGGGGGATTAATAGTATCGTTTAGACCATCGAACGTAAGTCCTAAAGCCCCATTTTTAAAATATTTTATAATAATACTATTGTTGTCATTTTCTTTACTAATTACCAATTTTTGCGTTGTCGCTACACCATCAAAGTCTTCTACTAAAACTATCGAGTATTGTCCATCAGCACTTTTCCATAGTTTATTATTGATTTTTTCACCGACCGAAAGAGTTGCACCATCTATTTTTATTTGACCATTACCATCTAAATCATAGAGAGTGTCATGTCCAAAATTTCCATTAAAAATATAGGTATCATTGCCTTTTTCATCGACTAAATTATCATCACCATCTCCGCCATCTAAAATATCATTCCCCACTCCACCATTCAGGTAGTCATTATCTTCAGCACCATTTAACGAATCATCATCATTCCCGCCATATAAGATATCAGAATATTTTGTTCCAGTAAGTGAATCATCACCATCACCAGAAACAATAGAAATACCCTTTTGAGTTAATAGACTTTTTGCCAGATTTATGAGATTAACTAATTGTGCATTTAAATTTAATGAAGAAGGTAAATTAGCTATATTCAATAGAATTGACTTTTGTAAAATTAAATTCGTTAACTCTCCATCGCTCAAATTATCTTGTTTACTTGAGCCGTAAATGATTGCACGTCCAGAATTATCTACATAATTAATAATATCATTTTTAATTAAAGTTTCTAATGCTTCTAAAAGCTTTCCAGCATCTGGAATAGGTATATTATTAGGTAAAGATGATGAATAATCTTTAGCTTCCGTAATTAAACCTTGCAAATAATTTTCTTGTTTTATTAGAGATGGTAAATCACTTTTATCAAGATCAATTTTCTGCAATTTTTCTTTATCATCAAATATTATATTTACAGTCTTTCCTATATGATAGGGATCAATGGCACCTTTTGTAAGTAAGTTCGTTAATTGAGCGACACTGTTACCAGATTTATAATCAAAGTTATCATCTATAGGAATTATCGAAATATTTTTAATTTGAAAAGATCCATCTTTTCCAACAATAAACTGTGCATCTGGATTAATAGTAAAGGACATTGAACCGAACACGTAAGATCTATCAACATAATCATTACTATTTGTATCAAGACCATAATTTAAAACACTAAGCTGAGTTTTTCCATTATTAGGATAATCTTTATAACCAAGCGCATCAAAAAGTTCACTTGTATAATAAACTTTTCCAACTATTAGTTTATCAGCATACTCACCAGCTAAAAATTTTCTTACTGCTGTAACATTGCCCAAACCTATATAACGTCCAGCTCCAGTGGCCATAAATTCTATTGAATTTATATGGACTTCAGTTGCCAAGTTATCACGATCAGACGAAATAATTTTATCATCAAGTAAATTTTCTGGTTTTTCCCGCTGCCCATATAAATAATAACTGATCATTTCAAACATATTAATAATAGAACTCACACGCACCCCTTAACTAAAAATAATCATATTTTAAAAATATTGTTTAAAAAATTAAAAAAATCAAAAGATCACTTCAACACCCCTACTATAAAAAAATATTTGAATTAAAAAATTAACTTAAAAGCAAAACAAATCATCTATATATTTTATAAAATCAATATTATCAATATACTATTTAAAACAAATAAATTTTAAATTAATATAGTTTATTTCTTTTTCTTAATGAGATATCTTCGCCACTTTGAGTTTCACTAGAGTTAAATACTTGCTCTTCTTCTGAAATAGTGCCACATGCAGTTACCAATATTCTCCTAACAAATGGATATATATCTTTTCTTAGAGAAGCCACACTCATACGTACCCCATATCTTTGGATTTGTTCTGGCTCATTAAGTGCTAAATTTTCATATAACTTCATAATATAAATAGCATCAATATCTTCACCATTAATTTTATTTAAATTCAACTTAGGTTCTTTTGTGCTATATAATTTTTCATCTCCCTTCATTCTTTTCACATTTCCTGCTATTTTTAAATCTGTTGCTTTAATTTCTTTTGAAATTTCTTTATTATCACAACAAAGCTTGTTAAATGAATATGCTTCTATACTATAATTACCATTACTTATTTTTTTTAAACTTGAAAGTGGAAAAATTGTTCCACCAGAAGTTATTACAGAGTAGTTCATTGGCAAGTTTTTTACATAATCAATATTCATACGATTATCTTTTGTCCACAAACTTTTTAAATTATTCTTATTTTCACTTAAATCTTTGCATCTTCTTTTATCTTTCTTACAAATTTTATTATTGTAATAATCCTCCATTGTTGCCACTGCCACAACGCCCATATTCTCTTCAAATATTTTATCTATTTTTGAAGTACTTATCACTTCAATAATTTTTTCCTTATTATTAAAATTAAATTTAGAAATATACATTGCATTATCATACACATTAAATCCTTCACGACCCTCTCTAATCCAATGTTCCATTTGTATAGCCAAAAAATCTGCTTTTAAGTTCCTTAACTTTTCCTCATCCGTAAGATATTTATTCTCACTTGTACAAAAGCCTTTTTCTTCATTTTTATTAATTATATATTCCTGATATTTGTTATTAAAAAATTTAAATATCAAAAAAAACACAAAAACAGCAAAAAAAAATATTTTATATTTCTTCATTTATAACCTCTTTTATTTTCAAGCAGTCTATTTGGCCTTATTTTCTCTACTTCATTAAACAAGCTAAATGTCTGATTCATATAATTGACAACACCAGATATTTGTTCAATATAATGTATAAGCTCAGGAGTTTTTTCTGCTTGAATTAACTTAACTGATCGTGATGGATCCAAACCGTCAAACTGACAGTAAAATAAAGGATCACCACGTTTTAATATTAAATCCTTTGATGTGTCGTGCCATTCAAACGCCCACATTAATGGTCTAGGCCAAATATGAATTGGGAAACGCCCACCAAAAATAGTTCCAGGTAAGGGATTTTTACGGTAATGTCCAAATGCATCGAGTTGAGTTAAATACACAACTTCATCAGCTATAAAGCAGTAAGGTAATTTAATTTGAAGAATTGGCACTTGGGGTGTACGCCATTCATTTTCATTTACCAACGTTAGCAACTCACGTAATTTATTGGCTCGAACAGGTGACTGATCGCCTAATACATTAACTAAAGTCGGTTTTCCATTTGTATCTCGCGCAAATCTTAAATGAAAATCAAAAGGACAATTCACCACAAAGTAACGACTTTCAAGTTGTAATACTGCAGGACAACGACTCGCTGACTTGGCATGCTTGGTTTCAGATTTTGAACGCATTCGATAAGGTGGTTCATAAAGTAATGCAGACTTATCATCTACCAGAAACCAACCTACTTGGATTACGCCTTCCCCTATGATCTTGTCTTGATCATCAATTGTAAAATTAAGATACATTCAGAATTTATATTTTCATTTTTAATACATTATATTAACACTTAATATACAAAACTGTCTGTATATTTCTAACGCAACAGAATAATAAATATCAAGAAAATTATGCTTTCATTGGCGCTCTTTATTCACTTATCTTTTTTATTATTAAATCTTAAATAACTAAAGAATTTGTATTACATTCAATTTACTTAAACTCACGAAAAGTCAGAAAACAACATGCTAAAAATTTTAGGGCGCGATAACTCCATTAATGTTCGCAAAGTCTTATGGCTGTGTGAAGAACTAAATATTGAATATGAAAGAGAAGACTGGGGACGAGGCTTTCGCTCTGCTCAATCACCTGAATATTTACAATTAAACCCAAATGGTCTAATTCCTGTTGTTATAGATGGTGATTTAGTTCTTTGGCAATCCAACAGCATTATCCGTTATCTGGCAAATGCTTACGATAAAGAGCATCAGCTTTACCCCACTCAAGCGAAAGAAAGATTTTTTGTAGACCAGTGGATTGATTGGCAAGCGATCGAGCTGAATAACAGCTGGACTTATACGATTATGTCTTTGCTTAGACATTCACCAGATCATCAAGACCCAAACTTATTACAACAAGGGATTAATGACTGGAATCATCATATGCAGATTCTTGATCAACAGCTTGCAAAAACTCAGGCTTATGTTGCGGGTGCGCAATTCACCCTAGCCGATATTCCAATTGGTTTATCTGTACAACGCTGGAAGGCAACGCCTTTTGACCATCCAACGCTTAAGCATGTCGATCAATATTTTGAACTGTTAAATCAGCGTGCGGGTTTCTTAAAATGGGGAAATAACGGCGAACCTTAATTTTAAATCAGTTTTAGTCCGAGTGATGGCGCTTCAAGATGCCATCACTTAAAAGTTGATACACCTGTTTTAAATCATCTCGATTTGCTTGAGCTAATAAATCTTGATGCATTGCTAAGATGTTTTGATCGCCACGCATTGCAGGCCCAGTTTGCATTTGCTTTGGATCATTTTCAGTGGCTTTTTTTGCTGTTTCTATAATTAAAGGATAAAGTAAACTAAAGTCGACCTGCTCTTCATCTACAATTTGCTTTGCCATATCAAAACAATAGTTACTAAAGTTACAAGCGAATACAGCCGCTAAGTGTAAAGTTAAACGTTGTTTTGAGGTGTAGTGATATACTCGGTTACTTAGGCTATTTGCTAAATCTGAAAGTAGTTTCTGGTCGACATCTGCTACTGCTTCAACAAATAACGGCGTTGCAGACCAATCAACATCTCTTTCTAAGCTAAATGTTTGTAATGGATAAAACACCCCTGCTTTTTCATGTACATGACTGATGACTTCAATATCAGTACTGCCCGAGGTATGAACAATAAGTGTGTCAGGAAAGAATTCATGAACTTGTTTTACAAGCTCTGCAATTGCACTGTCTGAAACCGCTAGAATGATAAGATCGGTTGATTGGAATTCTTGAAGAGACTGGCATGCTTTTGCTTGAATTTTCTCTGCAAATTTTTGGGTTTTATCAAAATCACGCGCATAGACTTGTACGATGTTATGACCTTGACCCAATAAAG
>Ga0163161_10002732_pt1 | contig 12549 bp, 12 predicted proteins | sample S45metaG_FD_129847 | JGI IMG/M metagenome (GOLD analysis project Ga0163161, IMG submission 129847) | Switchgrass rhizosphere microbial communities from Kellogg Biological Station, Michigan, USA - S4-5 metaG | ecosystem: Host-associated > Plants > Roots > Rhizosphere > Soil | place: USA... | reverse complement strand
AATCGTATTCCCGCCATGATTAAACGCCTCGTTGCGTCCCATCTGCTGGTTAAAGCCGCGCTGACCCGTGAGCCCTAAGGTGATCCCCGCCACAGTCGGGCCGATAAACGCCGCAGCCAGGCCGGCTACAACCTGCGAGACCATCGCCGTCCAGGTCTGATTGCTGTACCACAGCAGCAGCGTGGCAACGGTAATCACCAGACAGCCCAGCAGCACAATGATTTTTTTATGGCGGGTCGCATCGGCGGCGATCCCTGCCGGCAGCGTGGCAAGTAATCCGGCGATACCGCCACAGGTCATTACCAGACCGATTTCGTCGGGTTGCCAGTGTCGCTCCGTAAGAAAGATGCCCAGAAATGGCCCCAGGCCGTCGCGGACATCGGCCAGAAAAAAGCTCATTAAACAGAGCGCGTAGAGTGAACGCTGAGACATGTTATTTCCCTGGAAGGTAAGTGTTAGAGGCAGTTGCGCTTCGGTTAAAAGGGAAATTATGTGTTACGACGTGGAAAGTCACCTTTCGTTATAGTAACAAAATGAAAAAGGCCACCCGTAAACGCTACGGATGGCCTTTTTCTATTCACTCAATAACGAGAGCGAACTATTTATCTGTGCCAAAACCCTGCTTCAGCAGTGCTGGCAGTACATTCGGGAAGTAGATGTTTTTATAGTAACCGCTGACGCTTTCGCTCCAGCTCTCACCGTCATTACGACCAATCGTCTTCCAGTGCTGAACCATCTCATCGTTGTAGGCTGCAATCTGCTGCTCCAGACCCTGCGTCTGGTAAGTCTCATCATGGCGGAACGTTGCCAGAGGCAGACGTGGTTTCTGATGAGCCGGTTCGTCTACGTGACCGATTACCACACCCGCTACCGGGAAGGTCAGTGGCGGCAGCTCCAGCAGTGAAATCATCGCCTGCGGGTCGCGACGGATACCGCCAATGGGCACAATCCCCAGACCTTCGGCACGCGCAGCCGCCATTACCGATCCCAGCGCGATACCGATATCAGTAGAACCCGACACGATACTCTCAATGCTCTGATGGGCGATCTGCTGCTGATCGACAGCGGCCATTCCCACGGCTGATTTATGCATATCCAGCACAAAGGTGATAAACACCGGTGCTTTGGCAATCCACGGCTGACCGCCTGCAATGGCGGCGATTTGTGCGCGACGGCCGGCATCACGCGTGATCACCAAAGAAACCTGCTGCGAGTTTACTGATGTCGGTGCGCGATAAGCGGTACTGATAATCCGATCCAGCACAGCTTCATCGACAGATTGCTCAGTGAAACTGCGTTCACTTTTGTGACTTGTAAAAATATCAATCAGTTCGCTCATGGTTCCTCCCATATAAAGCGCAACTATAACAGTCGTGTATCCACATGCTTGGTAAATAGAGGGTTTTTGGCATGCTTTTTGTAAATGCTTTTTATTATGTACAAGCCTGTGTATACACATGAAGATCTATGGCGGAAGTCATAAATTTAAATTGCAGGCTGCAGCGGCTCATACACCGCAATGATGGTGGCTGTAACTTTTCCCGGCACAATGATCCTCTTAAGCACTGGTCCGTCGACTGTCTCACCATCATGCGTGATAATCGGACTGATGGGCCAGGCATGGCAGAGGGCAGAAACCACAAACAGTTTGAGTCACCCTGTTTAGGCAGGATTGAGCTGTCGATTATATCCACGCCACCACACGTAAAATGCGAAATAATCAGCACACGCCGGCGGGCCGGAAACCCTGGTAGTATAAGCAGGTGAAAACATATCTCGCTTCATTGACCAGGATTTCCGAATTCCCTGCCCTGCAAAAAAAAGACTGGCCTTGCCGCTGAGGTTAAGCCCATCAATCACCCGTATCAGGGCTTCGCTGTTCGCCTGAGGCTGATATGCGTCAAACAGGTTAAGCTGGGCCACTCCCTGGCTGTAGAAGTCGCCCAGCATAACGCCCGCCTTCATATATCGATGCCCGTCTACCCATATCCGTTCAAGCGCATCCATGGCTACCCGGATAATATCGCGAGTGTCATTCGACGGGTTAGCAGTTTGCCGGTTACCTGATTACCTGTTTACCTGATTACCTGATTACCTGATTACCTGATTACCTGATTACCTGATTACCTGATTACCTGATTACCGTAAAATACCTCGCTGTCAGCATACGGACTTGTCCGGACAAAAACGGATATCTTCCTGCAGTACTGCCTTTCTTTTCTCAATTTTTCGGCAGCGCGTTCTGCAAAAGCACACACCACCTGGCGCATATCCATGTAATCAGTGACGCGTGAACCGAACGAGCGAGAGCAGACTATTTGCTGTTTCATGGGTGCGAATTTCTGGAGTTATAGGCATGGCTCGCCGCGCAGCTCCCTGACGATACGTTCAAGCACAACGTCGAAATATGTTTACGGATGATCCAGGTACTCTGTTCTGCGACTTCTTTAGCCGTGGTGATACCCACGGCATTGAGCTTTTTATTGATACGCCGTCCCACTCCCCATACATCCTCAACAGGCACAAGTGCCATCAGCTTTCGCTGCCGATCGATATTCGACAGATCAATAACACCGCCGGTCTGTGTCTACTTTTTAGCTGCGTGGTTGGCAAGTTTGGCCAGAGTTTTAGTCGGCGCAATTCCCACGCAGATAAACAGCCCTGTTTCCTTATAAATGCGTTCGCGCATCTGCTGTCCGAACGTTTCGAATGGGATAAGATTGTCAATCTCGATAACATCCAGAAAACACTTATCAATTGAGTAAACCTCCTGCCCCGCGGCCATTTCGCCCATTATAGCCATCATGTGCGCTGACATGCCCCTGTTTATGTGGAATGGAAACTCTAATGAAATTAATTAGTTGATGGCCGCTATGAGCTGTGGGTCCAACCGATGGATATGCTCTGTAGTGTTGCGTCAAAAAGAACGTGCGCGAGCATCTACGTCAGAAATCTGAAAAAGGAATAATTATGAAGGATAAAATTCGACGTAGCCCTGAATGAGTGGTGAGAAGTCTTAAGATTGACTGCTAGCAGACTTACATTAAGTTGTTCAGATTTCGCGCTGCCAAAGGGTATAATTTTTAGTGATAAAAAAAGGAGCTTTTCCTTCTTAAATATTTTATATCCGGTATGGTAAGGAACGGTAAATTCTTTCGGGTTAGAGCGACCTGCCGACATATGTTTAGGATCACTATGCAGAAAAAACTCTAAGTACCATCAGAAAGATGGCTGATATCGTATTATATGCGGAGTGTTAAAGTTATCAGCTTAACGTTTTACGGACTGACTCACTTTTTGGAAATCGTGGAAGAAGAAATAATGTGATTACAACCCCTATAAACTGAATAGCATCCGGGTTCACCGCAACATGGGGTATAACAAAATTATTAACAATGAAAACTCCCCCACAGATAATTAGTACGCACTGTAAAAAATAAATTGTTAACGATCTTAATTTCATGATGATTAAAGCCTCGACACTGAAGATGATATAGAAAAGATATCCCCTCAGGGATATCTTCAAAAATTTATAAAGGTCAAATCACCAGTGACACTGTCCGTTAACACTGTTAGCGTTATGATCGCCGCCGAAATTACCACCGCCATTCTGACTTCCACGATCAGGCGCGCAGGCAATCGCCGTCCCTACTCCAGCAACAACCGCACCTACCACTACAGATGCAGGCGTACCACCCAAAGCACCCCGCATTCCACCGATAATTGCAGATACACCGGCGCGGTTTGCACAGGTGGCGGGGGCAGAACCCCTGTGATTTGAGCTTCCACCTTCATAACCTGAGTTTGCATTCCCGCCTGCTACGAAGCTGAGTTCTCTTACTGATAATTCACGAATTGCCATTTCAAAACTCCTTTTCACATGGATAAAACGAAAATAAATCATTTTAAAGCTATGTAAATATCCATCTGTTCAGCGTCAATTAAAAGTAAATATATGTAACCAGATAATAATAAATCCTCTTGAGTTAATCATCTGTTACATAATATGACACCGGAGCAACAGGGAGTTTTGAAATCTGCGCGGTTGCCAGGTGGCGGGAAAGGGCTTCTTTTGCGGATAGATACAGTCGGTCACCGTCGCTGTCCAGGGGACGGTTTAGCTCTTCACTGGTAAGGTTTGAACACTTTGCATAAATGCGACGAAACAGGCTGTTATAGGTACTGATAAAATCCTGGGATGTTCTGATTTTGGCAGGGGTCACATCATGCTCATCAAGTGTGTCCATTTGTGCCGGATGAATAATGAAAACCGCATTGTCTGCGACCTCCCTTTTTTCTGCAGCACAAAAAGGGATTGTCGCCGCTGATACAACGGCTGAGAGGTTAACCGTGGTAACGGGAATCTGAGAGCTCTTTATTGCATAATACATTGACAGCGCTGCATCCATATCCCCACCGTCGCTGCTGAAACTGATCGTCAGATCCTTTGCATTGACATAGCGCTGGTTAATTTCATCGAGGACAGACATAAAAGCAGCCGATTTTTTCTGAGTAATATTTCCGCTAAAGTGAACTTTTACCTGCTGAACGTCCTTATACATGGTGTTGTCTGCCATCTGGTAAGTATTTGCAAAAACACCCGATGTAAACAAAAGCGTTAAGGCCAGAATCACTAATGATATTAATGGTTTATTACTCATTTCCTTCCCCTGACTAATGATGCGAAGTTAAATCCTTGATATTCAACACCCTGTCTGCTGAAGCTATCGTAGTAGCACGGTGCGCAATTATGATACGGGTCATGCCTAGAGATGAAATAGCTTTGTTTATTAGTGACTCATTTAACTCGTCGAGATGACTTGTTGCCTCGTCCATAAACAGAATGCATGGCTTCCGGTAAAGTGCTCTTGCGATGAAAATCCTTTGCCGCTGCCCTCCGGATAGACCTTCCCCCAGTTCTCCGGTTAGCGTCTCATAACCCATCGGCATACTGGCAATATCATCATGAATGTGAGCAGCCTGCGCGCAGCGGGTCATCCATTCGTCATCAGGAGTTTCACTGAAACCCGTGATGTTATCTCTCAAGGATCCCGCCAGCAGCCGGTCTTCCTGCAGGATACAGGCCACCGAATGCCGGTAACGCTGTAGCCCTGACTTATGTATGTCCCGTCCGCCAGCCAGTACACGTCCATCCGTGGGTGGGGTCAGTCCACACAGAATCTTCATAAGTGTACTTTTTCCACATCCTGACGGCCCGGTGAGGGCGATGCTTTCGCCCTCGCGAATCGTCAGGTTGAGTCCGGTAAACACTGGCGATGCGCCTTCATCATATGTAAATGTAAGATCTTCTGCTATCAGCGACAGTGCGCCTTGTCTTACTGGGGACGGACGTCTTTCTTCATCCGGTTCGGGCTCACTTAAGGCAATGTCAGCTATACGATCACTGTGAACGGTCAGCATGCGTAACTGCAAAAAAAGGCCGGTGAGCGAAAGTATGCGGTCTGAAAAAAGCCCCCGGAAAGCGCTGAAAGCTACAAAGGCACCGACCGTCATCTGATGATCGATAACTGCCGAAATACCGAGCCAGAGTATCAGTACGTTATCAACCGCACCGATAAACGCGCTAATCACCGTGAACAGCATGTCAAATTTTGCCAGGCTGAACGCGGTATTGATACTGCTTGCTACCTGACTGAGCCACGTTTTACGCCTCTGCTCTTCCAGCCCCTGAGCACGTATGGTCGCAATGGCAAACAACGTTTCAGTAAATCCTGATGCGGTGCGGGCATTTTTGACCAGCAATTCTTCCGAAGTCTGTCGGTAAATCTGGTAGGTACCAAGCCTCATCAGGACATATATAAGAGTTATGCTCACTACAACCGCGGCCAGCCATCCGCCGTAAAGGATAAGAAGTAACAGCGCCCCTGCGGCCATAATGGTATCCGTAAGTGCGCCGGTAATGCTGTGCGTAAAGGTCGTGCGAACGGCATCCAGAGAGCCGAACCGCGACTGTATGTCACCGGTGTAACGCTTTTCAAACCACACAAGAGGCAGACGAAGCAGATGACGGAATAGTCCGTCTTTCCACTGCATGTCAGTCAGTGTATTCATTATGAGTGACGTGCGGTTTCGAAGCACACCGATCCCGGCCTGCAGCAGTGTCAGAAGCAGTAGGCTCAGGCAGATAAGCATCAGCAGACCGCGATCGCTTGCAGGAACAGCATGGTCCATGACCATTTGTGTCCCTACTGGCAGCAGAAGGCTGATAAATTCAGTAATTAGCGACAAGCAGAATACAATAGCCAGAGAAGAGCGCAGGCCAGTTATGCTTCTTGCAAGTGTCCTGATCTCAAGGCGATGGCGCTGTTTATACGGTGTGAAGCCAGCATCCGGCCAGAGTTCAAGAGCTACACCGGTAAAATGTTCCGCCAGTTCGCGTGGGCTGATTGTTCTCCGCCCGGCAGCCGGATCGTGAATAATGTACGCACGTTTCGTCACACGTACCAGAATCACAAAATGGCTGAAGTCCCAGTGCAGAATACAGGGTAACCGTATCTGGGGAAGGTCTTCGGTATCAAGGGACAGAGGCCGGGTCGCGAGGCCACTGCGAGAGGCGATGCTCATCACATCAATCAGTGTTGATCCTCTCGACGAAATAGCAAACTGTTGACGGAGCGACAGCAGGTCAGTGTTGCTGCCATACCAGTTAAGCATCATTGCAAGACAGGCCAGACCGCATTCGGAAGATTCTGTCTGCAGAATTAACGGGAAACGGCGTCTGAAGTTTAAATTTATACCTTCAACGGACAACGGTGCTTCACCTTCATTTCTGCTCATCATCTGGCCCCCGGGTAGTGTCCTTCAGGTCATAAAACGGTGATAGAGCCCACTCATATAGCCGCCTTTTCTCAAGATAAAGAATCGTGGAGGCTTTCATGCCGTTTTCGGCTGGAATGATTTTGCCCTGCCAGCTGAAATGCGCGGAGTCAGGCAGAACAATAACCCTGTACCAGGTCCGGGGATTGAGAGGTTCATATCCCGGCGCAGAGGGATAGGTGGACATTTCCTGCGGAGTCGCAGGAGTTGTGCCAACAGAAATGATATGGCCAGGAAAAAGACCAAACTTTTCAGAAGGGAATGCATCGTAACGGATATTGACCTTTTCTCCCGCATGCAGGAAAGGGACTGCACTGTCCGGTACCCAGATAACCAGCTCATAACGAGTTACATTGCCCGGAATGAGCTGCATCAATGCATCGCCGGGTCGCGTGATTTGCCCCTCTGCGGTGCTGACCGAGTCTATCTTCCCTGCTGCAGGCGCTGTCACAACCTGAGAGCCTGCAGCTTCTACGTCCGTATATTGCCGGATGAGATCACTGCGTTGTATTTCTGTCTGATAAATCTGATTGTCAAAATCACTGGCCTGGGTCCGGATATTGCCTTCAAGCGTCATTATCTGTAGGGCGTTCTGTTCATTCTGCGTAATCAGACTTAACAGGTTATTTTGCTGCTGATAATAAAGCGCGGTCTGGTTAGTAAGCTGGTCCTGATTGATGAGACCACGCTGTTGATAGTCACGATAGCTGTCCATACCTTTTTTCATAAGCGCCAGACCCTGCCGTGCCTGATTGACTATATCTGTCGAATGCTGAAGCGCCTCCTCATACCTTTTCTTTTCTGCGTTCAGCGTATCAAGTGTAATTTTCCTGTTTTCCTTCAATCGGGAGATAATATGGGCAAGCGTAGTTATCTGAGACTTGATAGTTTCACGCTGGCGTTCGCTTACGCCTCCAGAGATTGTGGTCCGGCTGACATTGAGTTCCGCGAGCGCCTGACCTTTACTGACGCTCTGGCCGGGCGTGACATTAAGTCTGACTATGAAACCCTGCTCGACAGAAAACAGCGTGATGGCGCGGGGAACAGAAACCAGTTCTCCATATGCGCTTACACGGCGGGTATAAGTGCCGAATAAAAGCAAACCCAGCATACAGAGAAAAAAGAGAGCACAGAATCCGTACACAAGAGGTGGAGAAAGAGGGGGGATAAGAACCGCTTTACCTTCCCAGCGCCGGTTGCGGTAGTCAACAGCTTCCTTTCTGAAAAGCATTCTGTAGGTCATCCATAATTAAAATACCCAAAGACAAACATAATTCACACAAAGCATAAATAAAACAAAATACTCAGATGAATTTTAATAAATTACAGCTCTTAAAACAGATCGATGAGTCAGTACGCAGTCTGTTCAGTAGAAGCCGATCACGCGGCGTTGAGGCGCCAGATGACATCTACAACAGCGGATTGACGGTACAGAGATCCAGATACATCAGAACGTCGTACCAGAGATGGATCGCAGAAAGGCGGAGCTGGAGAGTGGCGCTGGACGCGGGAAAAGGCATGCCGGGTAGCTGAGGGCTGATGTAAGCCGCCAGGTCTTCAAACCGGGCATTTTCAGGTTCAATGCTGTTCTGGCTGCAGAACGCAAAATAATGGCTGAGGGCACTGCGGTAGGCGGAGAGTGTAGCCTGGGCCCGGCCCAGGTCGGACAACAGTTTCAGCCAGCGCTCCGCCAGTACCAGAACGTCCTCATTTGGTGGAATCATCATGGTGTTTACCTCTGACAGCAGCATTACTGCTCAAAGTTTACCCAGCCAATGTTGCATTCCACTTAACTTAGTAAAGCTCATAGTTGGAGCTGAACACATGCACGCCATTCTCCCGGAAGAAGCGCTCATTTTTAAAAAGCGGAGCAGCCATTTTGATACCCATGCGCTTTGCCTTTGCAGAGCGCGCGATGACGCAGCCGTCATTATTCGACACAACGACTGACCTGCTGCCAGGGCATCCAAACGTTTTTCACGATATTCGAGATAGTCCTCTACTTTGTCAGCAACAAAACCTGCGCCATAAATGCCAGCCGCATAACCGAACAGGAAATACCCGAATATCTGTCGCCTCGTCAGATCACTGGCGGTGACGATAAAACACATCGACCCAGCAAACGCTCCAAACGCAATTGAATAATCTACAGAGGTGATAAACGCCACCAGCGCAGACGTGACAATGCCCCAGCCAGCTACCGTTCCCACAGTAGCACTGGTGCTCAATGGCTCAGCCATTATTTCTTCCTCTGTTTTTTAGAGTGCCTTTAGATACAAAAAAGGCCCGCCGTAGCGAGCCTAAATCTGGTTAATAGGTTAAATATCAGTGTTCCTGGTTCAGGATTTTTAAAACATTTTTGATGCAAATCGGTGTCATTCTCTCTTTAAAAAAGCTTCTGGCTTCATCATAGGGAGTAGTCATCTCACCCACCATTTTCCTGAAGCTCTTGGCACCCTCAGTAGATACTTTCACAAAGTCAGCCTTATCTATCGAATATTCAGACAAGGAATGCCCTGCTGCATTAAAAGCAGTAAGTTCACCATATACGATTTCAAATACATCCGTATCGGTTGAACCGGCTCTATCCGTTATACGCCATTCCATCTCACATAAATCTTCAGCTGACTGCCGCTGATTATTTACCACGGCATAAGATGGCGCCGTTAGCAGCATAAAAAGAGTACAAATGAACTTCATTCTTCCTCCGTGAAAAGATGAATACTACCTTCATGTTTTATTAAAACTGAATGTAAGCTATTAGGGAGCAATCTGAGGGTGTTTCCAGTAAAGAAACCACTCACTGGCGGATTACATTGTCTCGATATAGAGTGCAGGCATTATATAAAATATGAGCTAAACATGCCCTTTTTTGTTGCAGTTTGCAAGATCATTTGTTCTTGTTGCACTACTTGCAGCAAGTAATATAACTTTACCACCTGACAATGCCTTACAGTCCTGTGCCCAAATCTATCTACTCATCATTGCTATCCAGAAAAAGGGGCAAAAAAGCCTTCTGTTCCCATGTTTAACAATTGATAGTATCGATTATATTCAAGTAAATGCACGGCAAGGGCCATGCCTATAAGGTCTTTGCATCGATAATTTTTTAATCGTAAGGATAGGGATATGCAAAAACTTTTAATATTAACTGTATTTGCTTTGTTAACAGGATGTACCTCGCCAAAATATAACTACAGCCCAACAACAGAAAATATTAGTGAACCCCCTAAAGGTTCGATTAACACAGCATACGTTGGTGATTCCCTGTTGCGCCAGGGTGTTGCGTCACGGTATGAAGGGCTGAAGGTTACTGCACCGGCTAAGGTCTCCTGGGCTTACACCGTTACGCCTGGCTATCTGAAGAAAGTTGGCGAAGATGCCAAAAATGAGTTTTATCTGCCATCAGGCACGCCTGATTCTGCAAACGTTGATAAGGCCGCAATAGCTGATATGTGGCAAGGTATAATGGCAAAAAAGAACACAAGAACACTGTGTGTGATTACTGTTTTCTCAGCCTCCATCTGTGAGGACAACATGCCATTCGAGCACACTACTTTGAATGTCAGCTCTGAAAACAGCTTCCAGCAAACCCTGCTCTATAATGGCCGTGTCGGAGACAAAATTAACATTGGATACCGCGAGTCCTCTGGAAACATGGCGCGTCCCGCATTCAATAACGAGGTCGAATACGACCTATCAGAATCCAAAACAATTGGCTACAAAGGCGCTCGAATTGAGGTCATTGAGGCCACAAACCAGAGCATCAAGTACAGGGTGTTGAGTAACTTTAATTAACCTGAGCAGAAGCCCACTCCGTTGGGCTTATGCTCAAATTATGCTATTCATCCAGCGCGCTGATGTATTTCTCCAGAGCGACATGGAGAGATGTTTCATCCAACGCACTTACCATCACTTTTAATGCCTGCCAGTGAGATGCAAATAAGCCGCTAAGTTTATTGCAACACGCCTAGCCGTGAGAATATCAGAGATTGTAATATTGCATACCATAATTACTGGAAAAATAAAAAGCTTTAAGTTAATAAATAAAAAAGTAAGTAAAACGATTAAAAAAGAATTGATCGATCGGTTACCCTCAATTAATATCCTTCATGACTTAATCGAATGAATATATTTTAAATTATTTACCTGAGAGTCATAATTAATTAATAAACCACTTATTCAATAAGCTTTAAAAAGAGGTTTAAATGGCTGGATTCAATTATGGCAGGCAAGGCGACGGCACAGGATGGAGTTCCGAGAGAGGCGGTCCTGCACCAGGGGGTGGGTAGCACTGGAAATGCAGGGAACCGTGACAATTCAGGTTTTTCAGGTGGCAGTGGTGGTAAAAATAATCCTCAGCTTCCATCATATTCGGTAACTTCAAAAGATGTTGGTGACGCTGCTGCCAAAACTTACGGTATGCAGCCAGGCCTGTATTTTGGATATATGGTCGATGATTATGGAAATGTGATTGGGCAGTTCGAAGTGGGTATAGATGATGCAAACGGCCAAGATCCTGGCCCTCTATCAGTTCCTGGAAAGAATGGCGGCATGCATAAAGAAGCGCCTTTACAGGGGCCAGGTCGCTGTTACTGGTTTTTTTGGCGATTCCCAGCTGTCGCGGGAATACCCGGAATAGCTGGGAATCGAAAGAAAACATTTGGAAAAGAGCCTGTTATATAGCGCAAGAATAGCAGCAAGTCACAAGGAAAAACTTAACCGCACTGGTCATGCTGTCGCGGCGTTTCTCAGCCTCCCCAGCGGCTTTTAAGATAGCTTACCGCCTGCTGAGTCTGCGGCTGATTCAGATAGTTCTCTCTGAACAGAATCGTGCCATCAATATTGGGGTTCGATTCATTAAGGTCGAGCTGCTTTTTCAGCTCCGGTACGCCGCCCTGCTGTGTCCAGTCAGGCTCAACTTTTGACGGCTCGCCCACTTTATAGAGAGCAAGGCCGATGTAGAGCCGGGTTTTAGTCGGTTTCACGACCTCTGCCCACCAGTTTGCCAGCACATCGTATCGGGCCGCCTGACGGGAAAAAGGCCAGTAGAGCTGAGGTGCAATGTAATCCAGCAAGCCCTGCTGCACCCAGCGGCGGGTATCGGCAAAAGCTTCATCATACGCCGCCGCTCCGCGGGTATCGGAACCGGCAGGATCATGCGACAGATTACGCCAGACGCCCGCCGGGCTGACACCAAACTCCACGTCCGGCTTCAGTTGTTTGATGGTACGTGACACCTGCTCAATCAGCTGCTGAGTATTGTGACGCCGCCAGTCCGCTTTGCTGGCAAACCCCTGACCGTAGCGGCTGAAGGTCTGATTATCGTTGAGCAGTGAACCGGCAGATTCCGCATAGAAGTAGTCATCGAACTGCACACCGTCGATGGGATAACGCGCCACCACCTCGGCCACAATACTGGTGATCCAGTCACGCGCCTCAGGGATACCTGGATCGAGCACATAGCGATCGCCTGCAGTGCGGATCCAGTCGCGATGCAGCACAAAAACGCTGGCCGGGTGCAGTGACAGCGTGCGGTTCAGTTCGCTGACGGTAGATGATTTAGTGTTTACCGACACCCGGTAAGGGTTGAACCAGGCATGGACTTTGATACCGCGCTTATGCGCCTCATCCAGCATAAACTGCAGCGGATCATAGCCCGGATCTTCACCAATTTTTCCTGTCAGCATATCTGACCACGGGAGGATTTTT
>Ga0163161_10002731_pt1 | contig 12551 bp, 12 predicted proteins | sample S45metaG_FD_129847 | JGI IMG/M metagenome (GOLD analysis project Ga0163161, IMG submission 129847) | Switchgrass rhizosphere microbial communities from Kellogg Biological Station, Michigan, USA - S4-5 metaG | ecosystem: Host-associated > Plants > Roots > Rhizosphere > Soil | place: USA... | reverse complement strand
GTACCTGCGCGAGATGGGCACGGTGCCGCTGCTCACCCGCGAGGGCGAGGTGGCGATCGCCAAGCGCATCGAACGGGGGAAGCTGTCGGTCATCAAGTCGATCTCGCGCACGCCGATGGTCACCAAGAAGGTGATCCAGCTGGGCGACGACCTGAAGAACGACCAGCGCACGATCCGCGAGCTCGTGACGTTCTCGGAGGAGGAGCTCACCGAGGACAAGATCGACGACCGCAAGAAGGAAGTGCTGCGGCAGATCGACGCGGTCCGCAAGGCGCGCGTCGCCATGCAGAAGACCGAAGAGAAGCTCGAGCCGATCCTGAAGAAGGACAAGAAGAAGTACCGCCGGGCGCGCTGGAAGATGCTGCGCGCGCGCGTCGAGCTCAGCAAGCGCATTCGCGAGATCGAGTTCACCGAGCTGGTCAAGCGCCGGATGATCGAGGAGATCAAGGACCAGGTCGAGTCGGTCCAGCGCTTCGAGCGCGAGATCGCGCACTACGAGCGCCAGATCGAACCGCCGAAGGGTCGCAAGCCGCTGAAGCTTCGCGAGGAAGACAAGAAGCTGTTCCAGAAGCGCGTCAAGGATCTCCGCACGCAGCTCAAGGCACAGGCCGACGAGCTGCAGGAGACGCCGGACCGGCTGCGCCGCACGCTCGACACGGTGACGCGCGGTGAATGGCAGGCCGAGCTGGCCAAGAAGGAGCTCGTCGAGGCGAACCTCCGCCTGGTCGTCTCGATTGCCAAGAAGTACACGAACCGCGGGCTGCAGTTCCTCGACCTGATTCAGGAAGGCAACATCGGCCTGATGAAGGCAGTGGACAAGTTCGAGTACCGCCGCGGCTACAAGTTCTCGACGTACGCGACGTGGTGGATCCGCCAGGCGATCACCCGCGCGATCGCGGACCAGGCGCGGACGATCCGCATCCCGGTCCACATGATCGAGACAATCAACAAGCTCATTCGCACGAGCCGCGCGCTGGTGCAGGAGCTGGGCCGCGAGCCGACCTCCGAAGAGATCGCGCAGCGGATGGATATCCCGGTCAGCAAGGTGCGCAAGGTCCTGAAGATCGCGCAGGAGCCGATCTCCCTCGAGACGCCGATTGGCGAAGAGGAAGATTCGCATCTCGGCGACTTCATCGAGGACCGCGGCATCGTCTCGCCGGCCGACGCGGTGATCAACCTGAACCTCAAGGAGCAGACGGATGCGGTCCTGAAGACGCTGACGCCGCGCGAGGAGAAGGTGATCAAGCTGCGGTTCGGCGTGGGCGACGGCAGCGAGCACACGCTCGAAGAGGTCGGCCAGAACTTCGCCGTCACCCGCGAGCGCATCCGCCAGATCGAGGCCAAGGCGCTGCGCAAGCTGCGGCACCCGTCGCGTAGTCGGAAGCTTCGCGCGTTCCTCGAAGGCAGAACGTAGACGGTTGCGGGTTGGTGGTTGCGGGTTGTTGGTTGAAGAGCCGACGACCCGCTTCACAACCGGCAACCGATGATCCGCAACCCGCAACCACGTGCGGGCCCTTAGCTCAGCGGTCAGAGCCGCCGGCTCATAACCGGCTCGTCCCTGGTTCGAATCCAGGAGGGCCCATTTCCCTCGCGGCGAATGAAGAGCGGGCTCTTCATCGCCCACTCTTCATTCTTCATTCTTCATTCCTTCGCCCGTCAGTTCGGCATGACGACGGTGTCGATCACGTGAATGACGCCGTTGGACTGGAACACGTCGGCCTGCGTCACGTGTGACATCCCGCCCTTCTCGTCCTTCAGCGCGATCCACTTGCCGTCCATCCATGCGGTCAGCGTTCCGCCGCTGACGGTCTTCAGCTCCGCCTTGCCGTGGCCCGCCTTGATCGCCGTCGCCAGGTCCTTGCTCGACATCCTCCCGGCGACGACGTGGTAGGTCAGGACCTTCACGAGCACGTCCTTGTTCTCGGGCTTGAGCAGCGTGTCGACCGTGCCGGCCGGCAGCTTCGCGAACGCGGCGTTGGTCGGCGCGAACACGGTAAACGGGCCCGGCCCCTGCAGGGTGTCCTCGAGCCCGCCTGCCTTCACGGCGGCGACCAGCGTGGTGTGATCGGCTGAGTTCACGGCGTTCTGGATGATGTTCTTCGTCGGGAACATCTCCTGGCCCCCGACCATCGGGTTCTTCTGCGCAATTACCAGCGCGGTGGCCGCGATGACGGCGGCAGCGGTCAACAGACGAGTCTTCATGTCGAGATCCTTTGATGGCCGCGAATCCCATGATTCGCTTTCATCTGCGTTCTACGGCGCCAGTGCGCGGGCGGATGTCGAGAATCCCCAGCCTTCCTGCGTGGATGCACGGCTGGCCCGCACTTTGCTACACCCGTGTGCTATCGTTCTCAGACTGTGCACCCAGATTTGGACCGATTGATTCGCCTCCAGGCGCTGGACTCGCGCGCCGCGGAGGCCCGGCGGCTGCAAAGCAGCATTCCTGAAACACAACGCGCCCTCGACCAGAAACTCGATGGGGCGCGCGCCGCGGTGGCCGCTGCCCACGAGCATCAGGCCGCCAACCAGACCAGCCGCCGCGCCCTCGAGAAAGACCTCGCCACCGTCAACACCCGCCTCACCCGCTACAAAGACCAGCTGATGGAAGTGAAGACCAACCGCGAATACCACGCGATGCAGCACGAGATCGAGACGGCGCAGGCCGAGGTCAAGCGCGTCGAGGATCAGATGCTGGAGCTGATGGTGGCGGCGGATGACCTGAGCGCGACGCTCAAGTCGGCGGAAGCGTCGTTGAAGACAGCCGAACACGACATCACACTCGAGCGGGCCGATCTCGACAAGCAGTTTGGCGCGTCGGACGCGGTGCTCGAGGAGACGCTCGCGGCACGACGCGCGCTGGCCGCGCAGATTGCGCCGCAGGTGCTCGAGCAATACGAGATCGTGGCGAAAGGCCGTCGCGGCATCGCCGTCGCTGAGGCGCGGGCCGAGCGCTGCACCGAGTGCCACGTCCGGCTGCGACCGATGATCTACTCGGAAGTTCGGCACAACAAGACACTCGTGCAGTGCGACAGCTGCCAGCGTTTCCTCTACTACGTGCCGCCGCCAGCCGAGGGCGCTTCCGCCTCGGCATGATCACCGCGTACATCGACGGTGGGTCCCGCGGCAATCCCGGGCCCGCCGGCTACGGCGTGCACATCGTCGAGGACGATGGGAGCGTCGTGGAGGAGCTGCACGAGTCGGTCGGGACGGCGACCAACAACGTCGCCGAGTATCGGGGACTGCTCGCCGCGCTCGCCTGGGCGATCGATCGCGGGCTCACGACGCTGCACGTGCGGTCGGACTCCGAGCTCCTCGTGAAGCAGCTGCGCGGGGAGTACCGCGTGAAGAACCCGAACCTCCAGCCGCTGTACGCCGACGCCTGCGCGCTGGTCCGGCGCATCGGCCGCGTCACCTTCGAGCACGTCCGCCGCGAGTTCAACAAGGACGCCGACCGCCTCGCGAACCTCGCGATGGACGAAGCCGCCCTTCCGCCATCGGCCGGTCCGCAGTAGGCCGGGGCTTCGGCCCCGGCATCATCCCTCACCCGCCAGCCGCGCGAATGACGCCGGCGATCCGGCCCGCGCCCTGGCCATCCCGCCGGTACGACGGGAACCAGTCGGGATGACAGGACGTGCACAGGCGGCTGACATGAATGGACTCGGCGGGCACGCCGGCCTTCACGAGCTGATCGACGTTCGCACTCCAAAGATCCAGATACCAGCGACCGGCGCGCTGCTCGAACCAGTCGTCCCCGCCGCGCGCCCATCCGCTGTCGCGAAAACGATCGCGCAGCTCGGCGCCCACTTCGTAGCAGCACGGGCCAATCGACGGGCCAATGGCCGCCACCTGTCCCGCGCCATCGCCAAGCGCGCCCGCCGCGGCCAGCGCGATCCCCGCGGCAGTCCCACGCCAGCCGGCGTGTGCGACGCCGACCTGGCCGCTCGAGACGTCGGCGAGGAGAAGCGGCACACAGTCGGCCACCTGCACAGTCAGCGCGCGCGACGGATCGCCACAGACGGCCGCATCTGCGTCCGGCGATCGCGGCGGAGGCGGCTGAAGATCCGCGAAGAACACCTGGCTTCCGTGCACCTGCCTCAGCCGGACGAGCTGCTCGGGCTCGACGCCGAGCCAGGACGCCACCTGCCGCCAGCCTTCGTCCTCGACGAGCGGCGACCCGCGCAACTGCAGTTGACGTGTCGTCCAGCCGTGACGAAAGCTCGCCAGGGGATCGGCCACGAGCTGCACGCCCCACTGCGCGCGCACCCAACGAAATCCGGCTGCCGGCGCGGGCGGATCGGGAGTGGGCATGGCCATGTGGGTCGGTGGTCGCTAGGTCGGTGGGTCGGTAGGTCGGTACGTCGGTGGGCGCTCGGTAGCCCGCCGTCGTGCCGTTCACGAGAAGTGTAGAGTACCCTCATGAACATCGTCGGTCTCGGGCTGGACGCGACGGAGGTGGACCGCATCGCGCAGTCCCTCGAGCGCTACGGCGAGCGCTTCCTGAAGCGCGTGTTCACAGACCAGGAGATCGCCTACTGCATGAGGCGACGCAACCCGGCGCCTCATCTGGCCGGGAGGTTCGCGGCCAAGGAAGCCGGCATGAAGGCGATTGGCACGGGCCACGCGTTTGGCGTCCTGTGGCGCGATCTCGAGGTGGTGCGGCATGGCGGCCCGCCGCAACTGAAGTTTCACAACGCCGCGGGCCGTCATTTCGAGCGACTCGGGGCCACAAAAGCCCTGCTGACCATCACTCACACGGACTCTCTCGCGATGGCACACGTGATCCTCGTGTCCGACGCCGGCAACCGCAGTTAGCGCCTCGATTCGCCGCCCCGCGCTTCGCCCTCGCGCGCGGCGTCACGTCATTTCACATCTCCCCTGAATCGAACGGCTTGCGCCTGCACCATCGTCGCGGGCCGGTCGCGGCACGCGTCGTGATCCGTGCCTGGCGACGCGCGCGGATGGCGCGCGCGGATACCAGGAGCGACACCGTGCTCGTGAAAATTACGCTGAACGACAAGGGCAACCCGCCCGGGAAGCTGGCCGAAGCCGAGCTGCATTTCACCGAGGGCCCGCTCGAGGGACTGAAGCTGATCGGCTTTTCCGTGTGGGAACGGCGCAGCGGCAATGGCCGCAACGTCACGTTCCCGGCACGTCAGTACTCGGTGAATGGGGAGCGTCGAAGCTTTGCGCTGCTGCGGCCGATCGTCGATGCGACGGCGCAGGACCGCGTGCGCGACCTGATCCTGCAGGCCTACGCCGAGATCGAGGCGCAGCAGGCCGTCACCACGTGAAGCCGGGGGGAGCGCCGGCGGGTCAGCGGCTCGTGCCGATCCGGAAACTCCGGTTGCGGCGCCGCCGCTGGCGCCTGGCCGGGTGCTTTCTCGTCTTCAACGATCGTCAGCGCGCTCGCCGCAGCGGAGCTAGCCCTCGTGCTGCCGGCGCAGAAACGCGGGCACGTCGAGCGGCGACGGTTCTTCCATCCCCTCGATGACCTGATCCTCGGCGCCGGCGGCCATCGCCATCGGCGGCGACAGCGAGACCGTCGGGCGGCGCGTGATCGTCCGCGACATCGCGAGGGCAGCCGGCGCCTCGACCGCCTTCGTCCGCGTGCTGTAATGCGTCAGGTCCACGGGTGTCGTGCTCTGCGTGGTGGTTGCCGGCCGGCTCTCGACGCGATCGAAGCCGGTGGCGATGACGGTGATCTTCACGCGGCCGCCCAGCTGGGGATCGATCACGGCGCCGAAGATGATGTTGGCGTCCTCGTGTGCGGCCTCCTGGATGATGGTGGACGCCTCGCTCACTTCGAGAAGCGACAGGTCCGGGCCGCCGGTGACGTTGATGATCACCCCGCGCGCGCCCTGGACCGACGCGCCCTCGAGCAGCGGGCTCGAGATCGCGCGCTGTGCGGCGTCAATCGCGCGGTTCTCGCCCTCGGCGATGCCGGTGCCCATCATCGCGATGCCCATGCCCGCCATGATCGTCTTCACGTCCGCGAAGTCGAGGTTGATCATGCCGGGTACGAGAATCAGGTCCGAGATGCCCTGAATCGCCTGGCGCAGGACGTCATCGGCCGTCATGAACGCGTCGTTGAGCGTGGTCTGGCGCTCGATGATCGTCAGAAGGCGCTCATTCGGGATCGTGATCACCGTGTCGACGCAGTCGCGCAGGGAGACGAGCCCCGCCTCCGCCTGCATCTGCCGGCGCTTGCCCTCGAACTTGAACGGCTTGGTGACGACGGCGATCGTCAGGGCGCCGAGCTCGGAGGCCAGGCTCGCGATGACCGGGGCCGCGCCGGTGCCGGTGCCGCCGCCGAGGCCCGTCGTGACAAAGACCATGTCGGCGCCGTCCAGCGCCTGAATGAGCTTGTCGGTGTCCTCGAGGGCCGCCTCCCGGCCCGTGTCGGGATCCGCGCCCGCACCGAGGCCCTTGGTCAGCTTGCCGCCGATCTGGATCTTGACCGGCGCCGGGTTGACTTGCAGCGCCTGCAGATCGGTGTTCGCGACGATGAACTCGACGCCCTCGAAGCCGCTCTGCACCATGCGCGCGACGGCGTTGCTGCCGCCGCCGCCGACGCCAATGACCTTGATGCGAGCGCCGGCGCGGCGCTCTTCGGCGAGTCGGAGCCGCAATTCGCGCGGGTCGACGTCCTTGAAGATTGGGGTCGGATTGAAATCCTGCGACATCCGTATGTCCTCCACGCTCAGAAGAATTCCCGGAAAATGCTCTTCAGACGGCTGGTGAGCTGGCTGATCGCGCCGACACCGGACGTCCTGGTGGCTTCCACGATCTGGTTGCGTTGTCCGTAGAGCACGAGGCCGACCGGCGTTGCAAACGACGGGCTGCCCACGTGATCGGCCAGGCCGCCGACGCCCGCCGGGGCGCCACGGCGAATCGGCAGGTCGAAGATCTGCTCGGCGATCTCCGGCATGCCTTCGAGAATCGCGCCGCCGCCGGTCAGGACGATGCCCGAGTTCAGCGACTTCTCGTAGCCGGCGCGGCGAATCTCGTCCCACACGAGATGGAAGATCTCCTCGGCGCGCGGCTGCAGAATCTCCGAGAGGATCCGCCGGGCCATCACGCGCGGCCGGCGGCCGCCGACGCTCGCGACGTCCATGGTCTCGTCCTCCTCGACCATCGCCGACAGCGCGCACCCGCACTTGCGTTTGAGCTTCTCCGCGTCGGGGATGGGCATCCGGAGTCCGACGGCGATGTCGCTCGTGAAGTGATCGCCGCCGACGCCGATGACCGCGGTGTGCCAGAGGCTGCCGCGCTCGAAGATGGCGATGTCGGTCGTGCCGCCGCCGATATCGACCAGGGCGACGCCGAGCTCCTTCTCGTCGGGGGTCAGGACCGACTCGGCCGCTGCGATCTGCTCGATGACGGTGTCGATGACGTGGACGCCGGCGCGGTTCACGCACGACACGATGTTCTGCGTCGCGGTGGCGCTGCTGGTGACGATGTGGACGTTGACCTCGAGGCGGGCACCCGTCATGCCGACGGGCGCGCCGATGCCGTCCTGCTCATCCACGACGAAGTCCTGGGGGAGCACATGGAGGATCTCACGTCCGGCCGGCAGCGACACGGCTTTCGCGGCCTCGATCGCCCGCCGCACGTCGTCCCTCGTGATTTCACGGCTCTTGCCGGCGACCGCGATCACCCCCCGCGAGTTGAAGCCCTTGATATGCGGCCCTGCCATCGACAGGTGCACGGCGTCGATCTCGACGCCCGCCATCAGCTCGGCTTCCTCGATCGCCTTCTTGATCGACTCGACGGCGGCCTCGAGGTTGACGATGACGCCGCGGCGGATGCCGCGCGACTCGGCCACGCCGATGCCGACGACGTCGACGCCGTTGTCCTCGACGAGCTCGCCGACGATGGCGCAGACCTTCGAAGTGCCGACGTCGAGGCCTACGAGATACCGGTCCTTCCGTCCCACATGTCCTCCTAACGCTGGTTCAAGGCGGGCGCGGGGCTGGGAGCCTCGTGCCTGACGCCGGCGGCCGGCCGCACGTACACGCGGTCGACGAAACGCAAATCCACGTACTCGATGTCCGGCACCCGCGCGTGCAGCGCCTCGGTCAGCCCGAGATACGCCTCGAGGCGCTCGGTGAACTGCTCGCTGCCGACGTGCACGGCCGTCGTGTCGGACTCGAGCATCAGCACGGCATCGTTCGGGTTCGTGACGTCGATCTCCGAGACGCGCTGCAGCAATTCGGGGCGCGCGTCGAGCATGCCAATCAGCCGGGACGCCAGCGCCGCGCGTGCCGGCTCGATCGACGGCCCGTCCTTCGGCGTGCCGTCGGTGAGGCCGTCGACGATCGGCAGGTCCAGCTGCGCGTAGTTCGGGCTGTAGTCGTCGATCACGAGCCCCTGTTCATCCACGAGATACAGCGCACCGTTCAGCCGCGCGATCGCCATCGGCTGCCGCTCGCGAATCACGACCTCGACGGTGGAGGGCAGCACACGCCTGAGTGCGGCGTCCTCGACCCACGGCGACCCGAGCAGCCGCCGCCGCCACGAGTCGAGATCCGTCAGCAGGATGTGCTGTCCGCGCAGTCCTTCGAGCAGCGCCATCACCTCGCCCTCTGCGAGGTGCCGGTTCCCTTTCACCCGGATCGTCCCGACCTGCAGCGCGCTCGTGTGTGCTGCCATCTGCACGACATAGAATCCGCCGCCGCCGACGATCGTGACCGCGGCGATGAGCCGCAGCGCGCTCACGGCGGCCAGCAGCCACGACTTCCGGCGCGCGGGCTTGACGTGCGCGCGGCGGAACCGCCGATCGGCGGGAGCGACTACGGCCGACACGCCCGAATCTCCTCCAGAATCCTCGGCCCGACCGTGTTGATCGATCCGGCGCCCAGCGTGATCACCATGTCCCCGGCCCGAGCCAGCGACGCGACCTCTGACGGAACATCCGCCAGGCCCTTCACGACGCGTACGCGGCCCGGCGCGAACTGCTCGACGGCTGCCGCGAGCCGCTCGATCGTCACGCCCGGGATCGGGTCCTCGCCCGCCGGGTAGATGTCCGTCAACACGATCTCGTCTGCCAGCGCGAGCGCGGGACCGAACTGATCGAGCAGGTGCGCGGTGCGCGTGTAGCGGTGCGGCTGAAACACGCACACGATCCGCTGCACGCCAGTCGCGCGCGCGGCCTCGAGCACCGCCTGGATCTCCGTCGGGTGATGACCGTAGTCGTCGATGACGACGACGCCGCCGGCCTCGCCCTTGCGCTCGAATCGGCGTTCGGCGCCGCGGAACTGCGCCAGCGCGGCCGCCGCGCGCTCGAACGGCACGTTCAGCTCGAGCGCGACGCCGATGGCCGCCAGCGCATTGGCGACGTTATGTCGGCCGGGGACGCCGAGCGACAACGGTCCCAGCACGGTGTCGCCGCCGGCCGTGCGGCGGACGATCGTCGCGCGTGAGCCGTAGCCTTCCAGGTGCACGTCGCGCGCGCCGAGCGAGGCGGATGGCTCGTCCAGGCCGTACGTCACGACGCGGGCCGTGGTCCGTCCTGCGATGGCGCGCAGGTGCGGGTCGTCGACGCAGAGCACCGCCGTACCGGTCGAGGGGACCGCTTCGGCGAATCGCTCGAAAGCCTCCACGAGGCCGTCGAAGTCGCGATAGCTCTCCAGGTGCTCCTGGTCGATGTTCGTCACCACTGCCACCTGCGGTCTCAGCAACAGGAACGACCGGTCGCTTTCGTCCGCCTCTGCCACCAGCAGCGGCCCGGCGCCCACGCGTGCGTGGCTGCCGAAGGCCGCGAATCGTCCGCCAATCACCACCGTTGGATCGAGCCCCGCCCGATCCAGCACCAGCCCCACCATCGCGGTGGTGGTGGTCTTGCCATGCGCGCCGCCGATCGCAACGCCCTGCCGCGGCGCCATCAGGTCCGCCAGGAGCTGCCCGCGGAGCAGCACCGGGATGCCGCGCCGCTCCGCCTCGGCGATCTCCGGGTTCGTCGTGCGCACCGCCGACGAGCGCACGACGGCGTCCACCCGCCCCACGTGGCTCGGCGCGTGTCCCTGGTAGAACACGAGCCCGAGCGACTCGAGGTGCTCCGTCACCGCTGAGGCCTTCACGTCCGAGCCGCTCACCTTCACGCCCTGCCGCAGCAGGATCTCGGCGAGCGGGCTCATGCCGCTTCCGCCGACGCCGACGAAGTGCACCGCGCGGAAACCGTCCGGCGTCCGGTCTACCATCCCGACACGCAGGCCTTCAGGGCCGCGTCTGTCGCGCACCTTCCGCCTCCGCAAATGCTTCGGCGGACCGCCGGAGCCTTGGCGAAGGCGGTCAGGCCTGCCTTCACGCCCCCGCCAGCGCGAACGCCCGACCGGCGATCACCGAGGCCGCGTCCGGCTTCGCAAGGCGCCGCGCGGCGTCCGCCATCCGCGCCCGGCGATCCGCGTCGCCGGCGAGCGCGAGCATCGCGCCGGCCAACCGCTCGCCGGTGAGCTCGCGCTGCTCGATCAGCTCTGCCGCGCCGGCCTCCGCGAGGACGCGCGCGTTCTGCCGCTGGTGGTCGTCGGTGGCGGTCGGCAGCGGGACGAGGATCGCCGGCTTGCCGGCAGCCGTCACCTCGGCCAGCGTGCTCGCGCCGGCGCGGCACACCACCACATCGGCCGCACTCATCTCCCGGTGCATCTCGAACAGGAACGGCTCGACCCGAGCCGCGAGTCCGGCACGCTCGTAACCCTCGCGAACCAGGGCCACGTCGGAGTCGCCGGTCTGGTGAGTGACAGCGAGTGGCCAGGCAGAGGCCGCCAGCTTCGGCGCTGCCTCCACACAGGCCACGTTGATCGCGTGCGCGCCCTGAGAGCCGCCAAAGATCAGGACTCCGAGCGCCGCGCGCGGCGCTGACGAGGGTGACGCGGGCTGCAGAAATCCGGCCCGCACAGGATTGCCGGCGACGAACCCCTTTCCACGGAAGTACGGCAGCGTCTGTTCATAGGTCACCGCGGCCGCGCGCACCACGCGCGCGAGCATCCGATTGGTCAGGCCCGGGACAGCGTTCTGCTCCAGCAACAGCGTCGGGATTCCGCGCAGCGCGGCGAGCGCGACGACGGGGCCCGAGCTGTACCCGCCGACGCCGACAACGAGGCGCGGCCGGCGGCGCGACAGCAGCCGCCAGGCATCCAGCGCCGACAGAGGCAGCAGCGCGACGCCCTTCAGCCGCGCGGCCATCGACTTGCCCTTCAATCCAGCACTCCGAATCAGATCCAGCTCAAACCCCTCGCGCGGCACGACGCGCGATTCGATCCCGCGGGCCGTGCCCGCGAATGTCACCACCGTGCCGGGACGCTGGCGCTGCATCTCGCGCGCCACCGCGACTCCCGGGTACAGGTGCCCGCCCGTTCCTCCGCCCGCAATCACGACCGACAGTCCCATCAAGCCTCATGAACCGCCGAGGCATGCTGAGAGACGTTCAGCAGGATGCCCATGCCAATGAGGTTGATGAGCAGCGACGACCCGCCGAAGCTCACGAACGGCAGCGGGATGCCCTTGGTCGGCATCATCCCGAGGACCATGCTCATGTTGATGAACGCCTGCACCGCGAACATGCCCGTCAGGCCGAGCGCGAGAAACGACCCGAAGCGATCCGGCGCGTCGCTTGCGATCTGCAGGCCGCGCCACGTGATCAGGATGAACGCGAGGAGCGTCACGGTCGTCCCGATGAGCCCGAGCTCCTCGCCGATCACCGCGAGGATGAAGTCGGTCTGCGGCTCGGGCAGATAGAAGAGCTTCTGCTTGCCGGCCATCAGGCCCGCGCCGCCGATGCCGCCGGTGCCGACAGCAATCAGGGACTGCAGCAGCTGAAACCCCGCGCCGCTGGGATCGCACTCGGGGCACAGGAACGACCACAGCCGCTTCACGCGATACGGCTCCATGATGAGCAGCCCCACCGACAGCGGCACGAGAGCCATCACGGAGTAGACCAGGTACTTGAAGTTCAGCCCTGCGGCGAAGACCATCAGCGCGGCGACCGCCGCGATCGAGAGCGCGGTGCCGTAGTCGGGCTCGATCAGGACGAGCGCCGTGATCCCGCCGACGACCAGCACAATCGGGAGCAGCGAATAGCGCACCTCGTCGATACGGTGCATGCGCCGCTCGAGCAGCGCGGCCGTGAAGAAGATCGCGGCCAGCTTCGCGAGCTCGGACGGCTGGATGCCGAATCCGCCGACGCCGAACCACCGGCGCGTGCCGTTGATCTTTCCCATGAACAGCACGGCCACGAGGGCAAAGCCGACCGTCGCGAGGGCCGACCAGATGAGCGCCGGCTGCTTCCAGGTGCGGTAGTCCACCCGCATGACCACGCCAAGCAGGGCCAGCCCGAGCGCGGACCACATCGCCTGCTTCACCAGGAAGAGGTAGGGCCGGTGGAATCGCTCCAGCGCGATGACCGCCGAGGCGCTGTACACCATGACGACGCTCGCCAGAACGAGCAGCAAAGTCGCCAGGAACAGCAGCTTGTCCGACTTCAGCTTTCGCGCCATACTTCCGTCCCCCGGGACGGGTGGGGGCAGGCCTGAAGGCCTGCGCTACATTCAGAAACC
>Ga0163161_10002730_pt1 | contig 12551 bp, 22 predicted proteins | sample S45metaG_FD_129847 | JGI IMG/M metagenome (GOLD analysis project Ga0163161, IMG submission 129847) | Switchgrass rhizosphere microbial communities from Kellogg Biological Station, Michigan, USA - S4-5 metaG | ecosystem: Host-associated > Plants > Roots > Rhizosphere > Soil | place: USA... | reverse complement strand
GACCGGCATCGTCAAGGTTGGCGAGGAAGTCGAGATCGTCGGCATCCGCGACACCCAGAAGACAGTCGTCACCGGCGTCGAAATGTTCCGCAAGCTGCTCGATCAGGGCCAGGCCGGCGACAACATCGGCGCGCTGATCCGCGGCATTGGCCGTGAGGACGTCGAGCGTGGCCAGGTTCTCTGCAAGCCGGGCTCGATCAAGCCGCACACCGACTTCAAGGCTGAAGTCTACGTCCTGTCGAAGGACGAAGGCGGCCGTCACACGCCGTTCTTCGCCAACTATCGTCCGCAGTTCTACTTCCGCACGACCGACGTGACGGGCGAAGTCGAGCTGCCGGCCGGCACCGAAATGGTGATGCCGGGCGACAACGTGAACCTGGGCGTCAAGCTGATCGCCCCGATCGCCATGGACCAGGGCCTGCGCTTCGCCATCCGCGAAGGCGGCCGGACCGTCGGCGCAGGGGTTGTCGCCGAGATCACTAAGTAATATAGGGCGCCTTCCGCGCGATTCTCCGGACTTGTTCCAGGGGGGTCGCGCGGATCGCTTTTGAGTTCAGTGTAAGGCGGCGTTCAGGCCGAAAGGTCTAGCGGCGTCTTGCTTGTTTGGTTTGCCCCGGGGTTCGTTTGAATTTCAGGGCTTGGCTCTTTCGCATCGGTAAGTGGACATGGAAACGCAGAACATCCGGATTCGCCTGAAGGCGTTCGATCATCGAGTGCTTGACCAGGCAACTGGCGACATCGCCGATACGGCTCGTCGCACGGGTGCTCTTATTCGCGGCCCCATTCCGCTGCCGACGCGCATCGAGAAGTTCACCGTCAACCGCTCGCCGCACGTCGACAAGAAGTCGCGCGAGCAGTTCGAGGTTCGCACCTACAAGCGGCTTCTCGACATCGTCCAGCCGACACCGCAGACGGTCGACGCTTTGATGAAGCTCGATCTCGCCGCGGGTGTAGACGTAGAGATCAAACTGGCCTAAGGGCCAGCGCGCAGCGGTTGAATCGCCCGGAGGCGATCCTGCTGACGCAACAATAAGGGATACCGCGGGCGTCCTTCGGGACACCCGGCCTGCGTCCCCCGCATCCCGACCCTCCGGTCGGGAATAGCCCAAGCGGGGCACGTATCATTTTTTGGGCTGCACGCCCGTGAACCATTGGGGTTCGCGGGCCTCTGTTGGGAGCATTTGGTCATGCGCACTGGCGTGATCGCGAAGAAAATGGGCATGACCCGCCTGTTCCAGGCGGACGGTCGGCACGTGCCGGTTACCGTCCTGCAGCTGGAAGACGTGCAGGTCGTCGCCCGCCGCGAAATGGACAAGGACGGCTACACGGCCGTCGCACTGGGCGCCGGCAAGGCGAAGGCGAAGAACGTCGCCAAGCCGCAGCGCGCTGCGTTCGGCAAGGCTTCGGTCGAGCCCAAGGCTCGCGTTGTCGAGTTCCGCGTCGCCGAGGATGCCCTCCTCGACGTCGGTGCGACCATCTCGGCCGACCACTTTGTCGCCGGCCAATATGTCGACATCTGCGGCGTCACGCAGGGCAAGGGCTTCGCCGGCGCCATGAAGCGTTGGGGCTTCCGCGGTCTTCGCGCCACTCACGGCGTGTCCGTCTCGCACCGTTCGCACGGTTCGACCGGTAACCGCCAGGACCCGGGCCGCGTCTTCAAGAACAAGAAGATGGCCGGCCACATGGGCGCCCGCAACCGCACCCAGCAGAACCTCGAGATCGTCCGCACGGACGCCGCTCGCGGCCTGATCTTCGTCAAGGGCTCGGTCCCTGGCTCGAAGGGCGGCTGGCTGCAGGTCACCGACGCCATCAAGCTGCCGCGCAACGAGAACGTGCCGTATCCGGCCGGTCTCCTCGACATGAATGCACCGGAGCTCGAGGTCGATCACGCCGCTGCCGGCCTGGTCGACGAGGCCGCGGTCCATGAGATTCCGGCGCTGCCGAGCGACGAGGAAGTCGCCGCCATCGCCGCCGAGCAGGAAGCCGGTGCGGCCGCTGAAGCGGCTGCCGAAGAGGCTGCCGCGGCTGAAGAAAACAACGATGCCGGTTCGGCCGACGAGGGCGAAGCCCCCGCCGCCGACGAGAGCAAGGAAGGCTAAGCGATGAAGGTCAAGGTTCAGACCCTCGACGCCAAGACGGGCGGTGACATCGATCTCAATGACGAGATCTTCGGTGTCGAGCCGCGTGCGGATATCCTGCACCGTGTCGTCACCTGGCAGCTGATCAACCGCCGTGGTCCGGCCCGCGCTGCGCGTGAGCGCAGCGATGTTGCCCGCACCGGCAAGAAGTTCGGTCGCCAGAAGGGCGGCGGTACGGCTCGCCACGGCGATCGCCGCGCCCCGATCTTCATCGGCGGCGGTAAGGCGCACGGCCCGCGTGCCCGCGTCTTCACCTCGAGCCTCAACAAGAAGATCCGTGCGCTTGGCCTGAAAATGGCCCTGTCGTCGAAGGCGAAGGACGGCAAGCTGGTCGTCATCGACAATCTCGACGTCAAGGAAGGCAAGACCAAGGCCCTGCACACGCAGCTTGGCAAGCTTGGCTTCGGCAAGACCGCCCTGGTAATCGACGGCGACGCGCTGAACGTTTCGTTCGCTCATGCCTCGGCCAACCTGCAGAGCGTCAACCTGATGCCGGCCATGGGCGCCAACGTTTACGACATCATGCGCCACGAGACGCTGGTCCTGACCCGCGCCGCGGTCGAAAAGCTGGAGGCCCGGTTCAATGGCTAAGAAGCAAGCCGCAGCGGTCGAGAACCGCCACTACGACGTAGTCATGGCGCCGCACATCACCGAGAAGTCGACCATGTTGTCGGACCAGAATGCGGTGGTGTTCAAGGTCGCTTCGACCGCGTCGAAGCCCGAAATCAAGGCGGCCGTCGAGGCGCTGTTCAACGTCAAGGTGACCGGCGTCAACACGATCGTCACCAAGGGCAAGACCAAGAAGTGGAAGGGCCGTCCCTACACTCGGTCGGACAGCAAGAAGGCGATCGTCACCCTCGCAGAGGGCAACTCGATCGACATTACGAGCGGGATCTAAGTCATGGCATTGAAGCAATATAAGCCGACTTCCCCGGCACGCCGCGGCCTGATCCTGGTCGACAAGTCGGCGCTGTGGAAGGGCAAGCCCGTCAAGTCGCTGACCGAAGGCAAGCGCAAGACCGGTGGCCGTAACAACAAGGGCCATGTGACCTCGCGCGGCATCGCCGGCGGTCACAAGCAGAAGTACCGGATCATCGACTTCAAGCGCCGTACCTGGGACGTCGCCGCGACTGTCGAGCGTCTCGAGTATGACCCGAACCGTTCGGCCTTCATCGCGCTCGTCACGTACGAGGGCGGCGAGCAGGCCTACATCATCGCTCCGCAGCGCCTGGCGCCGGGCGACAAGGTCATCGCCGGCAAGAAGGTCGACGTGAAGCCGGGCAATGCGATGGAGATCGGCCAGATGCCGGTCGGCACCATTGTCCACAACGTCGAGCTGAAGCCCGGCAAGGGCGGCCAGATCGCTCGTGCCGCCGGCACCTACGTTCAGGTCGTTGGCCGCGACAAGGGCATGGTCATCGTTCGCCTGAACTCGGGCGAGCAGCGCTACGTCCGCTCGGACTGCATGGCGACGGTCGGCGCGGTGTCCAACCCGGACAACGCCAACCAGACCTTTGCCAAGGCAGGCCGCACCCGCTGGATGGGCAAGCGCCCGCTGACCCGCGGCGTCGCCAAGAACCCGGTCGACCACCCGCACGGCGGTGGCGAAGGCCGGACCTCGGGCGGCCGTCACCCGGTTACCCCGTGGGGCAAGCCGACCAAGGGTGCCCGCACCCGTCACAACAAGGCGACCGACAAGTTCATCATCCGGTCGCGTCACGCGAAGAAGAAGGGCTAAGCAATGGCTCGCTCCATCTGGAAAGGTCCGTTCGTCGAGCTGTCGCTCCTGAAGAAGGCGGAGTCCGCTCAGGAAGCCGGTGGCCGTGCGCCGATCAAGACCTGGTCGCGCCGTTCGACGATCCTGCCGCAGTTCGTCGGCCTGACCTTCAACGTCTACAACGGCCGCAAGTTCGTGCCGGTCTCGGTCAACGAAGACATGGTCGGAATGAAGCTCGGCGAGTTCGCTCCGACCCGCTTCTTCCCGGGCCACGCCGCCGACAAGAAGGGTAAGCGCTAATGTCCAAGCCTGTAGCCCCCCGCAAGGTCGGCGATAAGGAAGCGCTGGCCGTTGGCAACCTCATCCGTGGTTCGGCACAGAAGCTGAACCTGGTGGCCGGCCTCATCCGCGGCCGCAAGGTCGAGGAAGCGCTGAACATCCTCAAGTTCTCGCCCAAGGCGATGGCCGAGGACGTCCGCAAGGTCCTCGCTTCGGCGGTGGCCAATGCCGAGAACAATCACAACCTCGACGTCGACTCTCTCGTCGTCAGCGAGGCGAGCGTCGGCAAGTCGATCTCCATGAAGCGCTTCGCGACACGTGCGCGCGGCCGTTCCTCGCGGATCGTCAAGCCGTTCAGCCGAATCCGCGTCGTCGTGCGCGAGCAGGAAGAAGCGTAATGGGTCAGAAATCCTCTCCGGTCGGCCTCCGACTGCAGATCAACCGTACCTGGGACAGCCGCTGGTTCGCGGAAGGCCAGGATTACGGCCGCCTGCTGCTCGAAGACCTCAAGATCCGCCGCTACGTCATGGAGAACCTGCCGCAGGCGGCGATCTCCAAGGTCGTGATTGAGCGCCCGGCCAAGCTGTGCCGCGTGTCGATCTATGCCGCCCGCCCGGGCGTCATCATCGGCAAGAAGGGCTCGGACATCGAGAAGCTGAAGAAGATCCTGTCGAAGATGACCGACAGCGAAGTCAGCCTCAATATCGTCGAAATCCGCAAGCCGGAAATCGACGCGCGCCTCGTCGCGCAGGGTGTCGCCGACCAGCTGGAGCGCCGCGTTGCGTTCCGCCGCGCCATGAAGCGCGCCGTGCAGTCGGCTCTCCGCCTTGGCGCCGAGGGAATCCGCATTACCTGCGCGGGCCGTCTCGGCGGCGCCGAGATCGCGCGCACCGAATGGTACCGCGAAGGCCGTGTGCCGCTGCATACGCTGCGCGGCAACGTCGATTATGCCGAGGCGCAGGCCCACACCGCTTACGGTGTGTGCGGCGTCAAGGTCTGGGTGTTCAAGGGTGAGATCCTGGGTCACGACCCGCTCGCCCAGGATCGCCTGATGATGGATGCGCAGACGTCGGGCGTTCGCCCGGCTCGCGAAGACCGCCGCTAAGGAACTAGAAGATGCTGCAACCGAAACGCACCAAGTTCCGCAAGGCCTTCAAGGGCCGCATCCATGGCAACGCCAAGGGTGGCACCGAGCTCAACTTCGGCGCTTTTGGCCTCAAGGCCATGGAGCCGGAGCGGATCACCGCGCGCCAGATCGAGGCGGCCCGCCGCGCGATCACGCGTCACATCAAGCGCTCCGGCCGTCTTTGGATCCGCATTTTCCCGGACGTCCCCGTGTCGTCGAAGCCGGCCGAAGTCCGCATGGGCTCCGGTAAGGGTTCGCCGGAATTCTGGGTCGCCCGCGTCAAGCCCGGCCGCATCCTGTTCGAACTCGACGGTGTTCCGGGCCACCTGGCCAAGACCGCATTTGAGCGCGCCGCCGAAAAGCTGCCGATCAAGACCAAGGTGGTCGCTCGTCTTGGCGAAACCATGATTGAGGCTGAGTGACATGGCCAAGAAAGAAGAACTGACGGTCCAGACCGACGACCAGCTGGCCACCCAGCTGACGGAACTGAAGCGCGAGGCTTTCAACCTGCGTTTCCAGGCGGCGACCAACCAGCTCGAGAAGCCGTCGCGGGTGAAAGAGGTGCGCCGCACCATCGCCCGCATCAAGACCATCCAGACCCAGCGCGCCAACGCGTCGGCCGAGGCGTAAGGAGTTATTGAGATGCCCAAGCGCGTCCTGACCGGCACCGTGGTGTCCGACAAGGGTGACAAGACCGTGGTGGTCCGCGTCGAGCGGCGGGTGAAGCACCCGCTGTACGGCAAGATCATCAAGCTGTCGAAGAAGTATCATGCCCATGACGAAGGCAATGCCTTCCACATTGGCGAGCAGGTTCGCATCCAGGAATGCGCGCCGCTGTCGAAGCTGAAGAGCTGGACAGTTCTCGACCGTATCGGCGCGGCTGTGACGCCGATCGCCGAAGCTAACCTCGACGTCCCGGCATCCGTGCCGTCGAAGGCGGCCAAGGACGAGAAAGAAGCAAAGCCGTCGAAGGGCGGCAAGAAGGCCAAGGAGTCGGCGGAAGCCGACGCCTGAGCCGTAGCGAATTGTGAAGGGTAGGGTCGAACCATGATCCAGATGCAGTCCAACCTGGACGTTGCGGACAACAGCGGCGCCAAGCGCGTTCAGTGCATCAAGGTGCTGGGCGGCTCGAAGCGCCGTACCGCTGGCGTTGGCGACATCATCGTCGTCTCCGTCAAGGAAGCCGCTCCGCGCGGCCGCGTGAAGAAGGGCGACGTTCACCGCGCGGTGATCGTTCGTACCGCCAAGGACATCCGCCGTCCCGACGGTTCGGTGATCCGCTTCGATTCGAACGCGGCCGTGCTGGTCAACAAGAACGAAGAGCCGATCGGCACCCGTATTTTCGGCCCGGTCGTCCGTGAACTGCGCGCGAAGAAGCATATGAAGATCATCAGCCTCGCGCCGGAGGTGCTGTAACCATGGCCGCCGCCAAGATCCGCAAGGGCGACAAGGTCGTCGTCCTGTCCGGCAAGGACAAGGGCCGCACGGGTGAAGTCATCCGTTCGATCCCGAAGGACATGAAGGTTATCGTCTCGGGCGTGAATGTCGCTGCCCGTCACCGCAAGCCTTCGCAAATCAACCCGCAGGGCGGGATCGAGCGCAAGGAAGCGCCGATGCACGTTTCGAAGGTCGCCATCGTCGACCCGAAGGACGGCAAGGCAACGCGCGTTCGCTTCGAGACTGCCAAGGACGGCAAGAAGGTCCGCGTCGCGGCGCGGTCCGGGGAGAAGATCGATGCCTGACGCCCAGAAGGACAAGGCTTACACGCCGCGCCTGAAGCAGGATTATGACGACCGCATCGTCAAGGCGATGACGGAGAAGTTCGGCTACAAGAACCGCCTCGAGGTTCCGAAGCTCGAAAAGATCGTCATCAACATGGGCGTCGGCGAGGCGACCCAGGACAAGAAGAAGGTCGAGGCCGCTGCGGCCGAGATGGAGCAGATCGCCGGCCAGAAGCCCGTGATCACCAAGGCGAAGAAGTCGATCGCGCAGTTCAAGCTGCGTGAAGGCATGCCGATCGGTTGCAAGGTCACCCTGCGCCGCGACCGCATGTTCGAGTTCCTCGACCGCCTGGTCACCATCGCGTTGCCGCGAGTTCGCGACTTCCGCGGCCTCAACGCCAAGTCGTTCGACGGCCGTGGCAATTACGCCATGGGCCTCAAAGAGCAGATCGTCTTCCCCGAGATCAATTATGACCAGATCGACAAGGTCCGGGGCATGGACATCATCGTAACCACCACCGCCAAGACGGACGAAGAGGCCCGCGAGTTGCTGCGCCTGTTCAACTTCCCGTTCCCGGCGGAAGAACAGAAAGAAGCCGCGTAAGCGGCGCCTGGAGAACTTAAGTCATGGCGAAACTGAGTTCCGTGAACAAGAACGAGCGACGCAAGAAGCTGACCGCGAAATATGCGGCCAAGTATGCGAAGCTCAAGGCGCAGGCGAAGGACCAGTCTCTCGATGAGACTGAGCGCCTTATCGCGCGTCTGAAGATGGCGGAGGTGCCGCGCAACGGCAATCCGACGCGCATCCGCAACCGTTGCGAGCTGACCGGACGGTCGCGCGCTTACTATCGCAAGTTCCGCCTGTCGCGGATCATGCTCCGGGAACTGGCCAATAAGGGCCTGATCCCGGGCGTCACGAAGTCGAGCTGGTAAAGGTACGCTATGCCGATGACCGATCCCCTGGGTGATATGCTCACCCGCATCCGCAACGGCCAGCAGGCGCGCAAGGATTCTATCCTGACGCCGGCGTCGAAGCTTCGTGCCCATGTGCTCGATGTTCTTCAGCGCGAAGGCTATATCCGCGGCTATTCCGAAGAAGCCGTCGCCGGCCAAAAAGGCCTGCGCATCGAGCTGAAATATTTCGAAGGCCAGCCGGCCATCCAGCACTTGGTCCGCGTGTCCAAGCCTGGCCGCCGCGTCTATTCGGCTGCGCGCGAATTGCCGCGCATCCGCAACGGCCTTGGCACCGTGATCGTCTCGACGCCGCGTGGCGTGCTCAGCGATGCTGAAGCCCGCGACCAGAACGTCGGCGGCGAAGTGCTGGCGGAGGTGTTCTAAGATGTCACGTATCGGCAAAAGGCCGGTGGCGATGCCTTCGGGCGTCAGCGCCGAGGTCGAGGGCCAGACCCTGACCGTCAAGGGCCCGAAGGGCACGCTGTCGATGCCGCTGCTTGACGACCTCGTCAAATATGAGGTCGCCGAGGGCGAAATCCGTGTCACCCCGATCACCAACGCGCAGCGCAATCGCGCGGCGTGGGGCATGCAGCGGACGAATGTGCAGAACCTGGTCACCGGTGTGACCGAGGGCTTCTCGAAGGTCCTGGAGATCACCGGCGTCGGCTATCGTGCCGCTGCCCAGGGTCGTAACCTGCGCCTGCAGCTGGGCTACAGCCACGACGTCAATTACGCGGTGCCGGAAGGCGTCGACGTGAAGACGCCGGACCCCAACACCGTCGAAATCAGCGGCATTGACCGGCAGCAGGTCGGCCAGGTCGCCGCCGAGATCCGCCGCTGGCGTAAGCCTGAGCCCTACAAGGGCAAGGGCATCAAGTATCGCGGCGAGTATATCTTCCGCAAAGAAGGCAAGAAGAAGTAAGCCATGGCTAAACTCTCTCTCTTCGATCGTCGCCGCCGTCGCGTGCGCACCGCTCTTCGGGCGCGCGCCTCCGGCAAGCCGCGGCTGTCGGTCCATCGCTCGGGCCGTCACATCTACGCACAGGTCATCGACGATGCCGCCGGCAAGACCCTTGCCTCGGCCTCGAGCCTCGACAAGGACCTCAAGGGCGACACCGGCGCCACCCGCGACAGCGCGGCCGCCGTTGGCAAGGCCCTTGCGGAACGTGCCAAGAAGGCGGGCGTCGACCGTGTCGTGTTCGACCGCGGCGGCTTCCTTTTCCATGGCCGGGTGAAGGCCCTGGCCGATGCCGCCCGTGAAGGCGGATTGGAGTTCTAATGGTGCAGGAAAACGAAACCCCGCAGGTCGAGACTCCTGCCGCCGACACCGGCGCCGAGGTTCAGCCCCAGGCAGAAGCTACTGCTCCCGCCGAGTCTGCTGTTCCGGCAGAGACCGCTGCCCCAGATCGTCCCGAACGTCCCGAGGGCCGTGGTCCGCGCGGCGGCCGTGGCGGCCGCGGTGGTGGTGGCGGACGTGGCGGTGACCGCGGTGGCCGTGGCCGCCGTGACGACCGCCGTGGTGGCCGCAACGCGGAGGACGAGGGCGAAGAGCTGATCGAAAAGCTCGTCCACATCAATCGCGTTTCCAAGACCGTGAAGGGCGGCAAGCGCTTCGGTTTCGCCGCGCTCGTCGTCGTTGGCGACGGCAAGGGCCGCGCCGGCTTCGGCCATGGCAAGGCTCGCGAAGTGCCGGAAGCGATCAGCAAGGCGACCGCCGCCGCCAAGAAGGCGATGGTCCGCGTTCCGCTGCGCGACGGCCGTACGCTGCACCATGACGGCAAGGGCCACTTCGGCGCCGGCAAGGTCACCGTTCGTTCGGCTCCGTCGGGTACCGGCATCATCGCCGGCGGTCCGATGCGCGCCGTGTTCGAGAGCCTGGGCGTCGCCGACGTTGTCACCAAGTCGGTCGGCACGTCGAACCCGTACAACATGATCCGCGCGACCTTCGAGGCGCTCAAGGATCAGACCAGCCCCCGTTCGGTCGCACAGCGCCGTGGCAAGAAGGTCTCCGACCTGCTCGGCCGTGGCGGCGCCACTGCCGCCGAAGCCGAGGCCCAGGCCGAAGCGATCACGGAGTAATAGTGATGGCCAAGATCAAGATCACCCAGACCGGTTCGCCGATCCGCCGCGACAAGACGCAGCGGGCGACGCTCGTCGGCCTCGGCCTCAACAAGATGCACCGCAGCGTGGAAGTGGAGGAGACCCCCGAGGTTCTCGGCCAGGTCCGCAAGGTGCAGCATCTGGTGAGCGTCGAGCGCTAAACTCAATTTGGCCCCGGCCTTCGCCGGGACCTGCGCGACAAAAGCGAAAGCGAGTGCAATACAATGAAACTGAACGAACTCCGCGACAATCCCGGTGCCCGCAAGGGCCGCATGCGTGTCGGCCGTGGTATCGGCTCGGGCAAGGGCAAGACCGCCGGCCGCGGCCAGAAGGGCCAGACCAGCCGTTCGGGTGTGTCCATCAATGGCTTTGAGGGCGGCCAGATGCCGCTCCACATGCGTCTGCCGAAGCGCGGCTTCAACAACATCTTCGCCAAGGATTATGCCGAGGTGAACCTCGGCGCGATCCAGAAGATGATCGATGCCGGCAAGCTCGACGCCAAGGGCCTTCTCGACCATGACGCGCTGAAGGCCGCTGGCCTGGCCCGTGGCGGCAAGGACGGGGTCCGCCTCCTCGGCAAGGGCGAGCTCAAGGCCAAGGCCAGCTTCAAGGTTGCTGGTGCGTCGAAAGGCGCCCGCGAGGCGATCGAGAAGCTCGGCGGTTCGATCGAGCTCATCGAGCGCAAGAATCCGGCCGAGCTGGCTGCCGCCAAGAAGGGCAAGGCCCGCGAGGCGCGCCTGGCCGACAAGGCGGCCAAATCGAAAGCTTAACAACAGGCTTGGGCACACTATATCGGGCGGCGGGGGGCAGATGCCCGTCGCCGCCTTTGTTTTCTAGGGACACCGAATGGCATCCGCAGCCGAACAACTCGCCTCCAACATTTCCTTGGCGAGCTTTTCCAAGGCCACCGAGCTCAAGCGCCGCTTGTGGTTCACGCTTGGCGCCCTGATCCTTTTCCGCCTGCTGTCGTTCGTGCCGATCCCCGGCATCGATCCGCATGCCATGGAATCGCTGTACCAGACGCAGTCCGGCGGCGTCCTCGACTTCTTCAACACGTTTTCCGGCGGCGCCTTGCAGCGCATGTCGATCGTCGCGTTGGGCGTCATGCCCTACATCACCGCGTCCATCGTCGTGCAGCTCGGTGCAACCCTCTATCCGGCTTGGGCGGCGCTCAAGAAGGAAGGCGAGACTGGCCGCAAGAAGCTCAACCAATATACGCGCTACCTGACCGTTCTCTTGACCATGGTGCAGGGCTATTTCATCGCCGTCGGCCTTGAGAGCATCGGCGCCCAGCAGGGCATCAACGCTGTCGTCATCCCCGGTATGCTGTTCCGCATCGCGGCCACGATCAGCCTTGTGGGCGGCACCCTGTTCCTGATGTGGATCGGCGAGCAGATCACCAGCCGCGGCATCGGCAACGGCGTGTCGCTGATCATCATGGCCGGCATCGTCGCCCGGCTGCCGCAGGTCATCGGCCAGCTTCTCGAGGGCGGCCGCACCGGCTCCATGAACCCGCTGCTGGTCGTCGGGGTCATTGTCCTTTGCGCCGCGCTCATCCTGTTCATCTGTTTCATGGAGCGCGCCCAGCGCCGGGTACTGGTCCAGTATCCCAAGCGCGCGACCGCCCGCGGCATGATGCAGCAGGAGCGCTCGCACCTGCCGATCAAGATCAACACCGCCGGCGTCATCCCGCCGATTTTCGCCAGCTCGCTGCTGCTGATGCCGCTGACCGTCCTGCAGATGGCGGGTGCCCGCACAGCCGGCAGCGACAGCGCGTCGAGCGAGTGGCTGATCACCGTGTCGACCTTCCTTCAGCACGGCTCGCCGGCGTTCATGACGCTCTATGCGTTGGGCATCGTCTTCTTCTGCTTCTTCTACACCGGCGTGCAGTTCAATTCGGAAGAGACGGCGGAGAATTTGAAGCGCCACGGCGGCTTCATTCCCGGTATTCGCCCGGGCAAGGCGACAGAGCATTATTTCGATTATTTGCTCAACCGGATCACCGTCCTCGGCGCGACCTATCTGACCATCATCTGCCTGGTCCCGGAGATCCTGTCGGCCCAGGCTGGCCTGAACTTCCGCCTTGGCGGCACCAGCCTGCTGATCGTCGTCAACGTGACGATGGATACGGTGAGCCAGATCCAGAGCCACTTGATCGCGCACCAATACGGCGACCTCATCAAGAAGGCGAAGCTGAAGGGCGCCCGCAAGAAGTAAGGCTTGCAAGACGGGGCGCCCTTCGACAGGTTTCGGCCCAAGGGTGGGAATTTCAACTTGGACATAATCCTTTTGGGACCGCCGGGGGCCGGCAAGGGGACTCAGGCACAACGACTAGTCGTGCACCGCGGCATGGTGCAGCTTTCGACCGGCGACATGCTGCGTGCGGCGGTCAAGGCGGGCACGCCGGTGGGCCTCCAGGCCAAGGCCGTGATGGATGCCGGCGAACTGGTCAGCGACGCCATCGTCAGCGCGCTGGTCGGCGAGAACCTGGATGCAACCACCGGCAAGGGCGCCAT
>Ga0163161_10002729_pt1 | contig 12552 bp, 10 predicted proteins | sample S45metaG_FD_129847 | JGI IMG/M metagenome (GOLD analysis project Ga0163161, IMG submission 129847) | Switchgrass rhizosphere microbial communities from Kellogg Biological Station, Michigan, USA - S4-5 metaG | ecosystem: Host-associated > Plants > Roots > Rhizosphere > Soil | place: USA... | reverse complement strand
TTTTTCTTCCTGAGGTACTTTAAATTATTTGAAATATTTGACATAAAAATAAATTTTAAAATAAATTTGGAATTACTAAAATAGTTAGTAATTTTATGCTCATAAAGTTAGTAATATTATTTTAAATTGCAAGAAGGTATACTAAATAGTTTAGTTTTAATTTTTAGACACAAGATCATGAAAAAGTTTGTTTATATCGTTACCGACAGAAATCGTACAAGTATGCACGTGGGCATGAGCTCAGATTTGATTAAAACCCTGGATTTCTATAAACAGATGCCAAACTTATTTTTTGATAGTGGTCAGCAATTAACGCGTTTGGTTTATTTTGAAGAATTTAAAACAGAAGCGCAGGCTTTGCTTCGCTTTAAATCCATTAGCAGGTTTACACGGATGCAGAAAGAACGTTTAGTAAGATCTTGTAATCCGGATTGGATTGATTTAACCATAGGCCTCGATTTCGAAAATATCCTTTTGGAAAGAAACATTACCAATCAGGTTAAACTTTCGTTTTCGAGCTTATCTTAATCAAATTTAAGTTGCAAATGTTTTAAATAATCAGATAAGAATGAAGAGATATAAAAAAATGCTTGAATGATCAGGATATAGTTTCCAATTATTCAAGCATCTCCTTTAATTTAATGAATGATTCAAGCACTAATTAAATCATTCAATTATTCGTTCATTCAGTTGTTCTCTCCTTCGGTCATTCAATTTTACCATCCAGGTGCAAACGTTAAACCAAATACTCCGGTTTTAACATCTTTACGTTGAAAAGGAATGGCATAATAAGGCTCTAATACAAAATAACCGAAAACATTTACCCGTACCGATATACCAACACTCATTGCCGGCACACGCTCTGTTGTGGCCTGATAAGTAACTGGATTTCCATTATCATCTTTAACCGGTACACCATTATTGTCTAATACTGGCTCTGAAGTGTAAGTTGGTTCGCTTTTGAATTTTACTTTAGTATCGTTTGTCCAGGCCAATCCAGCATCAAAGAATAAATTCAGATCTGAAAATAAAAATTTAGAAGGTATTGCCGCTAATTTTTTAGGTCCGGTAAAAGGTAAACGGACTTCAAAGTTAAAAACTGCTATTTTACTTCCTGTTAACTGATTAATGTCAAACGACTCCGACGATTGGGCTGAGGTACTTTTGTAAATCGAGTTCGATTCGTATCCTCTAATTAAATAAGGATAACCTACGTACATCGGATAAAGCCTGTCGGCATCTTTACCAATTCTTAAGGTATTATAACTTCTTACGGCAAAAGTTACCGGTTTAGCTCTCCAATACTTACGAAGATCTGCAGTTACGCCTGCAAAGTTGTAGGTGCCAAAGTATTTTTCTCCACTCACACGATATCTGAAACCATCAAGTGGACCAGTTAAACCGAATATTGAGTTATCACCAACAAAACCAGCATTCAGCTGATAAAGGGTGAAAGAATTAAATGGAATACCGTAATCTTGAGAAGCAACATCGTTAGAAATTCTGCTTTTATCTGATCCTCTGTAAAAACCAGCATCATCATAATAGTTGCTATAGCGGTCGATCCTGTAGCTGTAATGAGAAAATGCACCGCCTAATTCAAACCGGTGAATTTTACTGAACGGATAAGCACCAAAAACCTGAATCTGGTCTTCAAAGGTTCTAATGATATCTGTGCGGTCTGAAAGCACATTAATGGTTTGATCCTTCCCGGCCTGATCTTTACCCACAGTGATATTCTCATAGCCATACGACCTAAATCCAGATACATAAGGTATATGTGAAACGGCTGCACCCCAGTTTATCCTGCTTTTTTGATTGATGTAGCCTACCAATCCACCAAAATCATAAATCTCTCCATTTACCGATAAATTTGCAATGATCTGGTTCGTGCCCAAAATATCACTGAACATACCAACAATACCACCAGAAACACCTGTTCCAAAACGGCTCGTTGAAACACCAACACCACTGTTTGCCAGATAATCTAACCTGAATTTCGGTTTGTAAGGAACCGTTTTCATCGAATCGGCAATGATTTTCTCGAAACGGTCGAAATTATTCAAGTTGGAGTTAATGATATTTACCCCAATGTTTTCCATAGGAGGGAGGATTGCTGCATCAAAATTTTCCTCCTGATTACCAATCCGTTTTGCTTTAAAACTGCTCAGTTTAGCATTGTACAAAGTATAACGTTGATAGCGGTAATAGCTATATACGATATCATCTGTTGTTGAAACCGAAATTGCTGGCGAAAACTCTGTGATTCCACTAATACCTGTAAAGTAATCGGTTAGCTGATCAACCGTATTATCGGCAAAATTGTATTTGTATAAATTCCTGAAACCATCTCTGTTGGATAGGAAATAGATATTTTGACTATTAGCAGAGAACTGTGCATTTAAGTTATTCGCCCCCGGAAATACGTCAAGATTACTTACTGTTTTACCCGCAATATCATAAACAGCTAAATTGATTGGCAATACAGCATTTACTACATTCGCCTGGATTGCAGCTCTATCTGATGAGAATACCAGCTTTTTTCCGTCAGGAGAGTAGCTTGGTGCATAATCAGAATATACATCGTTCGTCATCTGCGTGACAACTTTGGTATCCAGGTTGTAAGAAAAGATATCACTTTGTCCTTCAACCATACCTGAAAAAGCGATGTCTTTTCCATTGGGCGACCAGGTTAAATTACCAAATTGTTGCACCTGATCCATAGGCGTTTGCGAAACGGTAGTTCCATTTGCAACATTGATAATCATCATCTGGTTTTTACCCTGACTAAAAATACTGAAAGCAAACTGTTTACTGTCTGGCGACCAAGCTCCGGCTGACTCAATGAAATTAAAGTCATCAATGTGCCCGTTCGAGATCTGGCTGCTCAATTTCCTGATAATTTGCCCTGTTTTAGCATCAGCAAGAAACAAATCGATACCAAACAGATCTTTTTCAGACATAAAAGCCAAATACTTTCCATCTGGACTAAGGGCAGGAGCAACGTTCATATTTCCTGCATTTTTATTATCGATGATTTTTGTACCTGTAATTTTGATCTGTGAACTATCGGCCTTTAACATCGGCTTGTAATGCGCATCTATCGAGTTTTTCCAAAGTCCTGATAGAGTTTTATCATCATAACCAAAAGTATACCGTATCGCATTTTCGTAGCCATATTTTGCGGTATTTTTAAATAACGGAACAATGGTTGTATCGCCATACTGAGAACCGATATAAGTCCAAAATGCCTGTCCGTAACGGTATGGAAAATATTTATTGGAATTAGTTAAATCTTTTAATGAGGGGATATCGCGGTTTAACATGGCATCACGCATCCACATCGAAGTAAATGCGTCTTTCTTTCCTATTGATAAATACTCGGCCATACCCTCAACCATCCACAATGGTGTTTGGCCAACATTTTCTAAACTGATTGAATCTTTTTCGAGTAGGAGGTGGTATTGAAAAGCGTGAACAAGCTCGTGACCTAATACGTGCCTGGTTTGGCTGTTCAGTTCCATTACCGGCATAATCACCCTGTTTTTCAAGGCTTCAGTAACACCACCAGTTCCAATGCCGATTTCTCCGTTTAATACAGTTGTTTGTTGGAAATCAGGGTGGTTATTATACAAAATGATAGGGTTCTTCTTTAAAAAAGTATCTCTAAAAACTTCCTGGTGCATTTTGTACCAGGTTTCTGCATCCTGAGAAAAACGTTTTAAAAGTTTCTCATTTTTGATGTAATAGTAAATTTCGAAATGGGGTGTCTGTAAAACTTTAAAATCGAGTTTTTTATACCTCACTTTATTTTGTCCGAAATATTGGGCTTTAACAGAAAAAGAAAGAATAAGTAAGAGCAATAGGGAAAAATACCGCTTTAATAGAGTAGAGCCTATTTTCATATGTGTGGTTTTAGTAATGATGTTCAATAATTTACAAAAATGAAATGGTGTAAGATTCGGAAAATAAAAATAGCAATAGTTTAAAACACTATTAAAAATTTTAACACTTTTTAAAAGTTTTCGGCCTCTATGGTTCAGATAATCATATCATCTGAGCTGTTCTGAATAAAATGATGGCTAAGGTTGATTATTTTCGAGCTTTTTTCTTTCTTTTTCTTCCTGACGCTGCTTTCTTTTCAGTTCTCTTTCTTCCTTTCTTGTTAAAGGAACAGTAGCGGCTGGTGGGGTTTGAGCAGGATCAGATTTCTTCTCCTCCTTTTTAACCTCAGGTTCAACCGTTACAGGTACTTCTGTTACAGGCAGTTCAGGAACAGTAAAATCTGTAGAATCTACTACAGCGCTATCCGTTGATGTTGTATCTCTAACAATCTGTGGACTAGGGCAGTTATAACTTCTCGTTATATCAACCGTTGCTTTTGGAAATGCACCATAAGTATATCCCGATTTGGGATCCAGGTAAACCTTCTCCATAAATTTAGCAAAAATGGGCAATGCGGTTCTCGAGCCTTCGCCCTGTTCACCGTTTTTAAAGTGTGCCGTTCTTTCGTCGCAACCTACCCAAATACCTGTTACCAGATCTTTGGTTAAACCCATGTACCAGGCGTCAACATAATCAGAAGATGTTCCTGTTTTACCACCAATCTGGTTGTTTTTCTTGAATAGATTTGGCCATTCCCACAGTGCTTGTGAGGTTCCGCCTGGCTCTTCCATACCTCCACGGAACATGTAAGTCATTAACCAGGCAATTTCTTCTGTTAAAACCCTTTTGGTTTTTGGCTTAAATTCATCGATAACTTTATTATCCTGATCCGTAATCTTTTCTACCAAAATCGGATCGGTTTTAATGCCCTTATTCATAAAGGTGGCGTATGCCTTTACCATTTCGTAAACGGTAACATCGTTAGAACCCAAACTTACCGATGGCACAGACTCTAAATGACTATCGATACCACATTCATGTGCATATTTAACCACATTATCCCAGCCTACTTTTTCGGTAACCTGAGCGGTTATGGTATTCACCGATTTTGCCATGGCCCAACGCAAACTCATTTCGCGGTAGGAGATACTATAATCGGCATTTTTTGGCTCCCAGTATTTGGTTTGGCCTTTATCCTGATACGCTATTTTAACAGGTTTGTCGGTAAATTTATCGCAAGGGCTCATACCTTGTTCCAATGCCGTTAAATAAGCGAAAGGTTTGAAAGTAGATCCAGCCTGACGTTTAGATTGATTAACATGATCGTATTTGAAAAATTTATGGTCAATACCACCCACCCAAACTTTGATTTTTCCACTCGCTGGCTCCATGGTCATCATCCCTGTATTCATGATTTTTCCGTAATAGCGGATAGAATCTAGAGTAGAGAACGAAGTATCACGGTCGCCTTTGTAAGTGAAAATCTGCATCCGCTTCTTTTTATTGAAATAGGCTTTAACAGAATCCGGGCTATTCGGGAATTTCTTTTGTAAAAGCGCATAAATGGGCAGGTTTTTCATGGCTCTGTCCGGATAATCAACTTTTTGCTTTTCCGAATCATACCAAGGATCTTCATTGCCCCAAACGCTGTAAAACCTGCGTTGCAAAATCCTCATCTGATCAGCTACGGCTTCCTCGGCATAGCCTTGAAGTCTGGAATCAATGGTGGTATAAATTTTCAGACCATCTTCATAAAGATCGTAACCATTATCGGTACACCATTTTTCAAGGTATTTCGCTACAGCAGCCCTTAAATAAGAATCCCCATCGCTACCATCCTGTATTTTACCTTCTTTCAATTTAAGGGGCTCTTTTGATAAGGCCGTTAAACTATCTTTACTGAGGTACTTATACTTGTTCATCTGCGCAAGTACCACATTTCTTCTTTCTAACGCCTTTACAGGGTTTTTGGTTGGATTGTACATCGTAGTGCCTTTGAGCATCCCTACGAGTATGGCCGCATCATTGGTCGATAAATCTTTCGCTTCTTTATCAAAGTAAATGCGGCTTGCCGTTTTTATTCCGTAGGTATTGTTACCAAAGGAAACGGTATTCAGGTACATCGTAATAATGTCGTTTTTAGAATAATTAGACTCTAATTTTACCGCGGTCTGCCATTCTTTTAATTTTACAATCAGCGTTCTCACTAAAGGGATTTTGATTAATAAACCCTGCGATTTATTGTAACGCGTACGGTACAGGTTTTTGGCCAGCTGTTGCGTAATGGTACTGGCCCCGCCATCTTTACCTAAACCAATAACAGCACGGCCAACCGCCTGAACATCAATACCCCAGTGTTTGTAAAAACGAACATCTTCGGTAGCCACCAAAGCCTGTATTACACTTGGGGCAATTTCCTCGTAGTTTATGGGTGTTCTGTTCTCTTTGAAGTATCTGCCGATGAGCTTTCCATCAGCCGTATAGAGTTCAGAACCCACGCGAAGCGTAGGTGCTTTAATGTCGTGAACACTTGGCGAGTAACCAAATAGCCACAAAAAGTTTAATTGCAGTGCTGAAAAGAAAATTATTATAAAAAATAAAACGATTGCAGAATAACGTAAGTACTTGTTTTTTATCTCTTTAAACATATTGGATAAGATGATCTTTAGGTAAAAGCTGTGGCGCTAAATATAAAAAACTCTAAATGCAAATTAACGTATTTAATTTACTTATTTTTTAGTTCTATATTTAAATTATTGATAGATGGATTTACCTAAATAGTGCATAAGTATGAAAAACGAATTTAAAGGATTAATTGTACAGGGCGAGAAGAAATTTTCATTAAAAAACCATAAAACCGACTTTACTGGTGGTTACAATAAAGAAAAAGCGAAAGATGCATTGGTGAATTCGAAAATAGAACTGAATCATTTACAGGAAAAGTTATATGCATCCGGAAAACATTCACTTTTGATTATTTTCCAGGCGATGGATGCTGCAGGGAAAGATAGTGCTATAGAACACGTAATGAGTGGACTAAATCCACAAGGATGCCAGGTGTACAGTTTCAAAGTGCCAACATCGGAAGAATATGAACATGATTTCTTATGGAGACATTATCGGGCTTTGCCAGAGCGTGGAAGGATTGGTATCCATAACCGATCGCACTATGAAAACGTTTTGGTTTGCAAAGTGCATCCGGAGTATATTTTAAGTGAAAATATTCCAGGTTTTTCTGATGTAAAAAAGATTAACAAGAATTTTTGGCAGCAGCGCTATAAAAGCATTAAAAATTTCGAAGAACATTTAACCGCAAATGGAACTGTAATTCTAAAGTTCTTTTTAAACGTAGGTAAGGACGAACAGAAACAGCGGTTTTTGGATAGGATAGAAGATCCAACCAAAAACTGGAAATTCTCATCAGGTGATATTAAAGAAAGAGCCATGTGGGATAAATATATGGCGGCTTATGAAGATGCCATTAACGAAACCAGTACCAAAGATTCGCCCTGGCACATTATACCTGCCGACAAAAAATGGTTTGCCCGTTTGGCCATTAGTGAAATTATTGAAGATAAACTGAAAAGTTTAGACCTTAAATTTCCCATATTGGGAGAAGACGAAACAGCTAAACTAAGTGAAACAAAGAATATTTTGCTGAATGAATAAAAAAATGCAGGTCTGTAAGCCGGGTTCTGTTTCCTGATTACTCAGGATTTCTATCATTTATCCACTATAAACGTTGCCGTTTATCTCTAACGACCTACCCACTAACATCGGACGGGCAGCCCTTTATCCCGACCTGAAGTCGGGACGTTAGCCTATTTGGTCTTTCAACTCCCGGGGTTTACAAACCACTACAGTCGCCTGTAATGCTCGTGCGCTCTTACAACACGTTTTCACCCTTACTCCGACCAAAGCCGGGGCGGTATATTTTCTGCTGCACTAATCCGTAATTCAGGTTTTCATTCCTGAACCCCTTTCCGTTAGAAAGCGGGATGCCCTGCGTTGCCCGGACTTTCCTCTCTCCCGATAAATCGGAACAGCGATAGAACAACCTGCATTTTGCGCAAAGATGGGCTTTTTTGATCACAAAGACACAAAAAACACGAAGATTTATTGAGGAAACTATAATGGAGGTAAGTTTATCGGTTAGCGCAAAGCGTTCGATGCCGTAGATACAGTTTATATCAAAAATATCATCATAATGATCTTTATTTACAATTCTGCAAATCTTTTGAAACTTTCGAGTAAGGTACAAAACCCTGCTTATTGCCAAACGAATTGGTGATATAAACCATTACCTGCGCCACATCAATATCTGCCAATTCAGGGAAGGCTGGCATTTTTTCCTTGTATTCTTTACCGTGAATAATCAGAGATTCGTTAGCTCCGTTTTTGATGAAACAAGCTAAGCGCGTTTTATTCGCCTTTAAAAATACCGAATCGGTTAAGGGAGGGGCAAGCTGACCGAGTCCTTCACCATTTGAACCATGGCAGTTCTGACATTTGGCTTTATAAATATCTTTTCCATTCGACATATAATTTTGAAGATCGATAGTCTCCTGATTTTGGCAAGAAACGATAATGGCGATAAGGGAAAGCAGAAATATAGCGTTGATGATGTACTTGCGCATAATGTTTTGTTATGAAAATCGTCATTTCGAGCGGAATGAAATGGAGCCGAGAAATCTATAAAGATAGATCTCTCCATTCCACTGCATTTCATCTGATAGCTATCGGATCGGGATGACGACCTGTATTGTTACTTTTTATACTCCGCCAATAAAACCGGAATATCTTTTTTCAGTTGTTCTACCTGTTCTTCTTTAGTCCCATCATAAGCACCGCGGATCCGTCTGTCTTTATCAATTAGAACCAGATACCCCTGGTGGATGTAACCGTCTTTCGCAGTACTGTCTTCGCCAACGGCTACCAAATAGTTCTTTTCGGCTAAAGTATATACACTATCTTTAGTTCCATAAAGAAATTGCCATTTTGCCCCATCTACGCCTAATTTCTGGGCATACTTTTTTAATACAGAAGGCTTGTCGTATTTAAAATCGATTGTATGCGAAACAAACATTACATCCGGATTGGTTTTGAAATCGTTGTAAACCGTCATTAAATTTCGGTGCATGGTAGGGCAGATGGTGGTGCAGGAAGTAAAGAAAAAATCTGCAACATAAACTTTACCATCAGTGGCTTTATTGGTGGTAATTACACTATCTTGATTTAAGAAAGACCAGTCAGGAATGGTTTGATATACGGTGTCTATTTTCTCTATGCCAGCGGCATCTTTAATTGTCTCGGCATGACGTTCACCATAAAAGGGAAGCTTTTTTTCTTGTTTACAGGCGGTGAATATGGAAATGGCTAACAGAGATGTTGCCAGGTAAGCAGTAATTCTATTCATGATTTTATTTTAAAAATGTAAATATACGAGGTAATTTTGTCTGGAACGTTAATTGTTTGGAAAAGTGCGGGGTCAGATGTCCGAAAGTCAGAAGTTTGGGCGTATAAAATTTATGGCTCAATATCTTCCGACTCCCGCCTAATTTACTTTTTTACATACTTCGCCGGCTCCGCTACAAATTTTTGCTTACAGCCTTCTGAACAAAAATTATAGGTAATTTTATTATAAACCGTGGTTTTAGACGTGTTTGCCTTTATTTTCATTTTGCAAACTGGATCTACCACCACTCTTTTTACTGAATCGGTCGGATTAGTTTTTTGCTTGTTGATGATAGCGTCTGCATTCAAATGTAATCCGGCTATTGACAACCCAATTAAGGTTATTGCTATAATAATTTTTTTCATTTTGAATTTACTTGAAGTCTGAGGTCAGCTGCTCGAAGACCGAGTTTGGGGTACTTAACGGCTAAGTTTTATCTCTTCCGATATCGGTCTTCGGACCTCTGACTATTTATTAATCTTATATACTTTAATTAACGAATCCGATTCTCTCGTAACCTTGATATAACCATCTTCAACGGCCCTGATCTTGACCATTTCTGATTTGTAGTAATCAAGATCTTCTTCAGCTGTTTTCCCTTTAAAATCATCTTTAAAGAAATGCATCCAGTCCATCATTTTTTCATCAGCGGCATTTAACCGGCTAATTAAATCGTTAATTTTCTGTTTTTGTACGACTGAATCCGGAGCGTGTTTAACCCGGTCAGAAACCAGCAAGGTATCTAACTTCATTTTGTTTTTGATTACTTTTTCGCCATCAATCATCAATTTATCATGGATATTTAACACTTCCTGACGTATGGCCTTTGCATCTGGTTCCGTTTTACAGGAAAAAAGCAAAGCCGATATCAGACATAACATCGTAATACTTAATCTGTTCATATGCTGTTGTTTAAAAATTATAGGTTAATCCAATGTATGCTTTTCCAGCACTCATGGGGTGATCGGTTTCCGCTTCCCAAATATTCTTTTGGACACCGACATTCAAGGCTATATTTTTATAAAAAACATCTACACCCAGGCCACCCATCAGGTTATTCATGACGTGTTCTCCGGTTTTTTGGCCTTTGTATTTTTCTCCTCCAGAATATTCGTAAAAAAACTGCGCCGACGGCATGATTTTTACATCCTTACCAATGCTCTGCGTGTAAAAAATATTAAGGAAACTGGTAGTGCTATTGGCAATTCCTTCGTCACGGCTGTTGGTTCCATTAACCTTATAAGAGGTATTTAAACTCGCCCCAAATTTACCCAAACCAACCATGTAGTTGAGATAAATAAAACCATCGGTACTTCCGGTACCTGCCTGCATCAATGATGAATAACGGATACCAGCGGTATTCTTGAAATCGTTTTTGCCTGTAGGCAACTTTATTCCTGCTCCGGCAATCAGCTGTTGTTTGAAATTATCTTCCAGTTTTTGAACAAGATGATAACCTGCGTACAAATTGACATCACCTAAACTCGATATTGATGATGTATAACCATTGTAGCGTTCGCTATTGGAAACATATGGTAAAATCGCATTAATTTCTAGTCTGCTGTTGATGAAATATTTACCTCTGATTTCTAAGGATCGGTAAAGTTCATAATCATCCGGATTACCGGCATGATTGGTGATTGGTGAATCCTGACTCCGGGCCGGGATAAAGAAATTCCCACCATTTGGAAAAAGGGAATGCGATTGTCCTTCGTAACCGCTAAACGAACGGTAGCGGTATAAAAGACTGATGCTATTGCGGTTATAGTATGGCGTAATGCCCATAAAACAGCCGCAGATATCGCAGGCGAAAACCTGACTACCCATGAGTACGAAAACTAAAATCAATAGCTTACGACTCGCTGTATAATGTATTTTTGATAAATTCATGGTCTGTTAATGTTTTTAAAAATGCTTTGATCTGCTCTTTTTCTGTTGTGTTTAAAGGGATGCCATTTTTGAGTTGGACATCAAGATTTGCTGACGCTTTTACACCTGAATTGTAATGTTCTAAAACCTCGTCTAAACTGTAAAAACGTCCGTCGTGCATATACGGACTGGTGTATTCGATATTGCGTAAAGTTGGAACGCGGAACTTTCCAAAGTCTGAGGCTACGCCAGTAATGTGCGAACGCCCCTCATCTGTACTTACCAGATCCAATCCGTTACTGCGGTAAGAAAAATCAGTAAAAAATGGCTCCGCATGGCAAGAGCTGCATTTTTCTTTGAAAAGATTATAACCAGCTAGTTCTTCAGGCGCAAAAACAGCGCCGCTCTCTTTACGTATTACTTTATCATATTTCGAATTGCCCGAAACCAGTACCGCCGTAAATTGGGTAATCGACTTTAAAATCAATTGCGAATTGATTTCCGTCGAGCCAAAAGCCTGCTTAAATAAATCAGGATAAGGTGCGGTATTTTTCAGAAATGTAACAATGGTTTGTATATCTGTTCCCATTTCGCAGGCATCGGTAATGGCATTTAACGGTGAAGTTTCGATGTTTTTTACCCCACCATCCCAAAAAAAGGCTTTTTGCCAGGCCAGGTTAACAAGGGGAGGAGTGTTCCTTTTCCCCTGACAGTTATTTACTCCATGACTAACCTTATGATCGAGCTGGGTAAAGGCGGCAAATTGTTGGTGACAACTTCCGCATGACACACTTTTATCGGCCGATAACCGGGCCTCATAAAATAACTTTTTGCCCAATGCAAAACCTGCGTTGGTTAACTTATTATCTTCGAAATTGTATGCAGGAGCAGGGAAGTTGGCTGGAATTGAAAAGGTGACTTTCTTTTCTTCCTGAGCTACTTCATCTTCGTTCTTGCTACAGGCATACATCAACGCAATGCTTAAAAAAAGCATTGCGAAGACGGTTATTTTCTTTAACATTTAGTTATGGATGTGATCTAAACGGAATAAACCATTTGCATAATTGTTGGCCACAATTACCGAATTTGCATCGCCCATGGTGAAATTTAAAGTGGCGAAACTCACATCGGTTTTACCGGTAAACAGCGCAGCCGCATTTACGATAAAGTGCATGTTCGGTTTACCATCTGTTCTCACGCGAAGTGGGTTTGCAGCATTGATTTCGGTAGCAAAGGTCCTGATGGTATTTTTGGGTTCAGTAACACCACCAATGTGAAAAGTGAGCGCGTTTCCGGCTGCTGTTGATTGCGGAGAAGTTCCTTCCAGTTTAACAAAGATGTAA
>Ga0163161_10002726_pt1 | contig 12558 bp, 4 predicted proteins | sample S45metaG_FD_129847 | JGI IMG/M metagenome (GOLD analysis project Ga0163161, IMG submission 129847) | Switchgrass rhizosphere microbial communities from Kellogg Biological Station, Michigan, USA - S4-5 metaG | ecosystem: Host-associated > Plants > Roots > Rhizosphere > Soil | place: USA: Michigan... | reverse complement strand
GATGCGGTTGCGGTCGAGAGCGCCACCTGGGCCTGTCGCATCCCGGTGGCGATCAAGCAGATCAACGACGCCCTGACCCTGTTCGCCCTGCAAGGCGTGGACGAAGCCGAGCGCCCTACCTTGCTGGCTTTACGTGCCTGGCTGGCGGCCGGCGAAGGCAGCGGTACGGTGGTCAAGGTACTGGTCCTGCCGGCGCCGAATGCCGGCAATGCTGCGGGCGTCAGCGTGCTCGACGGCACGCCGGAACAGACCTGGCTGATCCAGGCCAACCTGTCCACGGAAAGCGTGCCGCGCGCGCCTGACGTCAGCCTCGGTCGGGTCAACAGTCTGGCCCGTAACGGCGATCCGGCCCCGGCTGCGTCGCTCAATGAGTTGGAGCGTTTCGTTACCCTGCTCTGGGAAGGCAGCGTGGTCGGTGGCACCGGCTACACCTTGGGCCTTGAAAAAGGCCTGCCAGCCAGTGCGCTGGATGCCAATGGCGTCGCCAGCATCGATCTGCTGGTGATCGCCGGATCCCAGCAGGCCGTCGCGCCTCAAGGCCGCCGCCTGCTGCCCTTCAATACCTGTGCGGTGGTCGCGCCGGGGCTGGATGCGACCATCGGCACCCTCTATGCCGAGGACCACAACGAAGAGGACACCCTTCTCCAGGCCCTGGTACCGGCGGGCAGCGTCGGCTTCAACCTGACCTTGCAGGCGCCGCCGGATGAGGTCGAGAGCAACGCCCAATTACAGGCCCGCAGACTCTTCAGCCTGCTCGGCACGCAAATTCCGGCCAGCCAGGATTCGCCGTTCGTCATGCCCGCCTCGGGCATGCCGGCACCGCCCACCCCGGTGGAAAAGGACGCGCCAGCGGCGTGGAAACGCCAGCGCCTGATCCGTCGCGGCCTATTGCGCGACAAGCGCCTGGCCGAGGAGGCCGATCCGTACTGGCTGTACGAGCAGATCCTGCCGTTGTACCGCTTTGCCACGCCGTCGCCACTGCCGCGCGTGGCTGGCCTGCCCAGCCCGGACGACGATCCTTATCGCGGCTTTGGCTGGGCCACAAGCCTGCCCTCGGCCCAGGTGGAGCTGAACTTGCAGGACATCTTCGGTAACCAGACCGGCGCCAACCCCGTCGGGCAGGGCCAGGTCAGCTTGCCCAGCGGCTATACCGATACATTGCTGGGGGTTGGCGACTGGCCGGCGCTGGTCAGTGCCTGGACGGTCAGCGTCAGGGAGACCAAGGTCAGCCTGAGCATCAGCCTGGAGGCGCGCCCGGCCACGGTGATGCCGTCGCCAAGCCAGCCTGGCGATGCCGCCGCGCAAACCGCCGATCGCCAGGCCGAAGCCTACGCCAAGGCTTACTACCAACTGGGCCAGCCGCTGAGCGCTGCGGTGGAAACCAGCCTCGACACCAGCGCCGCCCACGCTGTCGAGCAGCAACCGCTATGGCGTTTCGCCGCCGCGTCCCAGGCCTTCAGCGCCAGCGCATCGCGCCTGGGTGCCGCCCGTGCCCCGGCCAATGCCACCCTCGCCTCGCTGGCCGCGGACTACAGCCTGCGCTACGCGGAAATGGCCCTGGCCAACGCGCAAGTCCCCATGCAGGCACTGTTCGGTGTCGGCGCCCTGCTGAAGGTGCCGGCCTACGCCCTGTTTGCCGAAAATGACACGGCGCAGCGCATCGTCGGTATCACCCGCCCCAGCGGCTGGCCGAGCATCACAGCCGAGGCTTTGCTGGCCGCCCCCGAGAACGGCGAGCTGCCGCTGCGCAGCGGCGCAGTGCTCAAGGTGTCGCCTGCGCTGACCCGCAATACCGCCGACGGCAGCGCTGACCTGGCGACCCTGGCCAATCTCCTCGGCACCCTGCCGGGGTTGCTGGCCGGAGATAACGCCGGCCTGACCATCCTCACCCCCGGCATCATCTTTTCGGTAGCGGTATCCGAGACCGAGCGGGTCTCGGTGACAGTGAGCGAGGCCGATGCGCAGACGCCGATCCGCTCGCTGGAGCAGGTCTGCAGTACCTTCGCCGGCCTTGGGGTGACGATCAGCGTCACCGACCTGGGCCAGAGCCATCAGGCGTTGCCGGCAATCTTCCAGGCCAATCAGCTGATTTCCAGCACGGTCTGGGTCGCGGGCCACGACGACAGCCTGGGGCACAACGGCAGCGGTCTGGACCAGGCCACCCTGGCGGCGCTGAACACCACCACGGCCAATCTGTTCGAGATGGGCGCGCTGCTGTATTTGGGCGATTTCAACGACGGCGCCGGTATCAGCGCCGACGGCGCGCAGACCTTGCACCAGTTCGCCGATGCCCACGCCTGCCCGGCGGAACTGCTACTGGGCGGCAACCCGGATCTTGCGGTGCCGAGCGACGGCGCCTTCGCCCTGCCTGGCCGGGTGAGCTGGCCGAGCAACGATGTCCAACTGCGAGTGCCCTACTCGATCCAGGGCGGCGACAGCCTCGACACCATCGCCCCACGCTTCGCCCAGAGTGCCCTGGAGCTGGCCACGGCCAACCTGGAGATGCCTGCGGTGGTCGCCGGTGGCGTGACCTTGAGCATCAGCGTCGGCGGCCAGTCCTACAGCCTGACCACCGCCGCCACTGGGCAAAGTCTGGCGGCCACCCTCGGCCAACTGCAGCATCTGGCGCCTGCGGCGACCCTGACGGATCTGCTGGCAAGCATGGGCGACGATAGCCAGGCACTGCACCTGGGCGCCCTGCTGATCTGCGCCCCTGCGCAATTCACCAGCGCCACTGCACCCTCGGCGATTGCCAGGCTGCTCGGTGTCAGCGCCGGCGCCTTCGCCCTGGCCAACGTCGGTACACCGAACCTGATCGCCAGCGGTATCCACCTGAATGCCCCGCAAGGCCAGGCCAGCGTGATCACCCAGGCCAACGATTGCCTCAACAGCCTGATCGTGCGCTTCGCCGAAGCTGGGGTGCAGGTCAACGCCCAGGAAATCGTCGAAACCCCGGCGAACGCCGATAAACCATTGTTCGCCGCCGCTGCACCCGCCCTGGTCCCGCCGAGCGGGGTCCGTATCAGCCTGCTGATCGGCGCCAGCGGGCCGTATCCGGGGCCGGCCTTCCCGCTTAATGTGAGCCTGACCCTGAGTCGTCCGACGGCGCTGATCAACCCGGACTTCGCCGCCGACAACGAAGCAGGCGTGTCGCGCAGCAGCAGTCCGATCCCGGCGCCGCTGGTGCCAGCGGCCGAGGACCAGGGCGGCGGTCTGGCCTTCAACGCCTTTATCGCCGCCATGCGTGCCGCCCTGCCCGACCTGCGTATCGCCACCGGCCGCGCCCTGGAGGACAGCCGCGACCTGTGGGCGGTGAATTTTGGCGCTGCGGGGATTCGCTCGCTGAGCATCGCCGGGACCACCACCGTGCCCGGTGCTCCGGGCCCACAGCCGCGCTTCTTTGCCCTGACCCCGCTGTACAAGAGCCTGGTCAGCCGCCAGGGTGTCGGCCTCAACGTCTTGCTGCCCGATGGCACGCTGTCGCAAGCCAGCAGCCAGCACGACTTCCAGGGCATCGATGTGGAGCCTTGGGCCGGGCGTTTCCTCTCGGATATGGACCGTATCCTCGGCGCCAGCAATGTCGCCGCGCTGTACCGCACCGCGGAGACCCGTCAGACCCTGAGCGACCTGGTGGCGGTCAAGCGCAAACTGGCCGGGGCTATTCCCGAGGGGCTGGAGCCGGTCCTGGCCATCAGCGACCCGGATGTCATCGCCGGCCAGGCGGCTGCGGCCACCACCTTGCAACAGCAACTGGGCATCAGCCTGTCCCGGGCCTGGAGCGCCTCGACCCTGGTGCAACTGAACCGCGAGGTCGATTCGGCCTGGCAAGACCCGAGCAGTGCATTGCTACCGGCAGATATGTACGGTGGTATCGAAGTCACCAGCGGTGGCGAAGAGCGCTCCTGGAGTATGAGCGCGGGCAAGTGCTGGCTGACTGACTTCTCGCCATTCATTACTCTGTTGCTGACCGAGTCCGATCCCGCCAGCCACCGCGCGGTCACCGCCCACATGGCCTTCGGCATCACCGACCTGGAGCGCAATATCAGCAGCGTCGGCCTGCCCGACGGCTATGCCGCGTCGCAATGGCTGACCTTCGTGCCCCCGCTGGGCGGCAGTGATCTTCCGGCGGCGTTGAGCGTGGACCTGGGCGAAGTCTCGGTGCCGATTCCGCTGCGGGATTTCCCGGCGCTGCCGGTGATCGTCGAGCAGCGCGCCAGTGCTACCGTGCTGAACGCCGAACTGCGCCGCAGCCTGCGCAGCCGCCGCGCCCTTAGTACTCTGCGCGCGGACAGCGAGGTCAGCCTCGCCAGCCTGGCGCTATGGGACCACCATTTCACCTACTCCCATGAGCATGCCGAGCAGGACGATGTCAGCCTGACCCTGAGCTACAACCTGCGCCCCGATCAGGGGATGCGACTGGCGGCCAGCGATGTGGATCTGTTCGTCCAGTTGGCGCGTTATATCGTTGTGGCCGATGGCCTTTGGGACATCCTTGGCGAGCTGCCGGAAAGCGGCGCCCTCACGCCGGTGCAGAGCAATGCGGCCAAGACGCTGCGCGACCTGGCGAGTGCGATCGCCGGCAGTTGGAACGTACGCCTGGTCGACAACCTCGCGGATTCACGCCTGCTGGCCCCGGCCACCGATCAGTTCAGCTTTCAGGCGCGGGTCACCGACCGGGATGGACCGCAGGCCAGTCGTGAAGTCGCCAGTCTCGGCCTGACGGCGCTGAGCGCTGGCGTCGGTCCCGACGGGCAATGGCCGCAGGTCTGGGCCCTGACCGCAGCAGGATTGAAGGTGCAATTGGAGCGGACCAGCGTCTCGGCCAGCGAATCCCGTTATGAGGTGGCGCCGGGTGTCCATATCTCGGCGTCGTGGCCGACCTTCAGCCTGGTCTTTACGCGGCTCAACGTCGCCCGCTGGCAGAACGCGACCGGCTCGATCCTGGTCCAGCGCAACCAGAAACTGCTGAGCGCCAACGGGCCTTCGACCAACCCGGCGTTCGTGTTCCAGACCGACCGGGTCGAAGCCGCCAGCGTGGCCACACCGCTCAATACCTGGGACCAGCGGGTGCCGCTGGCGAACGCCCCAACCACCCTCAGCGTGGCCTTGCAGGCGGCCTTCGACAGCCTGTTCGGCGACGCCGCGAAAAATGGCGGGCTAAGCATCACTGCCGGGGTGGCGTATGCCTACGAACTGGCCACTGACCCGCTGGATCCGAACCACGGACTGGTCGGGGAAACGCCGGTGTACCTGTATCCCAACCAGACGCTCGACAGCAGTACGGCGGGCAATCTGCAAACGGCGGTGGATACGTGGCGCGGGCAGGCCAATCCGCAGCGGGATGGCGGGGAATGGGTGTTTTCGTTGACCCTGTATTCATCGCTGGTGGAGGACCGCCGGCCGTTGCTGGTGGTGGGGAATATGTATTTACCGATGGTGCTGGAGCAGAATTGAAGGCGGTAAGAGGCGACGGGGGGCTCTGTGTTCAGGATCGTTGCAGGTGCACGTCTCGACACAGGGCTCTACGCCTAGCGAAGTCCAAAGCTGGATGCTCCTTTCTAAGGGCATCTCATACTCCTGACCTTGGTTGCGAATCCGGCATCGCGCAGTTCGTTGCAGACCTGGGCTATATTGATGGGTGTCAGAAACATGTTATGCGAAAACCATATGCGCTTGGCCAAGGGCAGTTTTTCCAGCGCACCGCCGGCTTTCAGAACACTTAACACAACTGTCGCGCAACTTTTGCGCAGCGTTTGATAATGCGCATGCGGCTTATCGCGAATGCTCAACCAGGCTGTGCGCATTCCCTGTTCATTGAGTCCATGAAGGGTATAAACGACATGCGGTCTAGCGCGTTCTGCCACCACATCCTCTTTTAGAAAAAACTTCGCTTGATGCTCGGACTTGTCAAACAGTCCTGGGCGAAAAGACGGCCACCAACTGATGTAGCTGGAGTTGTACACCGATGTACGCCCATGAATGCTGAATTTATAGCAGGCGTATTCAACATTTCTGCCGGTCTTGGGATCGCCGATGTACATGGACGCGTGGCCAAAATTTACACCACTGGGATACCATATATAGACAGTTGCACTCACTGGTGCGGTATTCATGTTTCCTCCCGTTTATACCCATTGAAGTTCGATAACAAAATCGCTGGCGAATCACCCTAAGTAGGGCCTGGCGCATGGCCCCCTTCATGTCTCGATAACGTAACTAAAAAGAGTAATTATTGGACGTAAATGAAAAAGGTCATCCTCAATTCAATCACTTAAAACCAGCTATTCCCAGCCACCCCCATTCTAAAAAGTCATAATCCTACGTTTTCCTACATGGTAATCTCGCACGTCTACCCATAGGCTTTGATCGAATGTCGACGATGGCCAGTACCAGGAAAGACCATGCCAAAAAAGTCCCACTCAGCCCTGCGTCGTAATTTCCGTGAACTGCTTGCAACGCCCGCGTGCGTTGAAACCGCTTCTGTCTTTGACCCGATGTCCGCGCGCATCGCCGCCGACCTGGGTTTCGAAGTTGGCATCCTGGGGGGCTCTGTCGCCTCGTTGCAGGTCCTGGCGGCGCCCGATTTCGCATTGATCACGCTGAGTGAGTTCGTCGAACAGGCAACCAGGATTGGCCGCGTCGCTCAGTTGCCGTTCATTGCAGACGCCGATCACGGCTACGGCAACGCCCTGAACGTGATGCGCACTGTCGAAGAGCTCGAACGTGCCGGTGTCGCCGCGCTCACCATCGAAGACACGCTGCTGCCGGCGCAATTCGGGCGCAAATCCACTGACCTGATCTCCATCGAGGAAGGCATCGGCAAAGTCCGGGCTGCCCTGGAAGCACGTGTCGACCCCGAGCTGTCGATCATCGCCCGCACCAACGCCGGGGTGTTGCCGACCGAAGCGGTGATCGAGCGCACCCTGGCCTATCAAAAGGCCGGTGCCGATGGGATTTGCATGGTCGGTGTCAGCGACTTCGAACACCTGGAAAAGATCGCCGAGAACCTCACGGTGCCACTGATGCTGGTGACCTACGGCAACCCCAAGCTCAATGACGCGCAACGCCTGGCCAGCCTCGGCGTGCGTGTGGTGGTTGCCGGCCACGGCGCGTATTTTGCGGCGATCAAGGCCACCTACGACAGCCTGCGAGCACAGCGCCAGTTGACCCACAGCACGTCGAACCTCAGCGCTACGGAGCTGACGCACACCTACACGTTGCCGGAGAGTTACGTGGCGTGGGCTGAAGAGTTCATGGATGTAAAAGAGTAATACCGAGGAGGAACGAGGGGGCAATCCCCCTCCTCCTTCGATTCACCGCCCCACCACCCGCACGTTGCCGGGCCTGCCTTTCAGCCACTCGCACCGTCAGTTCGCCGCGCGATGACTGCCAATTCTGGCTATTTGCCTCTATGCTTGGCGCCTGGATCGCCACACCTATCGAAAAGGACTCCGATGTCGACTGAACACGCCCCTAATCAAGCCGTTGCGCTGTGGAATATCCTCGTGGCCTCCGGCCTCGCGTCGTCGCCTCAGGTCGCCGTCGAGCAAATTGCCTGCCTGATTCTGATCAAGTATCTGGAGCATAGGCGTATTGACCGGTCGTGGACGGCGCTACGGAGGAGCGGGGACCCTGCCCCTTACCTCTCAGGAATCGCCTTTCCGCGTCTCCGGCATTTCGATGCTATTAAAGCCGGGGCCGAGAAGAAACGCCTGGCCCTGAATGGTTTGTTCAGCGATGCCTACTTCCAGTTGGAAGCCACCAAGCCCGAAGCCCTGGTCACGCTATTGAAGGCCGTCGACCAATTGTTCAACTTCGTCGAAAAAATACCGCTCGCGGCCCGCTCGGCCGGCGAAGCATTCGATGATCTGCTCAGCCTCGCCGCCGTCGGCGGCAACTCGCTCAACAGCACGCCATCGCGGCTGTCGCGGTTTATTGTGTCGTTGCTCGACCCCAAGCCCGGAGGCCGGTTGATCGACCCCGCCGTGGGTACGGCGCAGTTATTGGTCGACGCTGAACACTATATGAACAACGGCAACACCGCTTCGCGCAGCTCCCCAGTGGGGATAGACACCGACAAGTCGCTGGCACGCATCGGCTGGATGAGACTGTTCTTGCACAACCACAGCCCTGCGCAGTTGCACAGCGGTAACAGTGTTTCCAGGATGCCCGACGGCCGGGCCGTCAAGAAGTTGTTGGGGAGCGGTCATTACGACTATGTCCTGTGTGACCTGCCACTGGGCAACGTCGGCGATGGTGCGCTGCCAGCCCAGGCGGGTTATCTGCCGCCTACCGCGTTTGGTGAAAAAAATAAACTCACCCGCAGGCTTGAACTGCTGTTCATCTGGCGCGCCCTCGACTTGCTGAAAGTCAAGGGCCGTGCAGCGTTGGTAGTGCCCCAGGGCGTGCTCCATGGAACTACGCCGGCGCAGCGCAGATTGCGTCACGAATTGCTCGTGCGGCATGTCATCGAGGGCGTGATTTTGCTGCCGCCCGGAACACTGCCGCAGGTCTCTACCCCTGTCGCCTTGCTGGTCTTCCAAAAAGCCCAGGATTCGGAAAACGCGTCAGACCCCGACACCCGCATCGAGCCCCTGACCAGCAGCGTATGGTTCTACGACGCAGGAGAGGAAAAAAACGATCTGTACGACGCCATGGTGCACTTTCGGCAGCGAAATAAGCGGCTGAAAAGCGATGTGTATTATCAGCCGCTGGATAACACCAAACAGCCTGGCCACGACTACGTTGTGAACGACCTCGTTGTACTGTCTACCAACGACCTGGAGGGCAGTGTTCCAGGCCCTCGGTTCATGCAGTTTTTCCCAAACCGGGCGCATGCCACCAAGCAATGGCGAGTGCCTGTTCGCGAGTGGCTGTCGAAACCCGATTGGCAAGACCTTGCCGGCCAGATCAAGGGCTCCCATGACGAAGCCCAGCGCGTACGCCCGGAATATACCGCTGAGATGGCACACCGGCTGTATGTCGACGGCGTGCTGCAGGAAGGTTTCCTCGCCCCCCACTGTATCGAGGCCAACCAATGGAGCCTGGACCTCAATGATTACCGCTGGCCTGAAGCGCCAAGGGTTCCCGAGGGCGCCAGCACGTTGGCGCTGATTGATGAGCTGCGCGCGATCGAGCAAGACATTCTCGGCCGATTGGACGGCCTGCGCTCACTGCTGGAGGCGGGCCGATGAGTGGCGTTCCCCCTTGGCGGGAAGTGCCGTTGTTGCATCTGTGCAAGCTCAATCCGAGGTACAGCCTGCCTGCCGATGAATTGTCCGTCGACTATGTCGACTACGCGGGAATTGACGATGAAACCGGCGAAATCCTGAACAGCAGCCAGCGCTTGCTGGCAGACGTACCTGAAGGCACGGCCATGTTTCGCCAGGGCGATATGCTGTTCGCCGGCGTCACGTCAGGACGCTGGGTATCGGCGGTTGTCGGCGAACTGCAACACGGCGTGGGTTTCGGGCCTCAGATGAGCGTTCTGCGCCCCGGCCCCAACGTATCTGCCCGTTACCTATGGCATGTATTCCAGCAGCCCTGGCTGCGCCAGCAAGCCGCGCGCAGTAACACCTCAACGCTCAGCCAGCCAACCTTGCCCCATGGTTTTTTTCGCAACCTGCATATCGCGCTGCCATCGATGGACGAGCAGCGTTATATCGTCGACGTGCTGGAGCAGGCCGGTGTGCGCCCCTATCGGGACGCCGTAGACAGGGTCCGTCACCTCAAGCGTGAACTGGCGTCGCGGCTGATGTTAGGGCCACCAGGGCCCGGCTGGGCCTTGCTGACGTTGGCCGACATCGTTCGGGTCAACCCTGACTATGACGAAACCGAGACAGAGTACGCCGCCGATGCCGAGGTGGCGTTCTTTAGCCAGCGTGATCTTATGGCCCCTCACCTGCGGCCGACATTGGTGCGCTTTCACGACATGCCCAACCCTGGCCGTGAAGTTCGCAGCGGCGACCTGCTGCTCGGCGCACATCCCGACCGGGTTACCTATGGCCACGTGGGCGTAGTGCCCAAGGGGGATGTACCGACATTCGCCGCGCGCACATTGACCGTGCTGCGACCAAATGAAGGGGTCAGCGCGGACTACCTCGTCTCGTTGTTCAGGTCTGCTTGGTTCGACCTGGCCGTGACGCCCGAGCGACGCCTCGACGACATGTACCTGCTGGGACGCATGAAGGTCGCACTGCCCCGCTTGGCCGAGCAGCACCGCATCGTTGGCATACTTGACGCCGTGCCCGTGAAGAGGATCGAGGACGCCCTGGAAAAGTCCCGCGTTCTCTATCATGCACTCGCGCGCGACGCGTTCGACGGCAAGCTGTCCACCCGTTGGCGCGCGCCTTCACCGGCATATGTCGCGCCATCACTACCAGACGATGACATCGAGGCCGCACCGGTCCTATCCAGCGCGTTCAGACGCGCCTACCGCACCACGGCGACTGAACAACTGTCCTTGCTCCAACGCCTGGTATGGCGCGGGCTGCGTGGGCGCAGCCAGGCGCTGATCGTCGACGATCCTGAAAGCTTCGAAGCCTTCTGCACCTCGCAAGCCCTGAACCCTTTGCATCAGTACGTCAGTCCTAGCCAGGTTCGCCGAACCCTGGAACAACTATGCGCGCTGGGCTTGATCCAGCAAATCAGCCTGCCGCCCCGCGCCAAGGGGAATGCCGCACCTTATCTGGCGGCGTTTCGCGCCTATCGGCAGAGCAAGGATTGGCGCAGTAAGGACGGCCTGGCATCGCGGGATGCCAAAGCATTGAGAGCAAGCATTCTCGAAGCCGAGTTGGGGTTATAAATGCGCCTGCGCTATCTGAGTATCGATCGTTACCCTCCCCTGTCCAACGTACAGATCTGCTTCTCGAACAAGGCGCCCTGGCCGGTGCTGGGTGATGAAGCCAACCGTTGCGGGATCCATTTCATCGCCGGGCTTAACGGCAGTGGCAAGAGCCACCTGCTCAGGGCGATTTCCGCGATTTTCCTGGCGATGGCGGACGGACAACTGCCCGGTTTTCCGTTTACGCTGATCTATGAGTTGGGGGCCAATGAACAGTTCTGCGAAGTTGTCTTCGACAACCCTGGCAAACAAAGCGAAGCCGCCATCTGGCAACGCACGAAAAACCCTTTTCCCAAGTATTGCGCCGAAGCGGTCTTTTCAGAGTCCCTTGACGTGTTGCGCACGGGTGGGCATGAGTCACTTGGATTCGTCACGCGGGTACCAAGGGGAAGCTTTCCCCAGGGCGTGAAAGATCTGCTGCCCAAGGTCCTCGCCTACACCTCCGGGTCGTGGAGGCCTTGGCAAGCCATCTGGCAACCCCCTCTCAGCGCCGACGCACTCCCCGATGTCAACGATCACGAACTGTACGGCCAGGGCCTGGAGCGCCCGGCCGGCTGGACTCATTACGATGAGAGCAGCGTTCGGCTCAACGAGTTGCCGAGCCCGCCAACCAGCCCCTTGGCGTATACCAACCGGGATGCCAGTGACCTGCTCAGTCGGCCATTCCTGCTGAGCGACAATCGTCCTGATGCAGCCCTGCTGGCGGTGGCGCTGCACGATAGCCTGGTTACCCGCAGCGGCCAGGGAGAGCCTCGGTTGGTCGCGCTGCTGCAAACAGCAGGCTGGCATCAATTGGTCAGTGTGGGCCTGCTGATTGACTTGGATAAAGTGAAGGACGCGCCGCCCGCGTTCCAGAAAAAAATCCATGACCTGCTGCTGATGGCCGGTGATGTGATTGCAATCCCTCATCCGAATCGCTCCTTGCGCAGGGTTTATTTCGATATCGAAGGAGATGTGCCTGCTACGCGAACGTCCTGTATCGACGCACGCTTTCACAACCAGGACATTCAACATCAGGGCGACGTACTGGCGCTGATGCTTGGGGAAGCCAGCCAAAGTCCATTCAGTCGCTTCCATGAGTTGATCCGCTGGATGGCCCTGGGCTTGGTTGGCGATCTTGAGATGTGCATTCGTCGCGATGGCAAAACCAGTCGCGAAGACGCTCTCCACGACCAAGGCATCATGGCCTACAGCGAAATGTCGGACGGCGAACAGATGGTCCTGCGGCGCTGGGCGCTGTTTTATCTGCTGGCCGGCGAGCCTGATGCGCTGCTGCTGTTAGACGAACCCGAGACCCATTTCAATGACAGCTGGAAGCGCGAAATTGTCAGCATCATCGAGCACGCCATGGGCAGGGACAACAGCGCCGTGCTGGTGGCCAGCCATTCGTCAATTGTGTTGTCCGACGTGTTTGACGAGGAAGTCATTTTCATCGCCAAAGACAGCGTCGGCCACTCCCGCGCCGGCACATTAAAAACACGCACCTTCGGCACCGAGCCTGGGGCGCTGTTGATGTCGGTGTTCAAGGCCAAGGACAGCATCGGTTCACGGGCGAAGGCTCGCATCGAGAAATTCCTGGACGAGGTGAAAGGTATCCAAGTACCGCTGGCTGAGGACATTGCCCGCGTCGAAACCTTGATTGCGCACCTGGGCACGGGTTTCCACCGTTCGGAACTGCGGGTGCTGTTGAACCGCTGGAAGGAAGATGACGAGGT
>Ga0163161_10002725_pt1 | contig 12558 bp, 12 predicted proteins | sample S45metaG_FD_129847 | JGI IMG/M metagenome (GOLD analysis project Ga0163161, IMG submission 129847) | Switchgrass rhizosphere microbial communities from Kellogg Biological Station, Michigan, USA - S4-5 metaG | ecosystem: Host-associated > Plants > Roots > Rhizosphere > Soil | place: USA... | reverse complement strand
TATGATGCGCGCCGTTGGAGAGATGCCAGAGTGGCCGAATGGGACGGATTCGAAATCCGTTGTACCTTCACCGGTACCTAGGGTTCGAATCCCTATCTCTCCGCCATACATAGAAAAGCCCCGCAAATCAATGGTTTGCGGGGCTTTTTGTTTTCCGATTGTACTACTCTGTTGTACTACTCATATCCACAGTGCTGCACGCCAAATCCTCGCTATGTCCTCGATTTCCAATCGACTCACAACCAATACGGCTTCAAGCACCTCCGGTTAGCTCGCCTACTAATGCGGCGTGGCAATTGGAAAAAAGCTCTGCAACCTGCTTCAACGTGCCGATGATCTCTTTGGCGCGAGTGTCGTCGTGTGAGAAGGTTTCGACCAAGTTGTCATCCTGATCAAGCATCAGTAGCGTTTTGGTTGGCTTCTGGTGCTGTCCCATTCTTGAAAGCAGGGCATCGTAATTGTCTTCCCGGAAGACGGATTTCTCTTTGTCTTTTTCCTTGTCCTTCGTAACTGGATAGCGGAAGAACGTGCTAGATGAGTCTGTTGCCTCGATCTCACTGATCCATTGCCCTAGCTCGGCGGGGAAGCTCCAATCTGTGTTTGTGTGGCGAGCCAAGTACTCGGCGTGGTCTTTAAAAAGCGAGCAGAAGTGTTGATAAAGCGGTTGCAGTCCGTGGACGCTATACATGGGCTTCCACTTCTCCCCGACAGGGATTTTAGGTTCACCGCTTGCTGGTATGGCCCCATATGGGATGTTGAGTTTCCTGTGAAAAATGATGATCGCTGACTTCAGGTAAAGCTCTATAGCGTGCCGGTAGAGAAAGCTCACAGGCAGATGAGCATTCAGGGTTGGGGTGCCCTCTCCGGAGTCTTCAAGAGCGTGAGCAGCGTCCCTAAACGAGTCTGCGACTGCACCAAACCCTGAGTCAAAATGCCTATCTAGCGGTAGCATCATGTAAAGCATGACTGGCCTCCTTCATGGTTTATTTGGGGGGGGATCAGCGGAGACCGCTTACAGCCAGACAGTTAACACCAATTGCTACTGGCAGGGTAAGCAAGCCGCAATGAACGAAGCTAAGCAGGCGGTGATGTTGCATAGGTTGTACCTGCGGAGGATGCTTCTTGGGTCGTATCTGGCGAGTGAGTTTCTAGTGAGGGTCAGAGGATGACGATGGCAAGTCATGCAACCCTGATCGCCCGAGATTGAGTCGAATAGCCTTTGCGAAGCAGGGGGGGGCACGAGAAATTGACGCCCGCACAGCTGTCCCGAGGAAGAGTGGGAGGGTGACCATGCGCTCGGGCTGTTGGGATTTCTTTAAGCTGGCTGCTCTCGGTTACTTGACTCCACTTGGACGCCGCAACCGGGACACGATTTGGCTATCTCGCTTGCTTCCTAGGGGCGCTCGTAATGAGCGATGAGTGCTATTTTCACATCCATGAGAAAAAAGGCATCTTGCCAACAATGAGTGAACACAGGATTGCTCCTCGCCTGCATCCAGGAAGGATGTTGCCATTCACCGAAATGTGGGTGCTAGCACCTTTCCAAGGTATAGTGGCGTAGGGACTCCTGCCGTAGTTTCTATGTATTTAAGAGAACGAGATAAATTTGTTAGTAATCAACCCAAAAAGAGTGAATGAGGAAGTAGAGGAAAAACCTCACTGGTATAATTATTATGCTGGTTACTCTCACTCTTTCGCCAAAAGCATCATCGATTCTAGCGAACTCTCTGAGTCATCCATAATTCTTGATCCGTGGAATGGCGCAGGTACTACCACGCTCATGTCCTCGATTAGTGGGTATAAGTCAATCGGTGTAGACTTAAATCCTGTGATGAAGGTTATTTCGACTGCAAAACAGGCGACTCGGGAAGATGTTGAGTATATCGAAAGAAAACTATCTCAGCTTTCAGGAGTTAGGTTAAGAAAAATTCTGGAAGACGACTCGCTAAGGTATTGGTTTCGTGACTCTGGTGTCCTTGCTATTCGTAAAATAGAACGTTGGATTTTAGATGGGGCACGTTATAGCTCAATGGTCAAAAAAGTCGACTCATTGTCGGCTCCTCAATGTGTGTTGTATACCGCCCTTTTTAATTGCGTTCGGGAGTATTTGAAAGGGTTTATTCCATCTAATCCTACATGGATTAAGAAGCCTAAGTCAGACGCTGAAAAGGTGGACATTGAATGGCGAGCTTTTAAGGGTCGATATGCTTTTGTAGTGTCGGAGATGCTTAAAGGTTTAAGATTAGAGGAGCATGTTTGGCCATCTGATCGTGCATCTCTGATGATTGCATCCTCGGCGAATTTACCTTTATCTGACGAATTCGTAGATTTGGTTTTGAGTTCTCCTCCTTACTGCACAAGGATCGACTATGGTGTCGCAACTCTTCCTGAGTTGGCAATAATTGTAGGTTCTAATGTAGGCGAGATGGACGATGTAAGGCGTGTGTTGATGGGTACTACCACTATATCGAAAGATGTCTTGTTTCAGGATGTCTCCAATCTCGGTGGTAAATGTGCGAAATTCCTAGATGATGTTAAGGGACATTCGTCTAAAGCATCGGCAACGTATTACTATAAAAATTTACTGAAGTACTTTCTTGATCTGAATAGGTCGCTAGATGAGATTTCTAGGGTGATGAGGGGCGGGGCAAAGTTTGTATGTGTTGTGCAGGACTCTTTCTATAAAGATGTGCACTGTGATTTGCCGTCAATTATCGTAGAAGTCGCATTCAACTCTGGCCTGAGACTAGATCATAGATTTGATTTTGAAAGTAAGCAAAATATGGCAAATTTAAATGTAAAAAGCCGAAGCTACAGGACGCAAACTGTAGCGTATGAAAGCGTATTGATATTTACTAAGTAATAGGAGGCGGCATGAGTCAGGATGGGTTGATATTTGCTCTAGAGTCAAAGGTTGAGAAAGTTCACACGCAAAGTCTCGATCTGTCATTTAATGAGCTGTTAGATATGTTCAAAGATGGCGAATTAGACATTAATCCGGATTATCAGCGGCTTTTTCGATGGAGCCAAGGCGCTCAATCTAGATTTATTGAGTCGCTGCTTCTGGAAATGCCTGTGCCTCCAATCTATGTTGTTGAGGATGATAATGGCAAATATCAACTAATTGATGGGTTGCAGAGATTTTCCTCCTATCTCCATTTGCGTGGTGAGTTAGACGCTCTTCATTTGGCTGACCCAATTAAAAAAGGGGATCATCTTAAGTTGCAGGAGTGCGATATAGTTGAAGAATTGAACGGCTTGGTGTTCGAGGATTTTCCTACTGCCCTTAAAATTAGACTGAAACGCGCTTTTGTACGTGTCGAAGTGGTGAGGAAGGGGAGTGATAATAAGTTTCGCTACCACATGTTTAAACGTTTAAATACAGGTGGCGAGCCGTTAACAAGTCAGCAGCTTCGTAACTGTACGATTCGCATGCTGGATTCTAAGTTTATTGATTTTGTCATTCAGCTTAGTAAGACGGCTGACTTTGAGGCTTGTACTGCGAAAATTTCGGAGCAGCAGCGGCTTGGTGCTTTTGATCAAGAGTTAGTTATTCGCTACCTTGCGCTAAAAAATTACAAGCATGCGTTTGTGCATGATGTTTCAGACTTTTTGACAGAGTATACGGAGAAGGTCACTGAAAATGATGATGTAAATGTTGTTTTTGACTATACATCTGAAGAGTTGGCCTTTGGGAAAACGTTTGCGGTTTTAAATAAGTGCCTTGGAGATAAGAGCTTTGGTCGGTGGGGTAAAGCAGATGTCCAGTCGAACTTCTCTGTCTATCATTTTGAAGCATTAAGTGTCGGATTGCAGCCGTATTTGGACAAGATTGACATTTCAAACGGCAATCACGTCGAACTTGTGAAGCAGAAGCTAACAGAAATAAAAGCTGATGCTGAGTTTGTGAGAGATACCACGGGTGGTGGTAAAAACTCCCCTGGACCACTGAATAACCGTATTCGAGTGGTAGTTGATAAGTTGGGTGAGCTTAACCTATGAGTCTAGCTATTTTTCAAGAGCAGTTGGAGCTTGAGCGCGAGTGGCGTGAGGCCGAGATCAGGTTCTTGAATAACCTGCAGGGAGGTATGAACGAGGCGGATCAACCAAGAGTACGTCGATCAATCGTTTGTCTGCTCTACGCACACATCGAAGGGTTCGTTCGGTTTGCTTTTTCTCTGTATGTAGATCAAGTCAATAGCAAGGGGTTGACTTGCAAGGATGTTAGCCCGGCAATCGCCGCTGCAGCCTTTGCGAAAGAGCTTAAGGCGCTTAAAGATGTTAATAGTAAAAGTGCTTTCTTTATAAATTCGCTACCTGATGATAAACATCTGCATGGGTTCGCTCGTGAAGTTGACTTTATCTCCCGTATTAGTAATTTTTACGACCATCCTGTCGTTATCAGTGAAGGCTATGTGAATACTGAAAACAATGTAGGGCGAGAGGTTATAGAGAAAATGTTATTTCAGGTTGGTCTGGAATATACTGATTTAAGGGACACGTACTCTCCCCTCAATAGGCTGCTGAACGTTCGGAACGATATTGCTCACGGCAAACGGAAGCAGGGAATCAACGATGAGGATTATAATATCTTTCTCAACTGCTGCCGTAGCGTGATGGATACTATTTCTCGAAGACTAACCAACTCTTTTGGGGAAGAGAAGTATCTACGGCAGCATTGATATTTGTGTTTATTAGGTAATGAGACCGGGCGATTAGGTCAGCAATGAGAGTTTGAAGTGCAACCCAAGGAGGATGATCGTGAAAGAATTGCCAACGGAGGCGACTAGTCTGGCGTGCTAGGGAAGAGACCCGCGTCAAAAACACTTGATTGCTTTATGAGCGAATTGCCACTACTTTTGTATTCTCATTTTACCCCAAGGACGATGCCGTGAAGTCGAGAAACCTGTACACAATTCATGATATGATCATCAGAAACTACACAGTCACGGCGATGTCGTCGGGCAAGTTTCTGCACCAGTTCAATCCGCTCACTACCGACACCCTGTACCAATTCGAGACCAACAGCAGCAATGCGGAGCTGGTGAACGGAGACCGCTATAACATCGGCTTCATTGCAGACGCGGCAGGGAGGAACATCATTGAGCCGTCTGCTCTTGGAAAGGCTGACACTGCTAACAAGCTGCTGAGCTATTCGGCGGCAAAACATTTCTCGATAGACAAGCTGGCTGAGAATAAGGGCAAGAATGACGCCCGTGTGAAGCACCGAGCGACAGACGGCTACTACTGGGGTCGTAAATATGCGTGGCGTCGTTTCGGATTAGTGATCGCGAAGAGTGCGTTCTATCAGTACCTTGAAGAGATTGCCCACCCATGCGTCCCGTGCAAAACCATCAATGACGATGTGGGCATACACTCGAATGAGGAGTCGATTGCCTTTAAGGAAGACGGTTTGGAAGAGGCTATGGACCAACTGATTGAAACCGCTGTGCGGGTTGGGCGTTACTTCAAATCGCCGCTCTATAGCAAGAAGTTTCAGGTTCGCCCCGTCAACGCAATTTCTGACAAGAAATAATCCCCTAGCCAGCGGGCAACGACTCCACTTTTCAACGGTTTCTTGCCCACTGAAAACAGTAGTTTACTCGGGATCGAACAAACCATTTTTTGACCCTTTTTCCTAGCCGCTTCCCAAATCCCGCGCCGCGAGGACCATGCACCTTGGGCTAGTTCTTTATTTCTGGCTGGAAAATATAAGTTTGGAAGGAGGTTTGCTAGAGCTACTCAATGGCAAACAGCGGACCAAACAGAAAAAGTCCAAGGGGAACCAAAAATAAGATGGTGCACCCTGAAGCCTTTATAAGTTGATTGCAGGCTAGTTGAAGTAGTTGCTATGGGGTCGTGTGCATCAATGTATTAGCGTGTCTCTGTAGGCTGAGGCTGGCTTACAAGGGCCAGGTTCAGGCGTTCCATCAAACGCTTCACTGTCATGGGTTGGAATACACTTCCCCGTTCGGTGGTGATGCCTTTAGCGTTCAAGCATTTGGCAATAGCAGCGAATGTTGGTTTTCCATCGTACAAGCAGGCTTTTAGCTCAGCTTCCAAAAACTTTGCACGGTTGTTGGCTTTGATTGCCTTAGCCTGCACAGCAGCACCATTACCAACAGCCCAAGCAGCCTCACGGCCAGCATCCCGGCGTGCAATCTTGGCTTGAGCTACAGCGTCACCATTGGCAGCGTCCTTCTTCAGTTCTGCTAATCCATCTTTTGTACGTTGGCGAATCTTGACCAACTCTTCTTCAGCCAGCAGAGATTTGATGTTCCGCACCAGACCACTGCCATGCACATCTTCAGCTTCAATCACCTTGAACTTCTTTTGCAGGGTGACGAAGTGCGCGTGGTCACGGCCAAGACGGTCCAGACGATGAACGACGATTGGGCAATCCAATCCTTTAGCCATGGCGAGAGCTAGACGGCACTGAGGACGTTCTAGGGGATCAATGGAACCTGATACACCCTCATCTGTGAACTGAGCAACAATCTCCCATCCGTTGGCTTCAGCAGCGATCTTGATAGCGGCGAACTGACCAGCAACGGAAAGAGACTGATCGTCTGTACTGACACGTGCATAAGCCACTACCTGTTTCATCGTTCGCCCCTGTCATCGTTGGTGATGGGGTCATCATAACATATTGCTGACGTTCGTCTACGAAACGTTATTCGGCTTTGGCTGGAGGCTGAAATGACCTTTCGTCAGCTTTGATAGAGACTACTGCCTCAGTTTTAGGATTCCGGCAGTGATGGCGGATGCATTCTTGTCGAGGGTGTCCAGCGCGGTGATGGCGTTGTCATGTGTCTCGGGCGAACCTGTTGCCCTTGCCCATAAGGCCACTTCTTCGATTGCGGCAGCAAGTGCATGCTAGTTGTGGAGTAAGAGTGTCAGCACGTCGGCTGTGGCGATGTTGACTTCGTTTTGATCTGGCATGAGTGTTCATCCTTGGGGAGAGAACCAGCAGACTATTGGGTTGAGTTTGTGCTGCTATGAGAACTTAAAAAGTGCTTATTCTCATCAAGGTCGTAAATGTGTCGGGGGACTAAATGAGTATTTGAACATGTATGCTCAATCAAACACATATCCAGGCTGGCGGCCTTGATAATATAGTTTCTTGTGCCTTTTGTTTTTTTGGGAATACCATATACATAGATGAATGCGGTTTTGCTTTTTGATTTATAAATTTTTGCCAGCTCAATATTTGTTTTTTCTAGCATTTGGTTGTAATAGAGTAGCTTGCTTTGATCCTTAAGAAACAGAGCATTATCAATATCTATCAACACTCCATAAATCTCGCCACCAATCCGAAAGCCTCTGCAAAATCTAAGCAGCAAGTTTTCTTGAGTGGTACTAACAACTTCTGCTAGCCCGCAATATATTAGGCCATCCTTCTTCTCTGGAAGGTTGTTGTCAATAACTCTAAGGAAGGTATTGAGAGTGACCGCTCGCCCATTGATAAATATTTCTTGGTACTTGCCTCGCACTCTATGAAGCAAATCATGTATAGAATAAATATTATTGTTCGTCGGCTTATTGCTGGCTTGTTCAGTATCTGCAGAATTTGATTTACGAATATTCGTGGCTTCGTCGAAATCTGATGGAGATAAAGGTATCTCGACGGTGCGAGTGAAAAATCCGGACGATCTACTTGTGTTAAATATATAATTGCTTTCGTCCGACAACAGCCCCCTAGATTGTCTTGGCTTATCTGTAGATATTACCAAAATCTTCTTTTCTTCAATATTATGCTTACATCCTTTTGCGTGAGGCTTGGATGATTTTTTAGCTGTTCTGAAGTAAGGTGGGACTTTGGGTTTTTTATTATTAATGTTTATGAATGTATACTCCGCCCTGCATTTTTCATCCAGACAGGCGAAGTCATTTTTATGAGTAATGATGCCTTGAATGTAAAGTTTCTCTGCCTCCAAGACAGTTATCTCTCTGTCCAGGCTTATGCAAAATACACGATCCATTAATACATATCCTTCAGTAGGTCAATCAGTGTCTTTGGTCATATTGATTCATGAGTGATTGTTATGATGCCACCCATAATAATGGATCAAAGATCGCGAAAGAAAGTTTGTACTTCACCGTTACCGTTTGAATCTAGCCCATTCTTACCGGAACCCCGGAGATTCTGTAATCAGTGAGCTAGTGTCCAGACAAATCCTCTGATAATGACTTCTCAAACTCCACGATCAGGTCTACAAGACCGACCCCCAGGACTTTGCACAAGTCGCGAAGCTGCACGACATCCAAGCGTCGTGTTCCGCTTTCAACATCACTCATGAATGACTGTGGACGCTCCAAAGCCTTTGAGCACTGGACTTGAGTCAGGCCAGCCGCTTTCCTGTGCTTCTTCAGCAGCGACAAAAGCACTGCGTTTTCAGGTCGATAGATCGTCTTGGGCATGGTTGGCTGGCTACGAGTGGACAGCCTTCCAACCTATATCTGGTTTTCAGATATCTGAATTTGGGATAATCTTGCGTCTGGCTAGCTACGCCAAAATCCGGCCGAGCAAGGACAAGACATGAACGATCAGCTCTACTATCTGACCAGTCAGAAGAAAACCACAAATCATATCCTGCACCTGTTGATGTGTATTCCGACCTGCGGACTGTGGGTCTTCGTTTGGGGAATGACGATGCGCAGTAATGATTGGCATAACAGGAAGATTGACAGACAGATCAATCAAATTCTGGGAGCCAATCGTAAGCCCAGAAACGAAACGTGGGTTGAGAACGGAAAGAATTCCAAGTGGTGAACTGAGTACTTGACAGTTGATGCGGTATAAGTACGAAGCAAACGCACTTCAATGGAATTAGGGAATCTACATGAAGCATCTGGTTATCAAGGTTGTAAGCTTTTTTGCTTGGGTAGGTATTGTCATCAGTGTCATTGTTGGTGACATCTTAGGGTGACAAACAGATCAGGCAGATTTTGCAACGCAGGGGTTAGTGCGACTATCTATCGGTATGATTGTCTATCAAAGCAGGATGTTCATTATTGTTGATTGTTGGGTTCTCGCACCTTACAGGGAGAACAGTCCTGAACGGACGTTCAGAAGGGATAACCTCCGGGCTATGCCCAAACTGATCACCTCAAAGTGGAAATCCATATCAACCAACCAACATAACAACCACTACCTTAAGAACTGACGTTCTGTGAGGGCTTACGAGCGACAAGCCCGCTTGTCAGGACTACTCCTTTTTAAGGTTGGGTTGTTTGTTAGTTTTTTTTATTGAGAACACTTGGAATAGATCACATTCCGCATCCTGCTGTCCGTGCAAACACTCGGCTGTAGGCCGGGGATGACTCTCACTGTGAACGACGTTCACGAGAATACACTGGAAGAGTTACCCAGATAAAAACAAAACAGACAATACCCCCCTAAGAACTGACGTTCTTGATTGTCCAGTGCAGAAAGGACACCGTAGGTGTCAGTGTCATAACGACAGGCTGGCCTGTCAGTAGTGATCTTTTTTTAGATTGGTTGGAATTATCTGTTTTTTTTTATCTGGATACCATTGAAGTGGATTAGCTTTGAACTGGCGTTCGAGTGGTATCAAGCTCAGTCGTACCGACTAGGGGGTGATTTTTCAAGGTGCGAGCTAAGCTCCATATGCGTCACCCCTTATCTTATATCCTGCGGTAATTAAAGGAGATGGCGTGAGCCAGCTCTTAATCTATATCCTGCGGTAATTCAAGCAGCGTCCCCTTTCTCCCCTTCCTCCCAGTACGAATCGTCCCAGTCAGTTAGTAAGCTGCTGATGAAGCTGCTATCCAAGGCGAAATCCCCGTCTCTCTGGTCACATTCGCCATGGTCACGTTGTTGCGTGTCCCACTGAGCCTGTAGACGAGCTTTCATGATTGGGTGCCTGTGAAGGTAATGTTCGATACTGCCAAGGGCAACCCGCGCTCCTGCTGCCAAATACTGGGCTGTACGTTCTGAGATGGGTTCAGCAATATTGCTCAAGAATCGAGGTAGAATTTCAGCCGTAGAAATGATGTCCAGACAAATCACCTCTCGAAGATGGCTTGGACGTACGTTCAACTTCCCGTTGCTGTCGCCTACTGCGATGTAAAGGCCAGCCATCACCGCGTCATCGACGAAGGACATGTTGTCGGCAACTGCCATGCGGATCAAATGAGCATTAGGATTGTGCGTCACCTTGGGCTTGGGGCCACGCTTGGCCTTGGCCTTGGCTTGAGTGGAAAGTGGTGCGAGGGTATCGGATGTATCGGGGGTCAATTGCGAGACGAGCGTCTTCATGGGGAATTCTCCTGTGCAGTTAGTTCATTTCAGTAGGCAAGCCCTCGGGTTATGCCGGTCAGTTTAGTAGATCGCAGACAACACTTTACCGATCATCTGGCACTGTATCGGTGCGGGATGTGTTCGGCATGTTTGGTTGAGGTGAGAATACTACACAAGTTACCACTTCCTGTCAATCTAATGGTTGACACAGAGTAAACTTGTTGATCTGGGAAGTGCCTCTTGTAGAGTTTATTCTTCGAGCTTTTCGGTTGGAATTTTTACGAAACCAGTTTCAGCGGGAGATAAAGCACCCAGCTTAGTCCAAGCAGCCACTCAAACCTGTAAACACTGGACGGAACGACAGTTGGTACTAAGAACATGACGAACCCAGGGCAGGTTTTGCTAGGTTTATCGATGGTTTCTGACGAGTTTTCGGAACCGCCAACCCTTCAGTTAATTGAGGCTGGCGGCCAAATCCGATTTGGTCATCAATAAGGTGCAATACGTCCCTGACATTCAATGGCCTGCGGTGATGTATCCGTGATTGGATAATGGGTATTTGCCTGCCTATACGTTTATTAGGCTTGGGCATTAGGTAACGAAAGTTTAGAAATGGCGTGGAGCTTTTGTGCTGGAGAGGCGCCCTGTGAGTAGACGTCAAAGGTCACTGTTCCAGTTTCATGACCTACCAGTTCGGCAATCAGCGTACCTGGGACTCCAGCTCTTACGAGTTGTGTAATAACCGTTTTACGGATCGAATGGAACACGTGTTGGGGACCATAACCTTGAGCCTCCTTGAGCCTGCCGAATGCCTTCGAGAGCGCGTCAGATCGAATACCGTACTTGTTCTTACTGTCGGAGGGGATCAAATAGCCATCCTTGGAATCGTTCTTCAGGCGCTCGACAGTGCGCGTGAGGGCAGAGTGTAAAGGCACGACCCGGATACCTGCTGCGGTTTTCGAATCTACAATGTCGAAGCTCTCGATACGATCCGGCTTAATCAGGTGCTCGACTCTCAACTGGCAAAGCTCTTCAATGCGGGCGCCTGTGTACGCACCCAAAAGGATCAAGTCAGCCAGTGTCGTGTGGTCAGTGGCTAACGCGGCAGCGTGAAGCTCAGTGATCTCTTTCGGCTGGAAGTCCTTTCGCTGACGGTCTGCACGTTCCTTACCACGGGTCTGCGGTAGTTCATGGTTTTCAAACGGGTTGGCCTTGTCCTTGAAGTCTTCACGCCAGCGAGTGTCGTGCTTCATGGCCCATTTCCAAAAGACGTTACCTGCCAGCAAGTATTGTGTGAGGGTCTTGCTCGCCAGCTTGAGGGAGTCGAGCCACGCTGAAACAGCATCGAAGTCGAGCGGCTTACCTTCTTTAGCCAGGTACGCGGAGAGCTTCTCTAGCTTCGATTGTTGCTGATCTATCGTTTTGGTGGCGACATTCCGCGTTTCACGATACTGGCGGAACGTAGCGATACGCTGCTTGGTGATCGGTGACCGAACTTTACGAATGCCATCACCATCACCAGCCACAATCATCCTGATCTCTTCCTTCTGATCGGCAGTGGGCGTGTAGTGAGTTTCAAACCGTTGAGCCATTGCGGTTTTGAACGCGGCTCCCAGTTCGTCATCAAGCTTGAACAGACCCATGGGGGTTTGGCGTGCTTTCTGAATCATCCCTTTCAATGCGTCCACCATGGCTGGATTGTCGTCCATGAACTTCGCCATTTCCGTTGGTTGAGGCACGACATAAGGAGCAGCGCCAGCTTCACCAATGCGGGTCATTTTGGAATGCTTCGTTACTCTGTCCACCGTTTCGAACATCCCAGTCAGCGACTCTTGCCAGTCTGGTGGCAATGGCTTGCCAACCCGAGCCGTCGCTATACGAGCTTTCCAGTTGGCGAGGATTGGAAGGCGTGCATCCATTGCTTCCTTGCGGAGTCCGGTCTTCAACGACTGAATCAGCACCTTGCAGCCAATGACTTTTTGCACATCCACAGGCACTGCCAGTCGCACGTACCACGTGGTTTCACCTTTCTTCTGAATCAAGTTGTGTGCCATTGGAGCGCCGTGTGGAGGGGAGTGGTATTGCGGATTGTACTACTCGTTTGTACTACTATGCACGCTGAAAGCCCTGTAATACTGGTCTTGTTGGTCGAAACTCTTCTTTGTGGTGAGTCCCTATCTCTCCGCCATTATTGAATAAGACTAAGCCCCTGAAATTGTTAAAGATTTCAGGGGCTTTTTCGTTTCTGGCATTTCGTTTAGAGCAAGTTTGCCGCCTGTTTTCCCGGCGAGCGG
>Ga0163161_10002724_pt1 | contig 12559 bp, 6 predicted proteins | sample S45metaG_FD_129847 | JGI IMG/M metagenome (GOLD analysis project Ga0163161, IMG submission 129847) | Switchgrass rhizosphere microbial communities from Kellogg Biological Station, Michigan, USA - S4-5 metaG | ecosystem: Host-associated > Plants > Roots > Rhizosphere > Soil | place: USA: Michigan... | reverse complement strand
GCCCATCAGCGAAGCCTCACAACGCCTGTCGCAATTTCCGGCGGACTACCTGGGCCTGGAACAACGCGGCCGCCTGCAACCCGGCAGCTTCGCCGACTGCGTGCGCCTGGACCGCTCCCTGCACCTCACCGACGTCATGGTCGAAGGAGAAACCATTGTCTTCAAAAATGCTTGAAGAGGCCTTGGCCTCCTGTGACGCCGTCGCGGCGCAACTGCAACGCCTGGAACCGTTGCTGGAAGAAGTCGCCGGCCGCCTGCGCCGCCAGCCGCCGCAAGTGGCGATGACCATTGCGCGGGGCAGCTCGGACCACGCCGCCAGCTACTTCGCCTACCTGGCCATGCAGCATGTGGGCATCCCGGTGGCGTCGTTGCCAATGTCGGTGGTGACCTTGTTGCAAGCGCCGATGAAAGTCAGCGGTCAGGTGGCGTTCGGTTTCTCCCAGTCGGGGCAGAGCCCGGACCTGGTCAACAGCCTGCGCCTGCTGCGCAAGCGGGGGGCCTTGAGCATTTCGCTGGTCAACGCCGAAGACTCTCCGCTGGAAGCCGCCTGCGAATTCCATGTGCCCCTGTGCGCCGGGCCGGAACTCAGCGTGGCTGCGACCAAGAGCTTTATCGCCACCCTCAGCGCCAGCGCGCAGTTGATCGGCCACTGGAACCAGGAGGCCGACTTGCTGCTCGCCTGCCAAGCCCTGCCCGAAGGCCTGCGCGAAGCCGCCGGGCAAGACTGGAGCAGCGCCATCGATACCCTGCGCGGTTGCCAGCAACTGATGGTGATCGGCCGTGGCGCCGGGTTTGCCATCGCCCAGGAAGCCGCGCTCAAGCTCAAGGAAACCTCGGCGATCCAGGCCGAAGCCTTCAGCAGTGCCGAGGTCCGTCACGGGCCGATGGCCTTGATCAATGAAAACTACCCACTGCTGGTGTTCGCCCCGCGCGGTGCCGAACAAGCCGGCCTGTTGAGCCTCGCCGCCGATATGCGCCAACGCGGTGCCCGCGTGCTGCTGGCCGCGCCGGACGATATCGCCGAACGCGACCTGACCCTGAGCCGCGCCGAACACCCGAGCCTGGATCCGATCCTGGCGATCATGAGTTTCTACGTCATGGCGGCCGGCCTGGCGGTCGCTCGGGGTATGGACCCGGACCAGCCGCGCCACCTGAGCAAAGTTACCCGCACTCACTGAGTCGCGCTTTCCTGATGAGTACCGTGCCATGTCCTACAACAATAATGAATTGACCCTCAACGCGCCTCTCAGCGGGCCGTTGCTGGCCCTGGGCGACGTCCCCGATGACGTGTTCGCCAGCGGCGCCATGGGCGACGGTATCGCCATCGACCCACTCAACGATTGCCTGTACGCGCCCTGTGACGGGGAGATCATTCATGTGGCCCGCACCGGGCATGCGCTGACGATTCGTGCCGGGAACGGTGCCGAGGTCTTGATGCATGTGGGCATCGACACCGTGGAATTGAACGGCCAAGGCTTTGCGCTGCTGGTGAAGCAAGGCGCACGGGTGAGCCAGGGCCAGGCGCTGGTGCAGTTTGATCTGGATCGCATTGCGCGCCAGTGCAAGAGCCTGGTCAGCCTGATCATCCTGACCAACGGCGAGCGTTTTGAGCTGCGCTCGGTGGCGGCCACCCGCATCAACGTCGGCGAACCGTTGCTGCACATTGTGGCTCGCTCGACGGCGCCGCTGCAGACGGCTGTGGATCACTCCGTCAGCGAAGCCCGCGCCCGTGTGCGCATTACCCACCGTGGCGGTTTACATGCGCGCCCCGCCGCGTTGGTGCGCAAGACCGCCCAAGGTTTCAGCAGCCAGGCACAGTTGCATTTCGCCGGTCAGTCAGCCGCGTGCGATAGCCTGATTGGCCTGATGGGACTGGGGATTGGCGAAGGGGATGAAGTTCACGTCAGCTGTCGTGGCAACGATTGCGAGGCCGCGTTGCAGGCTTTGGTGGCCGCGCTGTCGGTGCCCTTCAACGAAGAAACCCATACGCCGGTGGTGGCGACTGCGCGCCGTGGGGCTACCGAAGCCGGTGTGTTGCAAGGCGTGTGTGCGGCACCGGGCCTGGTTTGCGGGCCGTTGTTCCGCCTGAGCGGTATCGAACTGCCGGCAGACCCCGGCAAGCATGTGGCCGACGAACAACTGCAACGCCTGGACGTCGCCCTGGAGCAGGTGCGCAGCGAAATCCGCAGCACCCTGGGGCATGCCCGCCAACGCAAGAACGTCGAGGAAGAAGAGATCTTCGCTACCCACCTTGCGCTGCTGGAAGATCCGACACTGCTGGACGCCGCTACCGCCGCCATCGAACACGGCAGCGCCGCTACCCACGCCTGGCGGGATGCGATCCAGGCGCAGTGCGCGGTGTTGCTGGCCTTGGGCAAACCGCTGTTCGCCGAGCGCGCCAATGACCTGCGCGACCTGCAACAACGGGTACTGCGCGCGCTGCTGGGCGAAGCCTGGCACTTCGAATTACCCGTCGGGGCAATTGTCAGCGCCCACGAACTGACGCCATCGGACTTGCTGCAACTGAGCGCGCAGCAGGCTGCCGGGATCTGCATGGCCGAAGGCGGCGCCACGTCCCACGTCGCCATCCTGGCGCGGGGCAAAGGCTTGCCCTGTGTGGTCGCCCTGGGGGCCGAGGTGCTCAATGTGCCGCAAGGCCAACGCGTGGTGCTCGACGCTGGCAACGGTCGCCTCGAACTGGCCCCCAGCGAGGCGCGCCATGCCCAAGTGCATCAGCTTCGCGACGCGCAGGCACTGCGCCGTCAGCAACAACAGGCGCAAGCCCAAGAACCGGCGCGCACCACCGACGGCGTGAGCATCGAAGTGGCCGCCAATGTCGCCTCCAGTGCCGAGGCCCAGGTGGCGTTCGAGAACGGCGCCGACGGCGTCGGCCTGCTGCGCACCGAGTTCCTGTTCGTCGACCGCCGCACCGCGCCGGATGAGCAGGAACAACGCCAAGCCTATCAAGCCGTGCTGGATGCCATGGGCGATAAATCGGTGATCATCCGCACCATCGATGTCGGTGGCGACAAACAACTCGACTACCTGCCGCTGCCCGTCGAAGCCAACCCGGTACTCGGTCTGCGCGGTATTCGCATGGCCCAGGTACGCCCGGAATTGCTCGACCAGCAACTGCGCGCACTGCTGCAAGTCAGCCCGTTGGCGCGCTGCCGCATCCTGCTGCCGATGGTCAGCGAAGTCGACGAACTGCTGCAGATTCGCCAGCGCCTGGATGAGTTGTGTGCAGAGTTGGAACTGACCCAACGCCCCGAGCTGGGGGTGATGATCGAAGTCCCCGCCGCCGCGCTGATGGCCGAGCAATTGGCCCGGCATGCGGACTTCCTGTCCATCGGCACCAATGACCTGTCCCAGTACACCCTTGCCATGGACCGCGACCACGCGGGCCTCGCCGCGCGTGTCGATGCGCTGCACCCGGCGCTGTTGCGGCTGATCGCCCAGACCTGTGCCGGCGCGGCGAAATACGGACGTTGGGTCGGCGTGTGCGGCGCCCTGGCGTCCGACCCGCTGGCCACGCCGGTGCTGGTCGGCCTGGGGGTCAGCGAACTGTCGGTGAGCCCGCCGCAAATCGGAGAAATCAAGGACCGCGTCCGTCACTTGGACGCGGCGCAATGCCGGCAACTGAGCCAAGGGCTGCTCGACCTGAGCAGCGCCAAGGCGGTTCGCCAAGCCTGTCAACACCACTGGCCGCTGAGCTGACAACAACAAGAAAAAGGAGACCCGCCATGTACCAACTTTTTATCGAAGGGCTGCAACGCCTGGGCCGCGCGCTGATGCTGCCCATCGCCATCTTGCCGATTGCCGGCCTGCTGCTGCGATTGGGTGACACCGACCTGTTGAACATCGCGGTGATGCACGATGCCGGCCAGGCGATCTTCGCCAACCTGGCACTGATCTTCGCCATCGGCATCGCCGTGGGCTTCGCCCGCGACAACAACGGCACGGCCGGGCTGGCCGGGGCAATTGGCTACCTGGTGATGGTCTCCACCCTCAAGGTGATGGACAGCAGCATCAACATGGGCATGCTCGCCGGTATCGCCAGCGGCCTGATGGCTGGTGCGCTGTATAACCGCTTCAAGGACATCAAGCTGCCGGAGTACCTGGCGTTCTTCGGCGGCCGGCGGTTTGTGCCGATTGTCACCGGATTTTCGGCGGTGGCGCTGGGGGTGATCTTTGGCCTGATCTGGCCGCCGATCCAACACGGCATCAACAACTTCGGTGTGTTGCTGATGGAAAGTGGCAGCTTCGGCGCCTTTGTCTTCGGTGTATTCAACCGCCTGCTGATCGTCACCGGCCTGCATCACATCCTCAACAACATGGCCTGGTTCGTGTTCGGCACCTTCACCGACCCGGTGACGGGTGCAGTGGTGACCGGCGACCTGACCCGCTATTTTGCCGGTGACCCCAAAGGCGGCCAATTCATGACCGGCATGTTCCCGGTGATGCTCTTCGGCCTGCCCGCCGCCTGCCTGGCGATGTACCGCAATGCCCTGCCGGAGCGGCGCAAGGTGATGGGCGGGATTTTCCTGTCGATGGCCCTGACTTCGTTCCTCACTGGGGTAACCGAGCCGATTGAATTCGCCTTCATGTTCCTGGCGCCTTTCCTGTACCTGATCCACGCGTTGCTGACCGGCCTGTCCATGGCGCTGACCAATATGTTGAATATCCACCTGGGCTTCACGTTCTCCGGTGGGTTTATCGACATGGTGCTGGGCTGGGGCAAGTCCACCAACGGCTGGCTGGTGATCCCGGTGGGCCTGGCGTATGCCGCGATCTACTACAGCGTCTTCAGTTACTGCATCCGTCGCTTCAACCTGAAAACGCCGGGGCGTGAGGATATCCAGGTGGCACAGGCTGAAGTAATGACCGATAACCAGCGCGCCACGGCTTACATCCGGGCCTTGGGCGGTGCGGCCAATTTGCTCAGTGTGGGGGCCTGTACCACGCGCCTGCGCTTGGACATGGTCGACCGCAACAAAGCGGTGGATGCCGAGTTGAAAGCCCTGGGTGCAATGGCAGTGGTGCGGCCTGGCAATGGGGGAAGTTTGCAGGTGGTGGTCGGGCCGCTGGCGGACAGCATTGCCGATGAGATCCGGTTGGCGATGCCATCGTTTGTGGCCAGCCCACCAGTGGCGGTGGCACCTGGGGATAAGTTGGCCGCCGTGAATGTGCAGGAAGCCGAGCAATGGCTGGACGCACTGGGTGGTCGCGCAAATGTCCGCCAGCTCGAAGCAGTGGCGATGACCCGGCTGCGGGTGGAATTGGGCGATGATTCGGTGCTGTCCGAAGCTCAGTTGACGGCGCTGGGCTGCCAGGGTGTGAGCCAGCTGGATAGCGGTGTTTGGCACCTGTTGGTGGGTGGCCAGGCTTCGGGGTTGGGGCAGGCAATGGAACGGTTGGTCAGTAGCCGTGACGTCGGCGCCAGGGTATAGAGCTGCGGTGACCTTCGCGGCCAATCGCGGGCAAGCCCACTCCCACATTTTGATCGGTGCCCGACTTGGCAATGCGCTCAAATGTGCGAGTGGGCCTGCCCGCGAATGGGCCTGATAGGCGCCGAATTACTGCTGCGCAGGCACCTCAGATAAATCCAGCACCCGGTCCACCATCAACTGGATACCCTCTACCATCCGATAAATCCCCAGCACCGCGTCACGCTGCGGGCCGTCGACGTCAAACGCCAGAGTCCCCGCCAGCGCCTGCACGGATGCCAGGTCCTGGGATGCATTGGCGAGCAAGGTTTCGCTGTTCAGATGGGGAAGTACGCTGAAGAGGTGGTCGGTGGTTCGAGTGTCGGATGGGGGATTTGGACTGTCTTTGATCATGGTAATGCTCCTCAAATAATGGGAACTACCAACATCACTTGCAGATGATGGGTGGCAGCTGTGTGCGGGCCTGCAAGACCAAGGAAGGAGCATCCCGGGTAGACCCAAAGGTCTCCCGCACACAGCCACCATAAAAGCGATGACCATGAAAAGCGCCACGATTATAGCGGCGCTTATGAGCTCCAACATACTTTCGGCGGGCTTGCAGTCCCGGTCGCTGAATGGACAACGACCGGCGAAGATTAGTGAGGCAAGTTCCGAGGGACAACCCGAAAGACTTGTGGGAAATCTCCGAGCGCACGCTGCGCTCATGGCACCTCGCTCCCCATGGGCGCCGGGCAAGTCTGCGTGAAGTGCCGGCACCCGCCTGCGCTATTTATCTACCGCCTGGTCAACTGCACGCCTGCGCATGCTGAGGGTTCTTACCCACAGCATGGAGAGCGTACCTGTGAGCACCACACCCCAGACCTTTGAAGGCATCAAAGGTCACCTCAATCAGATCGGGCATCATCTGCTCCAAGTCGAATCGCCATTATTACCCGAACACACGCCGTCCGCAGCCTTGGCCTACCTGGAGAAAACCAATCGGATCCTGGCGAGTTATCGCCAGCAGTTCCTGGCCAAGAGCCGGCCCCTCTATCAAGGGCTGACGTCGAGCAATCTGCCCACCCAAGTGACGGCGCTCAAGACCACACTGAACGCCCACTTGCAGCACCTCGATCACTATGAGCAAATCGATGGAAAACCCCGTAAATCCTTCATGACGTTTGACGCCGGGTACACGGCGCTGGCCAACGAAACGGCGCTCAGTGCCGAGGACCGCCTGCTGCATCCGCAGCAACAAGCCATGCTTGAACGTGTGCCACTGGGCAGCACGTTGCGTCCAGGCTTGTATGCGTTGAGCTTTCTCTACCAGCAACGCACCGTCGAACTGGCGGGCGCCTTTGTGCTGACGGAAAAATCCAGCCCGGAGGTCACCGACCTGACGTCTACGCACCCGGTAGGCGAAGTGATGCTGTACACCCCTGCGCGTGGCATCGAGTGCTTCGGCTCACTGGCGCAGCTGAACACGCAGTGGCTGCAGGCGATGGACGATGCCGAGCAACGGCGCGCCTTTATGCAACTGCTACCCGCGCGCTATGGCGATATCACGCCGGGGGCGATCTGGCCGCTGGTGCTGACGCCGATCAACGACAAACCGCTGTTTGAACACACCTACAACGCCCTGATCGACAAGCGCACGCTGGACATCGAGCGAGCCCTGAGCCTGGAGGACAATCCGGCGCAGGACGCCACGCAACTGATCGACGCGCTGGACCGTGCCATTACCGCAGCCCTGCCGGACTTCAGCGCACGCTTGGCGTGGCGCGCCCGGCTTCTGGTGGAACACTACCTGCGGCAGAGCGCGCCGGACTGGTATCGCAGCGCCAGCGAGACCCGCCGCGCCCTGCTCGCCACCCACCTGGAAAGTTACAACGAGGCTCGCCAACAACTGCTCGATCTGCTGAGCCCGGTGACCACACCTGAAGCCCTGGCCCGCTATCAGTTGCTCGAACGCTTGAGCGATGAACTGGACATCCACGACCTGGCACCGGAAGACCTGGTCATCAGCACCCGGCGCTACGTCCCCCCCATCGGCGAATACGAACACGAGCGCACCCTGATCGACCTGGCCCTGCGTGGGCTGCAAACCGGCGACGCGCTGGCAGGCTCGGACTTCCTGAGCAAAACCACGCTGACCTATCAAGGCGCACCATTGCCCAAGGCCTACCAGGACCTGACATCCACCTGGCTGGTGCAGACGCTGAGCACGTTGCAGCCACGTATAGCGTTCGCCGACCTGCAACAACAGATGCATGCCAAACCGGCTGTCAGCCAGGCAATCGAGCGGATGCTCGACCAACGCATCAACGCACTGGCGTACACCGCCTTGCTTCAGGGACATCTCAGCGATGAAGACTACGGGCTGATCTCTCGTCTGCGCCAAGGCAGCGACCCGCACCTGAGCGCCGCGACCCTGTCGCTGCACGAAGCGCAGTTGCAGGACCTGTGGGTGCTGCGCAAGACCGACGCCAGCGGCGCCGTGACCCGCCTGCTGCTGTGCACGCCACAGGCGCCACGGGAACAGCAATTCCTGGCCTTCAACAGTGAGGTCGAGTGCCGGAACCATCTCCTTGGCTGGAGCCTGGACAGCGGCACGCGACAACCGCCTGGCGCCCTCACCGACTACCTGATCAAGCGGGTCGCGCTGCGTTTTCGCGGAGCAATGAAACTCGTATTGACCGGCTTGAGCATCGAGCCACGCGCGCATGACTACAAAGAAATCAGCTTCGGCCACATCGGCAGCCACGCCGCGTGCCTCAAGGCGATGGCGGAGCATGTGCTGGCCACACGGGTCGATGACTATGAATTCAGCACACCGAACTGGTTCCGCTCCACCAGCATCGACACCCGCCAGAAGCTATTGAAACTGGTGGACGACAGCGAGGGCGCGCAGCTCACCTACAATGAATTTCCGCTGTCTGACGCGAAGTTCCAAAGCTTCAACGACTATCTGCATGAACAGGCCAAACAGCGCCTGAACCTGCTGTTGGGACGTAGGGGCAACGATGTGGACCCCGACACCGTGTGGGCCTTCTCGCCCCCTGCATTGATTGGCTCATCGACCCCTGAGCCCCTGACCTACACGCAGCTGTACCGCGACGGTTACGCCGACGGTGTAGGTTTTCTCGACGAGAAATTCTCCCGCTCAGCGCAGTTCAGAGGCCCGAAAGGTGTTGACCTGAGCCCGCTCACGGGGCCCACGGGCGCGCTCATGGTCGCGCGCTCGGTGACCGGCACCTGGGTCGGCCAACGCTACATCAACAAGGTCAAGGCTGAACTGCTGAACGTCGGCAGTGCGGACTATGGCCTGCGACGCAATGCGACCCTGGCCATCACTCAGCTCCAGATGCAGAACGCCGGCCTTGAATGCCGCCTGCAGGGGGAGATCGCCGGGGTTGATTGGGCCTGGCTGGAGCGCAGTATCGCCAGCATGGGCGAGACCGCGCCCTCCACGCGCACCACTTATGCCATCCATCGTCTGATGCTGGACGGCGAATGGGTAATGGGCAATTTCCTCTTCAGTCACACCGATTTCCCGACATTGCTCTACACCCCCAATGCACCGGATGGCATCAGTTTTCGCGAGGCTCGGCAGTTCAACTACCTGCTGAAAAAAATCCCCGGCATGGTCGGTTATTTCACCCAGCGGGTGGGTATCCAATCCCAGGTCAGGGTGCGTGCCTTCCTGGATGCCGCCAAGGCACAGCTGCCCGAGGATCTGAACCGAACCGACATCAGCCCGCCACGCTATGACTCGACCCACGAACAAACGCCGCTGCAGGATCTGCGCCGGGCCCTGTATGACATGCCATTGCAGCGCAAGATCGACGACGTTGAGGGCACCACGAACAACCGCACCCAAATGGTCACCGGCATTCTGTGGACTTGCGTGGAGTGGGTCACCTCCATCGCCACTGCGCCGTTCCCGACTCTCAGCCTGAGCCTGGGCATGCTGTTGGCATTCAAGGACAGCATGCTGGCTCTGCACGCTTATCAGCAGGGTGACAACGAAGCGGCCGTGCAGCACTTGATCGGTTACGTGCTCAACAGCGCCGGCGCGGCGTTCACCGACCTGCGCCCGGCCCTCGCGTCCCTCAAACAGCTTGCACGCCCGAGCTTGCGCCAGGCAGCTAAAAACAGCGCCTCGTCGAGCGAGCTGTTGGACCTGGTCGAGCCCCTGCAACCCAAGCCGCCGGCGCTGCAGAACATGCAGCCCGTGCTGTTCGACGGTGAAGCCCTGTGGGCGAAAAACACCCCGGATCCGATCGGCCGCTATTTGCTCTACCGGCTCGACCCGGCCACCGGCAAGCTGGTCTCCACCACGCGCGTGGCAGCCCCCGATGCGCAAGGCGTGTGGCGCCGTACCGGGGTTACCGGTGGCGCGCCCAAATATGAAAAATTGCCCGAGGCACCGGAACAGCTCATGCCTTATGAGGTTCCGACGAAGCACGCCAGCAAACTGGAGTTGGTCCTCAACCCGGAGGTGCGCGAAGGGATGCTGCTGCGGTCTGAATGGGATTTCGGCTCTCGGGACGTGATGATTGCCAGCGCAGCCAAAGACCTCCAACCCCTGCGCACAACCTACCTGCAGCACGCCAAACGCCTGGCTACCGACGCCGAGGATTTTTTCAAACACCTCGACCCGCTGCCGGCGCGTGCCGAACCCTCGGCCGTAGACGCCAGCACGCCATTCTCGCAACTCGTCGCCAGTGACACCTTCAGCGCCAACAAGAACCTGATGATTGGCGCGATACCCGGCTCCATTGCCAGCAAACAACTGCTGATCACCCAGATGGACACCCTGATCAGCAAAGGCTTCAAACATCTCTATATCGAGTACCTGCCCACCGATGTCTTCCGCTCGAAACTGCAGAAGCTCAACAGCGGCAAATCCTGGCAACACATCGAAAAGCACCTCAAGGCTGTGGATAAAGCCTTGGGCTTTGCCGAGAACGCCGAGTATTCCTACGTCAGCCTGGTGCGCAAGGCCCAGGAGAAGGGTATGAAGGTCAGGGCCCTTGACGCCTCCACCTCTTACCTGCTGGACGATGCCCTGCAGGTGGGCGACACCCCACCGACCCTGCCACGCAGCAACAGTGTGAGGAATTTCTACTCTCACAAGGTCATCGAGGCCGATGCCCTCAACGAGCAGGGTGAACGCTGGGTAGCCCTGGTGGATCATTCCCGCCTGCGCACGTTCGAGGGCACCCCTGGCCTGGCAGACCTGCAGGACGCCGTCGCACTGCGCGTGGTGGATGTGGGCGCGGATCAGCCCGTCGGCCTGTGGCTCGACACACCGGGCGCCATTGCCGGTGACTCGCTGGCCAAGGGCGATTACCGCCTGACCCTGCAGACCCCGTACACAGCGCCCAAGGCTGCAGCGGTGTCCAGCGCGGTGGCGGACGCGGTGACGCACTACAGCGAATACGACATTGCCCCCGCGCTACATGACAGCATCACCCGCCAGGCGGCGGCGCCGCATGGGCTCGACACTCGCTATGTTCCGCAGAATCCGGCCCATACCGAAGCGTTCCTGGCCTTCCAGAATGCCAGGCATCGCTTAAGTACGGATGCGCAAAATTACTTGGCCAACCACGTGCCGCCCACCAGGCCCGCCCCCTCCTCCCTGGCCACAGCAAAGACGCCGGAGGCGTTCCTGGAGAACATCCACCAGAGCGACTTTGCCGGGCTGGTACTCGGAGAAGGGCATAACGCTCAATCCAGCAAGCGATGGCTGCGCGACTTTATGAGGAACCTCAAGGCGCTGGAATTCAAGACGTTGTACGTGGAGCACCTGCTGACCGATATGCACCAGGCACAACTGGACCTGTTCTTGAGTACGCAACGGCTTCCGGACGACCTCAAGCGCTACCTCACACAGCTGGATCAGGGTCATATGCACGGCTACAAAGGCAGCGATACCTATACAGAAGTTGTCCAGGTGGCAGCCAGGCACGGCCTGCGCATCCGCGCCCTGGATTGCACCGCCAGTTACTACGTCAAGGGGCTCGGGGACACAGACGTGTCCCGCAACCAGATGTTCAGCTACTTTGCGTCCAAGGTCATCGCGGCCGACCAGGCGGCGCACGGACCTCATAAATGGGTCGCCTTCGTTGGCAGCGCCCACACCAACACGCACCTGGGGGTACCCGGCCTGGCGGAACTGCAAGGCGCGGTCAGCCTGCATGTCAGGGACACCGCCCCGGCACTGGCCCAGAACATTCGCCCGGGCACCTGGGAGTCATTTGCCGAGGGGATGAGCCCCTACAGGAGAGCCCTGCGCAGCGACTTCACCCTCGACGCCGGCGTCGCCGGTATCCAAGCGCCCGCGCCTTTCGTGCCGGTAGACAGGTCACGCTTGAATCGACCGGGCCTGTTCCTGATCGAACGCCCGTCGCCGTCACAGAACAACCTGCTGCATCGCTCCCGCAGTGGAGAGATCGTATCGACACCGATCAAGATCGATCACGATGGGCTGTTTTATGTCGACCGCTGGGCGCCGATGCAAGGCCAGCGCTTCAGCTACGAAAACACATTGATCGAAGCGTTGCGGGCTGAAGTGGGGTTAATTCCCGCACCGTAAGGCGCTGACCCTGTCTGATTGACCGCCCACAAAAAACCCGCTGGCCAACCTGGCCCAGCGGGTTTCTTGTTAGAACAGAAGGCCGATCAAAAATCCGCCAACTGCCACACTTCATAAGCCGGTGTTTCGTAGGGGTGGCTGAGTTTCAACGCGGCCACAACGGCCACAATCAATTCATCCGCCACCACCAACTCAACCTTCCACTCCTCAACCACTTCAACCTGGCCCACTTGCCCGATAAACGGCTGGCTGCCGTCCAACGCGCGAAACTGGCCCTGGCCCAGCACTTGCCAGGCGCAGCTGTCGTAGTCGCCGATGCGCCCGCCGCCAGCGGCGAAGATGGCGGTTTTCACCGTCTCCACATGGCTGTCAGGCACAAAGAAGGCAAGTTTGTACACGGCCTTAGTTCACCCACACGCGGGCGTTGCGGAACATGCGCATCCACGCACCGTCTTCGTCCCACTCTTCCGGGCGCCACGAGTTCTGCACGGCGCGGAATACACGCTCCGGGTGCGGCATCATGATGGTGACG
>Ga0163161_10002722_pt1 | contig 12559 bp, 10 predicted proteins | sample S45metaG_FD_129847 | JGI IMG/M metagenome (GOLD analysis project Ga0163161, IMG submission 129847) | Switchgrass rhizosphere microbial communities from Kellogg Biological Station, Michigan, USA - S4-5 metaG | ecosystem: Host-associated > Plants > Roots > Rhizosphere > Soil | place: USA... | reverse complement strand
TTCACCACCGCCGCGCACATCACCAAGCTCGACCTCGTCAACAACCGGCTGATTCCCAACCCGATCGAGCCGCGCGTGGCCATCGGCAGCTACAGCCGCGGCACCGACGACTACACGCTGTACGTGTCGAACCAGAACCCGCACGTCGAACGCCTCTTGATGACGGCCTTCGTGCTGGGCCTGCCCGAGCACAAGGTTCGCGTGATCGCGCCCGACGTGGGCGGCGGCTTCGGCTCCAAGATCTTCCTGTATGCCGAAGACGTGTGCCTGACCTGGGCCTCCAAGCAGCTCAACCGCAACATCAAGTGGACGGCGGAGCGCTCGGAGTGCTTCCTGTCCGATGCGCACGGCCGCGACCATGTGAGCCACGCCGAGATGGCGATGGACAAGGACGGCAAGTTCCTGGCCATGCGGGTGCACACCGATGCCAACCTCGGCGCGTACCTGTCGACCTTCTCGACCGCGGTGCCGACCATCCTCTACGCCACGCTGCTCGCTGGCCAGTACACGACGCCGCAGATCTACGTCGAGGTCGATGCGTGGTTCACCAACACCGCGCCGGTCGACGCCTACCGCGGCGCGGGGCGGCCCGAGGCCACCTATCTGCTGGAACGCCTGGTGTCGCGCTGCGCCTGGGAAATGAACCTTGGCCAGGACGAGATCCGCAAGCGCAACTTCATCACGACCTTCCCGTACCAGACGCCCGTGGCGCTGCAGTACGACACCGGCGACTTCCACGCGTGCATGGACAAGGCACGGGTGCTCGCCGACGTCGAAGGCTATGCGCAGCGCAAGTCGGCGACCGAGGCCAAGGGCAAGCTGCGCGGCATCGGGTACTCCAGCTACATCGAGGCATGCGGCATCGCACCCTCGAACATCGCGGGTGCGCTCGGTGCGCGGGCCGGCTTGTTCGAATGCGGCGAGATCCGCGTGCACCCGACCGGCAGCGTGACGGTGTTCACCGGATCGCACAGCCACGGCCAGGGCCACGAGACCACCTTCGCGCAGGTCGTCGCGGCGCGGCTGGGCATTCCGGTCGACAACGTCGACGTGGTGCACGGCGATACCGGCCGCGTGCCCTTCGGCATGGGCACCTATGGTTCGCGCTCCATCTCGGTGGGCGGCGCCGCCATCATGAAGGCGCTCGACAAGATCGAGACCAAGGCCAAGAAGATCGCCGCGCATTTGATGGAGGCGAGCGATGCCGACATCGAGTTCGCCAACGGCGAATTCACCGTCAAGGGCACCGACAAGAAGATCCCGTTCGGGCAGGTGGCGCTCACGGCCTACGTGCCGCACAACTACCCGCTCGACAAGCTCGAACCCGGCCTGAACGAAACCGCCTTCTACGACCCGACCAACTTCACCTTCCCGGGCGGCACCTACATCTGCGAGGTCGAGATCGACAAGCAGACCGGCGAAGTGAAGGTCGATCGCTTCACCGCGGTGGACGACTTCGGCACCATCATCAATCCGATGATCGTGGAGGGCCAGGTGCACGGCGGGCTGGTGCAGGGCATCGGCCAGGCGCTGCTGGAGAACTGCGTCTACGACAACGAAACGGGCCAGCTCCTCACCGGCAGCTTCATGGACTACGCCATGCCGCGCGCCGGCGACTTTCCGCAGTTCAAGCTCGACACCGTGTGCACCCCGTGCACGCACAACCCGCTGGGCACCAAGGGCTGCGGCGAGGCGGGGGCCATCGGCTCGCCGCCCGCCGTGATCAACGCGGTGCTCGACGCACTGGCGCCGCTCGGCGTCAAGGATTTCGACATGCCTGCATCTTCCAGCCGCGTCTGGGAAGCCATGCAGAAGGGCGGCACGCCGCAGGACGCGCAAGCGCCCTCGCTCGCCGCCAGCACCCAAGGCCGTCCCGCTCCCTGAACAACAACACAGAAGGAATCACCCCATGTACGCCTTCACACTCGAACGGCCAGCCACCGTGGCCGATGCGGCCAAACTCGTTGCCGCGGGCGCCAAGCCGCTCGCCGGCGGCCAGACGCTCCTCGCCTCCATGAAGCTCAGGCTCTCCGCGCCCGAGCAACTGGTTGACCTCGGCGGCATCAAGGAACTCACCGGCATCAAGAAGGATGGCGGCACGATCACCATCGGCGCGATGTCGCGTCACCTCGACGTGGCGAACAACGCTGACGTGAAAGCCGCCTTCCCCGCGCTGGCCGACCTGGCCTCGCGCATCGGCGACCGGCAGGTGCGCGCGATGGGCACCATCGGCGGCTCGGTGGCCAACAACGATCCGGCGGCGTGCTATCCGAGCGCGGTGCTGGGCTCCGGCGCCACGGTCATCACCTCGAAGCGCGAAATTGCAGCCGACGATTTCTTCCAGGGCCTTTTCACCACGGCGCTGGAAGAAGACGAACTGATCACCGCGATCCGCTTTCCTGTCCCGAAGCGCGCCGTGTACGAGAAGCTGCGCCAGAAAGCTTCGCACTTCCCGCTCGTCGGCATCTTCCTCGCGCAGTACGACAGCGGCGTGCGCGTGGCCATCACCGGCGCGGGCAACGGCGTGTTCCGCCATGCGGGGCTCGAGGATGCGCTCAACAAGAACTTCACCGCGGCAGCCGCTGCGGCCGTGAAGATCGATGCGAGCGATCTCAACAGCGACCTGCACGCTTCGGCTGCTTATCGCGCGAACCTGATCAGCGTGCTCACGCAACGCGCCGTCACCAAGGCGCTCGGCTGAAGCAGCAAGCCGATCACCGGAAGGCGCGACGCGCTCGCGTCTTCCGCTACCCTTTGCCATGATCTTCCCGACCATCGATTCCCTCTCCGAAGGCTTGATGCAGGCCGGCTATTTCGCCGACCGGCGCCTGGCGACCGCCGTGTTCCTCGCGCTCAAGCTGCAGCGTCCGCTGCTGCTCGAGGGCGAGCCCGGCGTCGGCAAGACCGAGCTGGCCAAGGCGCTGTCGAAGGCATTGAGCCGCGAGCTGCTGCGCCTTCAGTGCTACGACGGGCTGGAGCAGCGCGAGGCGCTCTACGAATGGAACTACGCCGCGCAGCTGCTGCACATGCGTGCGGCCGAGGCCACGGGTGCCGCGCGCGATGTGGAAGCCGAGGTCTACCAGCCGCACTACCTGATCCGCCGCCCGCTGCTGCAGGCGCTGCAGACACCCGCGCCCGGTGCCGTGCTGCTGATCGACGAAGTGGACCGCGCCGACGAGCCCTTCGAGGCCTTCCTGCTCGAGTACCTCGGCGAATACCAGGTGAGCATTCCCGAACTCGGCACGGTGCGCGCGGTCGTGCCGCCGGTCACCATCCTCACGAGCAACCGCACGCGCGAACTCAACGATGCGGTGAAGCGGCGCTGTCTCTATCACTGGCTCGACTACCCCGAGCGCGAGCGTGAGCTGGCGATCGTGCGGGCGCAGGTGCCCGAGGCCGGCGAGAAGCTCTCGGCCCAGGTCGCTGCCTTCGTGGCGCGGCTGCGCGATGCACCTTTCATCAACGCCTTCCAGCGCGCGCCGGGCATCGCCGAGAGCGTGGAGTGGGCGAGGGCACTGATTGCGCTCGACACCGTGGAGCTTGACCCCGAGGTGGTGGTCGACACCGCCGGCATCCTGTTCAAGCAGCGCGACGATGTGGCGGCGCTCACGCGCGAGCTGGCGTCGGACCTGCTCAAGCCCGAGGAGCCGGTCGCGCCCTGAGCGCGGCCGCAGACCGAGGCCGTTGCGCATGGCCGGCATCCAGCAACTCGGCGACGTCCGCAGCGGCAAGCTCGCCGGCAACATCACAGCCTTCGGCCGCGCGCTGCGCCGTGCCGGTGTGCGCACCGATGCGATGCGCATCGCGCTCGCTGCTGAAGCGGTCACCCTGGTTGGCGTGGAAGACAAGCTCGATCTGAGCGCCGCGATGGAAGCCGTGATGGTCAGCCGCGAGCAGGACCGCATGGTGTTCCGCGAGCTCTTCGATGCCTGGTTTCGCGACCCCGAGCTGGCGAACAAGCTGCTCGCGCAGATGCTGCCGAGTGCCGAAGGAAAGGCCGAGCCCTCCAAGCGCCGGCCGCGCGTGCGCGAGGCACTGACGGCGCCGCGCGATCCCGCAAAGCCGGCTGTGGCCGCCAAGCCCGACAAGGAAATCGAGTTCGATGCCGCCATGACATCGAGCGACCGCCAGCGCCTCCAGCATGCGGACTTCAACGCGCTCGGCGCCTCCGAATACCGGCTGGTCGAACGGCTCGCGCGCGATGTGACGCTGCCGATTCCTTCGCTGCCCTCGCGGCGCCTCCGCGTGGCGGGCGACGCAGGCCGGCAGCATGCGCGCATGCACTGGCCCGGCGTGCTGCACGAGGCCGCGCGCACCGGCGGCGAGATCCTGCGCCTGCCGCGACTGTCTCGGCGCGAGCAACCCCTGCCGCTGCTGGTGCTGGTCGACGTGTCGGGCTCGATGGAGCGCTATGCGCGCCTCCTGCTCGCGTTTCTGCATGCGTCCACCCGGCGGGCCGGACGGCGCGACGTGTTCGCCTTCGGCACCCGGCTCACGGACCTGACCCCGGCCTTCCGGCTTGCCGATACCGACGCGATGCTCGGCGCGGCCAGCCTCGCCATCGACGATTTCGCGGGCGGCACGCGGCTGGGCAGTTCGCTGGCCGAACTCCGGCGCTTGCATGCGCGTCGCCTCACGGGCCGCCGCACGCTGGTGCTGGTGATCAGCGACGGCCTGGACACCGGCGAGCCCGCGGTGCTGGAGAACGAATTGCTCTGGCTCAAGCGCCATTCGCGCCGGCTGCTGTGGCTCAACCCGCTGCTGCGCTTCGAGGGCTACGCCCCTCTGGCGCGTGGGGCCACCGTGTTGCACCGCCATGCGGACGCGATGCTCGCGGTTCACAATCTCAGCGCCCTCGAACAACTCGCCGCCAGCCTCGCCGCGCTGATGCGGTCCGGCCGCTAGGGCCGAAAAGACAACAAGGAAGACCCACCATGGAAATGCTCGGAAACCGCCGCCTCGGCGTCACCCAACAACAGGCCTGGGAAGCGCTCAACGATCCCGAGACGCTCAAGAAGTGCATTCCCGGCTGCGACAAGTTCGAGCTCACCGGCGACAACCAGTACAGCGTGGGGCTCGCACTGAAGATCGGGCCGGTGTCGGCCAAGTTCAGCGGCAAAGTGGTGCTGTCGGACATCGTGGCGCCCGATGGCTACAAACTCACCTTCGAAGGACAGGGCGGCGTGGCGGGGTTTGCCAAGGGCTCGTCGAGCGTGACGCTCAAGCCTCTCGCCGGCGCTGCCGAAGCGCCCATGGGTGCAGATGCCGCAGTTGCCGCACCCGCTGACGGCGCTCCTGCCGAGGCCGCCGCGGCGCCCGCCGGTTGCGAGCTCGACTACACCGTGCAGGCGCAGGTCGGCGGCAAGATTGCCCAGCTGGGCCAGCGGCTGATCGATGGCGCCGCCAAGTCGACTGCCGACGATTTCTTCAAGCGCTTCGAAGCCGAAATGCAAAGCCGCTACGGCCCGCCGCCTGCCGCCGCCGCGGATGCGGCCGATGCGCCCGCCGAGAAGGCCGGCGTGATGTCCGGCCTCATGAAGAAGATCGGCCTCGGCAAGAAGGACGGCAAGGACGCTCCCGCCGCGCCAGACGACACGACGAACTGAAGACGAACGCGGCCATGGAAAACCTCGATGTCATGGTGCTTCGCACGCTGCGCGACTGGCGGCAGGCCGGCAAGCGCGCGCTCCTGACCACGGTGGTGCGCACCTGGGGCTCGTCGCCGCGACCGGTTGGCTCGATCATGGCGCTGGCGGACGATGGCGCGGTGGTCGGTTCGGTCTCGGGCGGCTGCATCGAGGACGACCTGATCGCGCGCTACAGCCGCGCGCACGGCAACGGCGAGAGCGTGCCCTTGGGCACGCCGCCCGCACTCGTGAAGTACGGCATCACCGCCGACGAGGCGCACCGCTTCGGCCTGCCCTGCGGCGGCACGCTGGAGCTGCTGCTCGAATACGACCCCGACGCCGCCGCGCTCGACACGCTCGTGGTCCAGCTCGAAAAAGGCCGGCTCATGCAGCGCACCGTGACGCTCGCGACCGGCGCGGTGAAGCTCACCGAAGCCACCGCACCCGACGAGCTCAAGGTAGACGACACCGAGCTCACCAACACCTTCGGCCCCGAGTACCGCATGTTGCTCATCGGCGCCGGCCAGCTCGCCGAGTACCTCGCGACGATGGCCAAGTTCAGCGGCTTCGCGGTCACGCTGTGCGACCCGCGCGCCGAGTACCGCACCGCGTGGTCGCTGCCGGGCGTGACGATCACGACCGAGATGCCCGACGACGCGGTGCTGGCCTTCCGGCCCGACCGCCGCAGCTGCGTGGTCGCGCTCACGCACGATCCGAAGCTCGACGACCTCGCGCTGCTCGAAGCTTTGCAGAGTGATGCCTTCTACGTGGGCGCTATCGGCTCGCGTCGCAATGCCGAGGCGCGGCGCGACCGCATGATCGAGCACTTCGACCAGACCGACGAGTCGCTCGCGCGCCTGCGTGGCCCGATCGGCATCTACATCGGCAGCAAGACGCCGCCGGAGATCGCGGTGAGCGTGATGGCCGAGATTCTTGCGGTGAAGAACACGGTGCCGCTGCCGCGCGAGATGGAAGTGGCACGCGCCAAGGAACGCTTGGCCGCTTGAGACGGCGTTGGCCGCAGGCCCGCCAGCCCTTCCTTCTTCTACTCTTCCTCGGCCATCCGCTTGGGGATCGGCGCCTGGTCCGACTGCGCAGAAGGAGGCACGTCGCCGCTCTTTTGCCGCTCGCGGAACAGCGCCGCGCGCATCAGGAAGATGGTGGTGACCGGCGTGGTGAGCGCCACGAACAGCACGATCAGCACCGCGTGCAGGAAGATGCCGTGGCTCTGCACCGAGAAGTAGACGATGGTGGCGACTGTCATCGACCACACGCCGCCGGTGGCGCCCAGCGTGGGTGCATGGATGCGGCGAAAGAAGGTCGGCAGCCGCACCAGGCCGAAGGAGCCGATGGCGGCGAAGGCCGCGCCCAACACTACGAACACCGCTGTGACGATCTCGGCCCAAAGCGGCAACGGACCCAGGACAGGATCGGTCATTCGATCACCTCCCCGCGCAGCAGGAACTTGGCCATCACCGTCGAGCCCACGAAGCCGAACAGCGCGATCAGCATGGCGGCACCGAAGTACACGTCGCTCGCGTAGACGATGCCCAGCACCAGCATCATCAGCATGCCGTTGATGTAGAGGCAGTCCAGCGCCATCACGCGGTCTTGCGCGGAGGGGCCGATCAGGAGGCGGGTGAGTGCGCACAGCATCGCGACCGCCAGCAGGAACAGCGCGAACTTGAGCGACCAGAAGAGGATGGGCGTCATGACTCGAAGATCTCCATCAGCGGGCGTTCGTAGCGGGTCTTGATCTGCGCGATGAAGGCGGCTTCGTCCTCCAGGTCGAACACGTGGATCAGCAGCACGCTGCGGTCGAAGGCGACCTCGCCCCAGGCGGTGCCGGGCGTGAGGCACATGATCATCGCGAGCACCGCAAGGCCGTTGGGGTCGCGCATGTCCAGCGGAATGAGGACGAACTTCGAGTGGATCTGTTCGCTGCGCCGGCTGAGCAGCGCGCGCGTGACCGCGAACACGGAATGCGACATGTCGTAGAGCACGACCAGCCAGAGCTTCAGCGCCACGCCGGGGCGGCGCATGCGCACCGTGGCGGGCCGCAGGCCCTTGGTCAGCAGCGGCACCGCGATGGCCAGCAGCACGCCGGACAGCAGCGTGCTGGCCTCGACCGACTGGTTGAGCAGCAGCCAGACGATGAAAAGCGCGAACGACAGCGGCGGCGAAGGAATCAGGCGTTTCATGGCGTGCTGCCTTTCACGTCGGCCTTCGGCGGATTCGGCACCTGCCGAGCGCTCATCACCGCCTGGCGGTAGGCGCTGGCCGTGCGCAGACCTTCGGCGGTGGCCATCGCATGGCGCATGACCGGCTCGGCCCAGACGGTGAGCGCGATGCATGCGGCGATCAGGCCGGCCACGGGCAGCACCTCGACGGCGGGCAGGGACGGCAGGTTCCCGTGCGGCTGGGTCCAGAAGTGGCGGATGCCGGTGCGCGTGAGCGCGATCAGCGCGAGGAAGCCCGAGGCGATCAGCAGCACGAGAAAGGTCCAGCCCGCGACGTTGATCGCCGCGCTGCCGCCCATGAGTCCCGAGAGCATCGCGAACTTGCCGACGAAGCCCGACAGCGGCGGCAAGCCGGTGAGCAGCAGCGTGCAGATCATGAAGCTCAGGCCGAGGAAGGCGACGCCGGCCGGGATGGCGCGGCCGTAGAGCGCCTGCGCGTCGTCGTCCAGGTTCACGTCGCTCAGCGCGCGCAGGTCTTCCGCAAGGAACGGCGCGTTGCCCGCGGCCTCGTGCGGCGCCACGCTCATGCCCGCATTGCGCCAGCGCTCGATCATGTCGGTGAGCAGGAAGAAGGCGCTCACCGCGAGCGTCGAACTCAAGAGGTAGAACAGCGCGCCGGCCCAGACGGCAGGCTGGCCCAGCCCCACCGCCGCGAGCAGCGTGCCGGCCGAGATCAGCACGCTGAAGCCCGCGAGGTTCGACAGACGCTGCGTGCCGACGATGCCGATGGCGGCGACGAAGAGCGTGGCGATGCCCGCGCCGATCAGCACCACCTGGCCGAATGCCGCCGAGTCGCCGGTGTCGGGCGCGAAGAGCACGGTCCACAGGCGCAGCACGGTGTAGACGCCCAGCTTGGTGAGCAGCGCGAAAACGGCGCCCACCGGCGACACCGCGGCGCTGTAGGCCGGCACCAGCCAGAAGTTGAGCGGCCACGCGCCGGCCTTGGCGAAGAAGGCGGTGAAGAGAATGGCGGCGGCCGCGTGCACCAGGCCGCGGTCGGCCGGCGCGATCTGGGCGATGCGCATGCCCAGGTCTGCCATGTTCAGCGTGCCGGTGGCGCCGTAGAGCATCGACGCGCCGATGAGGAACAGCGACGAGGCCGCCAGGTTGATCGCGATGTAGTGCAGGCCGGCCTGCACCCGCAGCCGGCCCGAGCCGTGCAGCAGCAGCCCGTAGGAGGCGGCCAGCATCACCTCGAAGAACACGAAGAGGTTGAAAAGATCGCCGGTGAGGAAGGCGCCGTTCAGGCCCATGAGCTGCAGCTGCAGCAGCGGATGGAAGTGCACGCCCGCGCGGTCCCAGCGCGAGGTGGAATAGATGGACGCGGCGAAGGCGACCACGCCGGTGAGCGCCACCATCATGGTGGAGAGCCGGTCGGCCACCAGCACGATGCCGAAGGGTGCACGCCAGTTGCCCGGCAGGTACACGCCGATGGAGCCCGCCCCGCCGCCGGTGTCGGCCGCGTTCACCCAGCGCAGCAGCGCGAGCGCGGCCAGAAGGCCCACCAGACCCGAGACCACGCTCAGGAACGACTTGGCGCGGCGCCGGTTTTCGCCCAGCAGCAGCATCAATGCGGCGGTGAGCATCGGCACCAGGATCGGCACCGCCACCAGGTGCGGCATGCTGAATTCGAGCAGCTGGTCGAGCAGGCGGAAGACTTCGCTCATTCGCGCGCCTCTTCCTGTTCCTGGCGCTCTTCGCCGTCCACATGGTCGGTGCCCGTCAATCCGCGCGAAGCCAGCAGCACCACGAGGAACAGCGCGGTCATCGCGAAGCCGATGACGATGGCGGTAAGCACCAGCGCCTGAGGCATCGGGTCGGCGGTATTGGCGAGCGTGGCCGCGAAGCCGGGGATCAGCACCGGCTCGCTGTCGACCTTGAGCCGGCCCATGCTGAAGATGAAGAGGTTGACCGCGTACGAGATGAGCGTGAGGCCCATGATCACCTGGAAGGTGCGCGGGCGCAGCAGCAGGTAGACGCCCGATCCGGTGAGCACGCCGATGGCGAGAGCGAGCACGATTTCCATCAGTGCGCTCCCTCCGCGGCCTCGGATTCGGCCTGCGCTTCTTTTTCAGCCTGCTCGTCGGCCCAGCGGTGGCTGCGGATGGACTGGTGGGCCAGCGCGGTGAGGATCAGCATGGTGGCGCCGAGCACCAGCGCGAACACGCCGATGTCGAAGAAGAGGGCGCTGGGCACGTGGATGTCGCCGAGCACCGGCAGGTGCAGGTGGGCGGTGTGCGTGGTGAGGAACGGGTAGCCGAAGAACACCGCACCGCTGCCGGTAGCAAGCGCGAACAGGAGGCCGATGGCGATCCAGCGGCGCGGGTAGATGCGCAGGTGCTCCTCGACCCACTCGGTGCCCGAGACGATGAACTGCAGCACCAGCGCCACCGACATCACCAGCCCCGCGACGAAGCCGCCGCCAGGCGCGTTGTGGCCGCGCATGAAGAAGTAGACCGACACCAGCACCGACAGCGGCAGCAACAGGCGCACCAGCACGGCGGGCACCATGAGGTAGCCCACGGCGGTGTCCTTGGCGCGGCGCGGATTCAGCAAGTCGCTGCTGCCGTCGTCGGACTGCGCGCGTTGTTGCGTCGGCAGTGCCATCGACTCGATGGCCGGGCGAAAGCGCCGCAGCAGCGCATACACGGTGAGCGCGACCACGCCGAGCACGGTGATCTCGCCGAAGGTGTCGAAGCCGCGGAAGTCGACCAGCATCACGTTGACCACGTTGGTGCCGCCGCCCTCGGTGAGCGCGCGCTCCAGGAAGAAGGGCGAGATGCTTTGCGGGAAGGTCCGCGTCATCATGGCCCATGCCAGCGCCGCCATGCCGCTGCCGGCCACGATGGCCACCAGCAGGTCGCGTCCACGCCGGCCCCAGGGGCGAAGGCGGGCGCGCGCGGGTTGAATGACGTCCTTGCTGCGCATCGGCAGCCAGCGCAGGCCCAGCAGGATCAGCACCGTGGTCACCGCCTCGACCACCAACTGCGTGAGCGCGAGGTCGGGCGCCGAGAACCAGATGTAGGTCACGCACGAGACCAGGCCCGCGCCCGCGGCCAACATCAGCGCGGCGAGCCGGTGGAATTTGGCCTGCCAGGCCGCGGCAATGGCGCAGACGCCGCCGATCAGCCATGTCATGGCGAACATCGGCGAGAACGGCAGCAGCTCGCGTGTGCCGGTGCCCGCGGGTGTCTGCATCAGCGCGGCGAAGGCGCCGGCCACCGCCACGACCACCAGCAGCAGGAGCTGCGTCTGCATGCGGCGCGTGCCGAAGAGGCGGCGGCTGCGCCGGCCGACTTCGCTCAGGAGCGCAAGCAGGTGCTCGAAGATGACCTGGCCGTCGAAGCGGTGCAAAAGCGGCGTATGTTCGAGGCCGCCACCCGCGCGGCGGCGACGCTGCAGCAGATAGAGCGCCGCGCCGCCCGCGAGCGCCACGAAGCTCATCACGAGCGGCAGGTTGAAGCCATGCCACACCGCCAGGCTGTATTCGGGCAGCGTTCCGCCGACGACCGGCGTGGCGGCCGCCGCAAGCATCGGTCCCACGGACCACGCCGGCGCCACGCCCACCACGAGGCAGATCAGCACCAGCAGCTCGACCGGCACGCGCATCCAATGCGGCGGCTCGTGCGGATGCTTGGGCACTTCGTCGCCGCAGGGCGGGCCGAAGAACACGTCGAATACGAAGCGCGCCGAATACGCCACGCTGAAGATGCCGGCGATGGTCGCGATGACCGGCAGGCTGAAATCGACCCACGGCGTGGACTGGATGAACACCGTCTCGGCGAAGAACATTTCCTTCGATAGAAAGCCGTTGAGCAGCGGCACGCCGGCCATCGAGGCGCTGGCGATGATGGCCAGCGTGCCGGTGATGGGCATGAGTCGCATCAGGCCGCTGAGCTTGCGGATGTCGCGCGTGCCGGTCTCGTGGTCGATGATGCCGGCGGCCATGAACAGCGAGGCCTTGAAGGTCGCGTGGTTCATGACATGGAACACCGCCGCCACCGCCGCGAGCGGGCTGTTGAGGCCCAGCAGCAGCGTGATGAGCCCGAGGTGCGAGATGGTCGAGTAGGCCAAGAGCGCCTTCAGGTCGCGCTGGAACATCGCGATGAAGCCGCCCAGCAGCAGCGTGATCGCGCCCGCGCCGCCCACCAGCCAGAACCACTGCTCGGTGCCCGAGAGCACGGGCCACAGGCGCGCCATGAGGAACACGCCCAGCTTCACCATCGTGGCCGAGTGCAGATAGGCCGACACCGGCGTGGGCGCGGCCATGGCGCGCGGCAGCCAGAAATGGAACGGAAACTGCGCGCTCTTGGTGAAGGCGCCGAGCAGCACCAGCACCAGCGCGACCGGGTACAGCGCGTGGGCGCGGATCAGGTCGCCCGAGGCCAGCACCACGTCGAGGTCGTAGCTGCCGACGATCCGGCCCAGCACCAGCACGCCGGCCAGGAGGCACAGCCCCCCCGCGCCGGTGACGGTGAGCGCCATGCGCGCGCCGCGCCGCGCGTCGCGGCGGTGGTGCCAGTAACCGATCAGCAGGAACGAGAAGAGGCTGGTGAGCTCCCAGAACAGCACCATCTGAATGAGGTTGCCCGAGAGCACCACGCCCATCATCGCGCCCATGAACGCGAGGAAGAACGAGAAGAAGCGCGGCACCGGATCGGAGGCCGACATGTAGTAGCGCGCATAGAGCAC
>Ga0163161_10002719_pt1 | contig 12565 bp, 5 predicted proteins | sample S45metaG_FD_129847 | JGI IMG/M metagenome (GOLD analysis project Ga0163161, IMG submission 129847) | Switchgrass rhizosphere microbial communities from Kellogg Biological Station, Michigan, USA - S4-5 metaG | ecosystem: Host-associated > Plants > Roots > Rhizosphere > Soil | place: USA: Michigan... | reverse complement strand
CTGCGGCGCATCGGTATCGCGCTCGGTGCGGCCGATATCGGTGGAAAGGCGCAGGCGCTCGCCGCGAAAGTCCAGGCCGAGCACCGCCATTTCACGATCGACCGACTGATGGTCCCACTCCGTATCCCCGGCCTGCTTCACCCCGTTGAAACGGATGCCGAATTTGTTGTCCTCGCCAAACCGACGCCCGATATCCACCGCGCCACCGGCCTGGCTGTCGGAAGCCCAACTGCCGGTGAACGAATTGATGTCCTTGTCGGTAGCCCGCTTGGGCACCACGTTGATCCCGCCGCCGACACTGCCGCGTGGGGAGATGCCATTGATCAACTGCGTCGGGCCCTTGAGGATATCGACGCGGTCGGCCATTTCCATGTCGATGGTGTAAGTCGGCAACACACCGTACAGGCCGTTGTAGGCCACATCGCTGTTGAACAGGCTGAACCCACGGATGGTGAACTGCTCATAACGCCCACCGGCCGGGTTGGTGGCGCGTACCGAAGGGTCGCTGGCGATCAGATCGCCGAGGGTGCGCGCCTGCTGGTTCTTCACCGCATCGGCGGTGTAGGTGGTCATGCTGAACGGCGTCTCCATGAAGTCCCGCGCGCCCAGCAGCCCTTGCGAACCACGACGCGCCACCTGACCACCGGCATAGGTGTCGCCGTCGGCCAGCCCCGTGGTGCCCACGATCGACGTCGGCGCCAATTGCAGGCTCGCGCCCTCCGGCACCGCCACCAGCACATACGCCTGCTCCCCCATCGGTTGCAATTGCAGGCCGGAGCCTTGCAGCAACCGCGCGAAGCCTTCCTCCACGGCGTAATCGCCAGACAGGCCACTGCTGCTGCGGCCGCTGACCAACGCCGGATCGACCGACAGGTTGACCCCCGCCAGCCCGGCGAAACGCGTCAGCGCCGCGCTCAAACTGCCGGCGGGTACCTGGTAGCTGCGACGGGCGGCGGCGTCTTCGGCGTAACTGAACGGGATGAACAGCGGGCTGGTGCTCAGGCTGAGCATCAGGCTCAGTTTCAGTAAGGGACGCAAGGACAGGGCGGGGACTGCGGGCATGGGAAGGCTCTCGATTTTATTCACTGCCTGGAATGACAGGCGAGGTGAAAAAAAGGGACAGCCTGCAGTTGAATAATTATTCCTGGGCGCGATTGGATAGCCACTCAGGTATCGCCGTCGCCTCCATCGGCCTTGCGATCAAATATCCCTGAACCTCATGACAGCCCCACCCGCTGACAAGCTCATACGTTTGAAGGGTCTCAACACCCTCAGCCACCACGCGGTACCCCAGCGAATGGGCAAGTTTGATAATTGTGCGTACCAGACGCTGACTCCTGGACTGCTGAACCAGGTTTTCAATCAGTGAACGATCCAACTTAACGACACTGGCGGGCAGTCGTTGCAGGTGGGACCAGTTACTGTAGCCGGTTCCGAAGTCATCAATGGCAATCTCGATACCCAACGCACGCAGCTGATTGAGATGGAGCAGCACGCTATCGAAATCACCTATGCGGGCGCTTTCAGTCAACTCCACTTCCAGTAACCGAGGATCGAAATCAACCTGTCGAACCCTATGGGCCAGCGCGCTTATGAATATTGAAGACTCAATATCCTGCACCGTGACATTGATCGACACCTTGAAATTCAAACCCTCACGCTGCCACTGAGCCGCCTGGTCGATCGTGTTGCGCAAGACCCACAGACTGATCTGCCCCATCAATGCTGTTTTTTCAGCCAGCGGGATGAACTCGGAAGGCCCGATTGCCCCCAGAAGCGGGTGCTCCCAGCGCAGTAGCGCCTCGACCGACGTGCATGTTCCGCTGCCTATATCAATACGAGGCTGGTAGACCATTCGAAATTGTTCATCACTGGCTATAGCCGTTGCCAGCGAGCTCAGGATAATAAAAGTGCGCTGCTGCGCGGCGTCCAATTTATCTTCGTAATAACCCCAGCCAACCATTCGATCCCGGGCATCATCGGCGGCGCTGATCGCCAGGCGCAGACACTCATGCGGCGACTTGCCTGCCCCCTCAAGTTTCAACAAGCCCACGCCGACGGTCATCTGCAAAGGAATGTCGTGGCACAGTACTGGCGTGATGTAGTCATTGATAATGGCTTTGCTGACAGCTTCTGCAATGGGGTACGGCAAAATAAGGCCGAACCGTGTAGGGCTGATTTTGTAAAGCCGCGATTCGGATGGGACAATCCCTAACAGGCGCTCCTTGATAGCCAGCATCAATTCCAGGGAAAACTCATAGCCCAACGTCTTGACTATCTCGTTCAAAAAGTCGGGAGAGATCACATCAATCACGACGATACTGCAGACTTCTGCGCGATTCTGAGCATTGCCGATGTCGCTCTCAAGCCGAGCGCGGTTGTACAGGCCTGTGGCCGGGTCAACATAGTTTTCCGATCTGAGCGCAATGATTCGACTCATCACCAGTCCAGCCAGATGCCTGAGCATTGAGGCATCTTGCTCGCTCATCATTGGCCTAGTGACGGTGTCGATCACGCACAGAGCGCCAAGACCCAAACCGTCGTCAGTGGTCAGGGGCGCGCCCGCGTAATAGCGGATGCCTGGAAGCCCGGTGACCAGGGGATTGTCCTGGAAACGCAGATCGAGCGTCGCGTCCAGCACCTCGAGAAGCTCGTGCGAGTACAAGGTATAAGCACAGAAAGATTCGCTGCGGGGCGTTTCATTGATGCACACGCCGACCTTGGCGCGGAACCACTGTTTGTGTTCATCCACAATTGAAATGAGCACGATGGGTGCCCGGAAGTATTCAGCACAGAGCGCAACGATTTGATCAAACGTACCATCGCGCTGATCGTCGAGCAGACATAGCTCTCGAATACGCAGAAGACGACGTTGCTCAAGGGTTGACAGATCTTCAGCGTGTTCCATCAGACTCTCAACGAAGGTAATGAGATAGAGGACGATTGTTCGACGTCCAATGCATACGCAGTGCGACCGACGATTCCTGCGCGACCTAAGCCACTTGAGTCGCGAACCTGCCCACCGCCTCGACGACTCTCTTGGCGCCATCCTGAATTTCAACAATGACCTGGCCGGCCTGCGTGGCAAGTTCAAGGCCTTGCTCCGCCTGGGACTTACTGTTTGCCATCTCAGCGACGGTTTGTTCCACCAGCTTCTGGTTCTGCAACACAACCGATGCGATTTCTTCAGTCGCGGTACTGGTGCGGCCGGCCAGTTGTCGAACTTCATCGGCTACCACAGCGAAGCCTCGCCCCTGCTCACCTGCGCGAGCAGCTTCAATCGCCGCATTCAATGCCAGCAAGTTGGTTTGCTGCGCAATGCTGCTGATCGTCTGAATGATCGAGCTGATCAACAACGACTGCTTGCCGAGCGCCTCTACCCCGCCGGAGGCCGCCTGCATATCACCCGCGACTTTACGCATGGTGTGCATCGTATCGTTGACTACGACGGCTCCGCGCTGAGCAGTTACATCCGTCTGCTGGGAGATCTCAAATGCCGTTTGGGCTGCTTCACTGACGTCCTGTTCACGCGCGACCTGGTCGGTGATAACCGTCGCAAACTTGACGACTTTGCAGAGCGTTCCTTCGGTGTCATAAACCGGGTTATACGTCGCTTCCAGCCATACCGTCCTACCGCTGCTGTCAACACGCTCAAATCGCCCGGCGACAAACTCACCCTTATTCAAGGTAGACCAGAACTCCTTGTATTTCTGCGACGACGCTTCATCCGGCCTGCAGAAAATACGGTGGTGACTGCCCTTTGCCTGGTTCAGGTTGTAGCCCATCGCTTTCAAGAACTGCTCATTGGCCATGAGTACATGCCCGGAAAGATCGAACTCGATCACGGCCGTCGAACGAAGTAATGCATCGATGAAGGATGTATTTTCCGACGCTTGTTCCACGCGCGAAGTGATGTTCGTGGCATGGCAGGTCACATGGCTCAACTTGCCATTTTCATCCTTTACCGGTTGCCAATGTGCGTGAAGCCACACCAGGGAACCGTCGGCGTGCAGGTATCGGTATTCATCAGAGATGGACTTACCCGCCGCTACCGCTGCTCGAAAGTTGTGGAAGCATGGGAGCTTGGATACGTACTGCGGAACAACATCAGCCATGGCGCGACCCAGGAGCCGATCCTGGTCGTAGCCCAAGGCGCCTGCGAAATGTTCGTTGCAGGCGATAATTTTGAATGCCGGGTCGATACTCATCGTCAGCATTTCGCGGTTCAGGCCATCGCGCAGTTGGCGCAGCTCCAACAGCTCTGCCGTTTGAGCGTGAAGCTGGTTCTTGAGTTTGGTATTGAACATGGAAAACCGCCTATAGGGTCATAACAAGTCTATCGGCACCGCCTGCATGATATTGAGGCCGTTCGACGCAGATAAATGATGGGAGGTTAAAGTACCGACCTGCGCCCCCGACGTGTCAACGACGCCGTCCTGCGCCAACCTGGCGCCCTAAGCGGCCGTGAAGAACGCCACTTTCGCCGTAAGGCGATCCGCCAGCTGCGAGAGTTCCATGCTAGCGGTTGCAACCTGATGCGAACCGGTGGCTGATTGCACGGTGGAGCCGTGAATACGGTTGATGTTTTGAGCGACATCATCGGCCACGCCACTCTGCTGTACGGAAGCGCTGGCAATCTGGGCGTTCATATGACTGATGGCGCCAACCTGCTCGCTGATCCTGGCCAGCGCACTCTGCGCGCTGCGGGTTTGTGTGACGGTTTGGCTTGCCAGCTCGCAACTGTTGCGCATGGTTTGCGAAGCGGCTTCTGTCCCCACTTGCAGCGTGCTGATCATCTCCCGAATTTCCTCGGTGGACTGCTGGGTACGGTTGGCCAGCGAGCGCACTTCATCAGCGACCACCGCAAATCCGCGCCCGTGCTCTCCTGCCCTCGCCGCTTCAATAGCAGCGTTCAGTGCCAGCAGGTTGGTTTGAGAAGCGATGGAGTTGATGACATCGATCACTGACCCGATATTTTCACTGTATTTGGATACCTGATTTACGGTACCCGTGGTTTGATCCAGCATTATTGCCAGTTGCTCAATGGCAACGGCAGTGCTGGCAACCAATCGATTACCGTTTTCCACTTCGATGTCGGCCAGGCGGGAAGCATCAGCCGCCTGCGCGGCATAGCCGGATACTTCGCTGACCGTCGCGGCCATTTGCGTGATGGCCGTAGCCACCTGCTCGGCTTCATGGGTTTGCAGGTTGATCTGGTCATTGTTGGTTGACGAGGTGGCCGACAATTGGATGGAGGAATGATTGACCTCCTGGGCTGCCCCGCGCACTTGTTGAATAGTCTGCGCCAAGTGCACAAGCGCGTCTTTGAGCACCCCCATCACGCTCTTGGGGTAATCAGTGGAAATCGTCTGGTTCAGATCACCCGCCGCCAGACGCTCAATGGCCAACGCCACCTCAGTGGGCTCCGCGCCCAATGTCGATTTAACGAAGCGAATAATCACCGCCGATAACGTGACGCTCAGCAGCAGGGCAATGCCGGTCGCGATCAACATCAGGGTACTGAACTGGCTGGCCGTTTCCTGCACCGCGCCGAGCTTGGCCTTGATGGATGCCTCTTCATAGTCAATCAGCGCATTCACGCGTTTTAACCACTCGCTGTAATCCAAAGACGTTTGACGCATCAGCAGCGCCTGGGCTGCGGGAATGTCCCCCGCTCGGCGCAGTGAAATGACCGCCTGGGTGGATGTGAGGGTTTGTTGTTCAATCTCTTTGATTGCGGTCAGCAGTCGAAGCTCTTCGCCCGTCACGCTTGCGCGTGTGAACAACTGATCCATCGGCGCCGCCGAGTCGGCGTAGGCTTGCTCCAGGGCTTTGATCTGCGACAAGTATGTGTCCAGATCATGGTCGCTGGTCACGAGCACCGCATCCCGGATAGCAATGGCGCGGTTATGCACGCTGCCACGGAAGTTGATGGCGTAGCGCTGCACCTTTGCCGCGTTTTCACCGACATCGCCCAACGTGGCATCGATGAAGCCAACACGCTGAATGCCGATGGCTGTGATCATCGTCAGAAGCGCCAGGATGGCTGCGAAACTCAGCCCTATGCGTGTGGCCAACGAAAGCGTTTTCTTCATGGCTTACTCTGAAATATGCCCGTCATGGGACTGGATTGATGCGGATGACGCGAGGGGCGCGGTGAGCCAATCACGCTGGGTGGGTTGAAGATACGTCGATGCCGGATAACCAATCCATTGAGTATTACGCACTGCATTGATAGCTCAGTGCTATCACGCGGGCATGGGTCAGGTTGGAAAAGAGCGAGCTTGCAGAAAACAAATGAATTTATTTTCGGTATGGCCCCTGGGATCAAAGGCGTCGGCCGCGAGGGCAGCGGGGTCTGGAGTCACTCCGGTTATACCCCCTTGAATGCAAAAGCTGTAACACAGTTAACCCATGCCTCCGCGACTTTGCTGTTACAACAATGCCAAAACCTCTTCACCAGTGACGCTCACGATGAATCAAACTCCCTCCTCCCATTCAACAAACGCAGGGTACTGGGTGGGCAAGCTGACGCCGCCGCAGGTGTTGCCGACATCTGTTGCGCGAGAAACGCTGTTGGCTTCCCTGAAGCAGAACGCGCCTGTCCCGCTGACGTTGCTGACGGCTCCGGCGGGCTATGGCAAAACCACCTTGCTGATGCAATGGCATGCAGCTGTGCGGCAACAAGCGCCCGATACGGTATCGGCCTGGCTGTCGCTGGATGAGGCTGATGTCGAACCCAACCGTTTTCTGGCCTACCTGATCCTGTCCCTGGACCAGGCTGGGGTTGAACTGGCGCACTTGCCCTCTCTGGCGGCCTCACAGGCGATGGACGTGCAGCCACGACGCACACTCAATGCCTTGTTGCAGGCACTTGCCCGGGAAAACCGGGTAGTCACCCTGTTTCTGGATGATTACCATCTCGCTGCCAGTGCCGAGGTCAGCGCCATTTTGAGCCATTTGCTGGAGCATGCGGCGCCTTGGCTGCACTGGGTGGTGGCCAGCCGCACACAACCGGACTGGCCATTGTCACGTTGGAAAGCCAAGGGTTGGGTACACGAAGTCTGTGCACAGGCGTTGACCCTGTCCCTTGAAGAAACCCGTGGCATTCTCGGCGCTGATCTGGACGCCGCTGCCTTGTGCCAGGTACACAAGGCCACCGAAGGGTGGGCCGTGGCAGTGCAACTGGCCCGCTTATGGCGCACGAGTAACGACGGTTCGATTTATGGTCTGACCGCCTTCTCCGGCGGTGTGGCGGATGTCGCCAACTACCTCACCACGCACATATTCACTAGCCTGTCCGAAGACTGCCAGTCACTGCTGCTGCAGACGAGCCTGCTGCAACGCTTCAATGCCGACCTGGCAGATGCGGTGGGTGGTCGTCATGACAGTGCCGAACGGCTGCAACAACTTGCCCACCTGGACACCTTGCTGATTCCGCTGGATCCGGAGCGCCAATGGTTTCGCTACCACACCCTTTTGCGGGATTTCCTGCGACTGCGAGTCAACAGCCGGCAGCGCCAGTCTATTCATTGCGCTGCGGCACACTGGCTCGCGGGCCAGAAGGATTGGAGCCAGGCCGTTCACCATGCGCTCAAGGCTGACGACATCCCATTGGCGGTGAGCCTGGTGGTCAGCGCCGGGGGGTGGGAGCTGGTATTGCACCATGGCATCCGCTACGCCCAAGGTCTGCTGCAACAGTTCGATGCCGCCACATGCAACAGCCATCCCGATCTCCTGCTGCTCCAGGCCTATCTGCACGCCAAGCTGGGCGATCACGCGCTGTCGACGCAGTTGCTGCAACGCGCCAGCGGCAAGGTCGCCGCAGACGCGCGACTGGCCCGCGACTTTCACGTCATCCAGACCCTCGCAGCGGCCTATCACGACCACCTGGACACTCTTGACGCCGACACCCTGAGCGTCCATGCCGGCCCCTCCGCCCTCGACCAGACACTCGCGCAAGCCACCCTGGAGTGCGTGCTGGCCCTGGCCGCCCTGACACGCGGCGAACTGGAATCGAGCTTGCGCACCATCAGAGATGCACACGTCAAAATGCGCGTCATTGCCAGCCCACGCGGCGAAAACTATTGCCGTATTCACGAGGCGCAAGCCCTGGCACTCGCTGGACGTATCGATGAAGCCAGTGTGCTGCTGGAGCAGGCCCTGACGTTTGCCACCCGGCAATTCGGCCAGGAAAGTTCATTGCGGGCGCTGGTGGGCTGTTTCAAGGCCAGGCATCTGTATTGGCAAAGTGAATGGGCGCAGACCCGGCCTTGGCTCGAGGACGGCTGGGCCGCGCTGGAGCATGCCGACGGTTGGCTGGATATTGTCGCCGTAACGGCTGAACTCACCTGGCGCACGCGGTTGCGTAGCCATGGCCTGCACGCGGCTCTATTGGAACTGAACCATGTCGACCAACTGGCTGATGCCCGCCAATGGCCACGTTTATCAAGGTTGGTGCAGGCCTGGCGTATCGATGCGTGGGTGCAGGGAGGGCAACTGCCTATCGCCCGCCAGGCGCTTTTACAGATGGACCTGGAGCGCATCGCCAACTGTGCCCAGGATTGGCGTGGTCAAGAAGCCGCCACGCTGGCATTGGCCCGTCTGCAGTTGCAGAGCGGCCTCTCGGCTGCCGCGCTGACCCGCCTGCAACGTGTCGCCGCGCAGATGGAGACAAAAGCGTTGCTCCTGCCGGCGTGGCGCTTGAGGTTGATGGCCTTGGCCGCCAGCGGCAAGGTGCGCACGCTTCATGCCGAGGACACCGAACAGACCCTGGCCCCGATCATCCAGCATGGCCTGCCAGGATTGCTCCTGGAAGTCGGGCCGAGCCTGCTGCCCGCGTTGTTGGACTATCCGGCGCCACCACCGATGCTCACCTCGGTGATCAAGCGATTGCGCGGCTGGCGGGCACATCCCATGCCCGCACACAGCGTGTTGAGTGCAAAGGAACGCCAGGTGCTGAGCCTGCTGTCTCAGGGTCAATCCAACAAAGCGATCGCGCTCGCATTGGATATCTCCGAAAACACCGTGAAATTTCACCTCAAGCACCTGTTCGCCAAACTGGGAGTGGACAACCGCACAGCCGCCATCAGCGCGGCACTGCGCGAAGGCTATCTCGACACCTCGCTCTGAGCCGCAAACCTACCCACCTGGGTAGGGGCAACGCGCGATTGCCCGCCCCTTACCCGCCCCGCCCGTAGCAACCCGCCCGAGGCCCTGCCTAGCATCGTGACCATCCGCAGAGGAGGGTCGCGACGGCAGCCATCTTCTGTGCCTGACAAGAACAACAAACCTCAGGAGATGCACTGTGCAATCAAACCGCAAGACTGTGCGCGTCGCGACCGATGTGGGGGGCACCTTCACCGATCTGGTGTACTTCGAGAACGATCCCGTCACCGGTCAACAGACGATCCGTACCGCCAAGGTCGATACCACCCCGCCGAACTTTGCCCAGGGCATTCTCAATGTGATCCGCAAGGCTCGGGTCACCCTGTCGCAGGTTGATTTTCTCGCCCATGGCACCACGGTGGTCATCAACGCCTTGACCGAACGCCGTGGGGTCAAAACCGCCCTGATTACCACACGAGGTTTTCGCGACATCCTGGAAATCGCACGCGCCAACCGGCCCGACTATTTCAACCTGAAGTGGGTCAAGCCCGCCCCGTTCGTGCCGCGCTACCTACGCCTGGAAGTTGCCGGACGCCTGTGCACCGATGGGCGCGAACGCGAGCCGTTGGCGCTGGATGAACTGCCGGCCATGATTGAGGGCTTGCGTGCCGATGGCGTTGAAGCGATCGCCATCTGCCTGCTGCATGCCTATGCCAACCCCAGCCACGAACAGGCGGTGTTGAACGAGGTAAAACGCTTGTGGCCCGAGGTCTCGGTGGTTGCCTCGCACCATATCACCCGCGAGTGGCGCGAATACGAGCGCACCAGTACGACGGCCCTCTCGGCCTATGTGCAACCGATCGCCGCCCGCTACCTGGATGAACTGGAGGCTGGCCTGCGCAGCGAGGGCTATCAGGCGCCGCTGTACATCATGCAGTCCAATTGCGGTGTCGACAGCGTGGCCCATGCCCGCGATATCCCTATCACCATGGTCGAGTCCGGGCCGGCCAGTGGCTTCTGGGCAGCGGCCGAATTAGGCCGGTTGATCGATGAGCCCAACCTGCTCGGGCTGGACATCGGCGGCACCACGGCCAAATGCGCGCTGATCCGCAACGGTCAGGTTGCGATCAAGACGGACTATTGGATCGAGCGCGACCGAATCAATGCCGGCTACCCGATCATGGTGCCGGTGGTGGACCTGGTGGAAATCGGCAATGGTGGAGGTTCCATCGCCTGGGTCGACGCATTCGACAAGCTGCATGTCGGCCCACAGTCCGCCGGCGCCGTGCCCGGCCCGGCCGCCTATGGCCAAGGTGGCACCGAGATCACCACCACCGACGCCAATCTGGCGCTGGGCCGCATCAATGCGCAGTACTTCTGCGGCGGCGAAGTGAGCGCCGACGTCAAGGCCGTCGCCCAGGGTTTCAACGCGCTGAGCGAGCGCCTGCAACTGCCTGCCGATGAGATCGCACGCGGCGTAATACGCCTGGCCAACAACAATATGGTCAACGCCTTGAAGCTGGTGTCATTGAGCCGTGGCCACGACCCACGCGAGCTGACCTTGATGGCCTTTGGCGGTGGAGGTGCACTGCATGCAGTGGCCCTGGCCCAGGAACTGGGGGTTAAAAAGGTCATCGTCCCCCGTGGGGCCTCGGTGTTCTCGGCATGGGGCATGACGCTTTCGGATCTGCGTCGTGACTTGTTCATCAATCGCTTTGTTGACACCACGCAGTCACAGGCCCTGGAGCACACCCAAGCGTTCCTGGAGGAACTGGTGGCCAGCGCCCGCGAGCAGTTCACGGCCGAGGCTGTGCCCCCGGAGCGGGTCGAACTTCAGGTGCATTGCAAGCTGCGTTACCAGAACCAGGAGCATTCGGTGGAAGTACCGCTGGGCCTTGATGAACGCCTGGACAGTGACTGGAAACACATCGCACAGCGCTTCCACACGCTTTATGAACAGCACTACACCTATCGCCTCGAGGCGCCGCTGGAGATTGTCGGTTTCCATCTGGTCGCTGTCGCCCAAATCGACAAGTTGATCCCCCAGGCCCTCCCCGTCACCGGGCGCACGATTGACGCCGCCCGCAAGGGCCAACGCCAAGTCGACTACGCCACGGACGGCATTCACGAAGCGGCCATTTATGACTACGCCCTGCTGGAGCCGTACATGTGCTTTGACGGCCCCGCCGTGATTGAAGACGCCGGCACCACCGTCGTGGTTCACCCGCACAACCACGTGCTCGTGGACCGCCTCGGCAACCTGCACATCACGCTCAACGGCTGACGGGGATATCACCATGCATACACTCGACATCTTCACCCGCGACATTATCCAGAACTCGCTGCAAGCCATTGCCGACGAGATGTTCGCCGCCATGCGCAAGGCGGCGATGAGCCCGGTGATCTACGAGGTGCTGGACATGGGCACCGGCATCACCGACACCCACGGTGACATCGCCAGTTCCGGGGCCGGGATCCCGGCCTTTGTCGGCGTGCTGGACAAGGCGGTCAAACAGATCCTGCTGCACCATACCGGCCCCGACGATATCCAGGACGGCGATGTCTTCATTTGCAACGACCCTCACAGCGGCGCTGTGACCCACCTCAATGATGTGGTGCTGGCCATGCCGGTGTTCGCCGACGGGCGGCGTGTGGCCTGGACCGCCAACATTGCCCATTGGAACGATGTCGGCGGCATGGTGCCTGGGTCGCTGTCGACCCAGGCCACCGATATCTTCCAGGAAGGTTTGCGCCTGTGCTCGGTCAAGCTGATCAGCCGCGGCCAACCGATTCGCTCCGTGTTGCAGATCCTTCGCGCCAACACGCGCATGCCGGACTTCATGGAGGGCGACCTGTGGGCGGGCGTGGCAGCGGTGCGCAGTGGAGCCTTGCGCCTGCGTGAGCTGACCGCCAAATACGGCACGGACCTGTTCCTGATGGCCATGCAGGACTTCATGGACTTGGGCGAAAAGGTTTCGCGCAAGGCTCTGATGGAGCTGCCCAATGCCAGCCTGTTTCTGGAGGAACCGCAGGACGACGGCAGCCTCTTCAAGGTCACCGTACACATTCATGACCACACCTTGACTATCGACTTGCGCGACAACCCCGACCAGTGCGCAGGGCCAACCAACCTGAGCCGGGACGGCGCCGTGGTGGCGGCGCAGATGGTCTTCAAGGCGCTGACGGCACCGCAGGGCATCACCAACGGCGGCACCTTCCGTCCGCTGACGGTGCTGACGCGTCCGGGTTCGCTGTTCGATGCCCAGTCACCGGCGGCTGAAGGCTTCTATTTCGAGAACCTGATCCGCGTGCATGACCTGATCCTGCGCTGTCTGGCCCAGCGGTTCCCCAATCGGCTGCCCGCCGGCAACTTCGCTTCGGTCTGCGCCACCATTATCGGCGGTCGGCATCCGGACACCGGCCGCGTTTTTACCCTGGTGGAGCCAGAGATTGGTGG